>Ga0210040_10003331_pt1 | contig 21819 bp, 14 predicted proteins | sample CryGeyCG12114_NA_FD_185462 | JGI IMG/M metagenome (GOLD analysis project Ga0210040, IMG submission 185462) | Groundwater microbial communities from aquifer - Crystal Geyser CG19_WC_8/21/14_NA (SPAdes) (version 2) | ecosystem: Environmental > Aquatic > Deep subsurface > Groundwater | place: USA...
TGGTTTGGCACCTTTCGCTAGTTTAAATTAAATTGATAACGTGTTCTGTAGATGCAACATGCCTTTTTTGAGCACTATTAATTATTTCTTGTGCAAAAACTATATCCATATGGCTAAAAAACAATACCGCGACCAACTGACTTTTAGTCAGACTCCCTCTTGCGAGCCAATTTCAAAACCTGTCAAATTTTCAGTGATTCACAAATTATCTAAGGTGCAGCAAGTTTCTGGAATGTGATAAAGCAAAACTGTTAACAATAAATGAATGCAAAGATAGTCCTTTATCCCTACTCCGACCCAGACCTGTGTAAAAAAGCCTTCCCTATTCCGACTCAAGCCTGAGTTCGAAAAGCCTTCTCCACTTCCACCATGCACACTCCCCTTGTTTCGATTAGAAATGCTCCTCTAGTATAAAGGCCGAGCTCTAACACACCTGATGGAAACTTTTCGTGTCGCATTTCTTGGTTCAAATGAAATCACAGGTCTCTTTTGCCACTCTTTTGTGGACGGAATTTGATTGGCTGGATGAATTGCATTTGTTGTCAAGCAGAAAAATTTAAGTCTTGTTGGAAAGAATGAGTTCTCCATTACACTAAACAAATCTTTCAATTTGGAACACAGCCTACTTTTTTCAAATAAAAAAAACATAAACACCAAAAAACTCGAAAAACTGAACTTCAAATCGCTTATAGTGATCAGATAGTTGTGTACGTAAAAAACTTGCAGACAAATTTTCTCTTTTCTAATTTCTCATTTATAAAGTTTTGAACATTGAAAATAGCTAGATCTCTTGAAAAATCGTTTAATTGGTAACCAAAAAACCGTACTGGCAGCAACAGTATTAAAAACAGCAAGGTATGCAATCATTGTGGCCAAGGTTTACAAGTGTCTGCATATTTTACTGTTGAATAAATAAAAAAGAGGACCCAAAGAATAATGATGATGCATGTAGTTCAGATGTTTGCGAATTCTGTTGAAAAGATGAACGAAACAAACAGCGAAAATTTGTGACATTTTTTTATTTTCTTTCAACAATATGCTTACATTGTGAACTAGCAGTGATTGATTACCATATCCTGAACAAAACAATTAAAAAAAAACTTGGGTGTCCATAAGGTTAAATGTTTGTCAAAGTGAGGAAAACAGGATTTGGTATTACAAAACTTGAAACATTTACAAATTTTTGGTACTACAGATAAGGTCATTATTCAATAATGAGAAAGATGGGCGCGCAGGCAAAATATGTCGAGCTCATTTAAAACCTTCTGCCAAGTGCAAATAGTTAAGACAATTTCTGCAATGAAAAATGAACAAGAAAATAATGTGTCTTTTATAATGGTTCGAAAATCAATGATATCGGATTTCATTGCATTTCAGCATTGTTATCAAGTGAAAGGTCTTTTTGCAAGTCTTCACTATATGACTTTGGAAATAAAAATAAATTATACTTGTATGGATTATTTAGTCTTTTTTTCAGACAGATTGAAAACCACATGTAGGGAGTGGCAATTGCCTAGCGATTTTTTCAAAAACAATAAACAAAAAACAAGCCAAAAACGATCCGTGTTGACGTCATCAGGGATCGCTTTTTCAATGACAACAATACGATTTATTGTAATCAAAATTCTGCAACGATAGATGTGTTATCGTTGCTAAGCAAATTGGCTTGAATTACCGTACTTTCTACAAATACTATTCTACATGCCTTGACGTACATCAAAAAATCCTTTTGATGCGTTTGAGATGATTTATAAGTGCGGATAGCTGCTTCTGTATTTTTTGCCTCACCGCCCTCTGAAGACTTAGTGGAGCTGCCTTCACACCAATTGGTGAATTCAAAAATAAAAATTTCTTCATAAGCGAAATTTTGAGTTTCTGAAGTCATTTGATAGCAATGCGCTCCGGTTGCCTGTGACTAAATACTTCACTGCCAGAGTTGTTGCTTTTTTTAAGAACCGACTCTTTTTGCTGATAAAGTTGGGCATAAACGAACACAAACCTTGTGCTCTTCCGTAGGACGGATGCTAATTTTCCCAATTGCTGCTTACATTTACCCTAAATTTTGATAAAAATAAATTTTCCGTAGCAATCAAATGTGCAAATTTATTTTTAATCGAATTCAGAGCGATCAAACCCTAATTCGAAAAACTTTGGTTTAAAATAAATTTTAATCTTTGATTGGTATGGAAAATGTAATTTCATCAAAAGTTAGGGTTAGTGTAAGTGCTGATTGGGAATATTAAATCTTTGTTGGATTGAATACTGATAGGCAGTGTTTTGTTCTCATGGGGTGGAACCATATTCCTATTTTATTTTGAGTATTCTTTAAAAAAAAAACGTGGGTGGGTCTATTTTAAAACTAATGCATTGCAAACTTACTGTCGAAATTGAAGTTGCGTTAAGCAATCTGACGATTGGACAGTTTAAACTGTTTTGGTACTTCATGTCGTTGTCATTTTTTTATTAGTTTATATTAATTAATTTTTAAAAAATATTTTCGTTTTCAAACTGCATGGATTCATTCATATAACGAAAGATCACAGTCTTTCGGTTTTATATTTTTTTTTCTAATTAATCGTGAGGTACCCACCGTTGATCGACGATTTGCATTGTGAGGTTAAAATTAATCCTATAATAAATGTCAGTAAAATGGACGGTGATGATAATCGGACAAATTATCATTGAGATGATTTTACATGATTTTTCAATGGCAAAATACTATTCAACAGCAAAGTTAGTTTACAGTATTTCATTTTAATTTTTGTTTTTAATTGAAGAAAAAACGCAGGATTGGCTTCATAGTAGTAAACTTCACATTGAAAATTGAAAAAATATTTTAATACTATATGTTTTAAGTTTTTGTCAGTTGAGTACTGGCAGTCGCATCAATTAAAAGACGCTTTTCGGCCGAACTGATCCAGTAAGCATTCGTTTTAAGTTTAATCTTTATTAATTAAAAGACTCTACTGCTTGTTTAGTTTTAATGTATCTAGTGCCGTTACTTGCATTTTTGTGAAATTAGTAACTTTATCACTCTGATTTTTGATTTTTGTACGGTACACGGCTTTTTAAGTTTCTACGCAATGGCTTATTTAAATATTCGGAAGTGACTGTACACTTCAAAATTACTGTTTTAAATTTTCAAAATGTTCAAGGTTTTTCAAAATCATCTTAATTATGTTGTTCGAACTGATAATTCATGTCATTTGGTACTTAATTCAATATCACTCGACTTTTGAAGTATCCGTTCAATCGCCGGTAAACCAGTTCCGGTAATTTGAAGTTCCAATAAAAAATTTTGTCCGACTGATAACTTAGGAATTGTTGAAGTTAGTGGACCTGTATATCGCACTTCTGGGCAATATGCGTATGAGTTGAAAAATAAGGACGTATTTGACGTCGGACCACAAACGGATAAACTTGGTAGCACTAATTTAAAGCCAATGTGCATTGACTATGAATCGACTTTGCCGTCAACTATATGGACGTTATGATTCTTCTATAAAATGCGAAATTTGTATCACTGAGTTTTTAAAACGTATCAGCCGTACGAAGGCCCATAAGGTCTGCAGATACTAGGATTTATTCGAAATGTAAAAATTGTTTATGTTAATCAAAATGATTTTTATGATGAAGGTTATTCTGACTAAATTAAACTACAACTGTAAAATAGTCAGTGAACAAATACAGATTATATTTGTTAAGTTGATAAAAGTCGCGGAAAACCTTAACTTTATAAAGATTGATGAAATCATAAAACCTGTGTATTGCTCTGCTGGACAATGCGTATTTAGCTTGAAAAAAATATCGCATTTGACGTCAGACCACAGAATGGTAAACTTGGTACTTTAACCTTAAGCTAATGTGTATTGACCACGAATCGATAAGCATGACTTGTATGACCAACTCAAATGTTTTGTCTCATTTTAGAATCAGCTGTAGCTTTAAGTCACTTCTCTAAAAATCAGCTGTAGCCTTGTGAATAATTTTTTTTTCTCCCAGAGAATGGAAGAACAGTAAAGCATATCGATGAGTGATCACATTTCAGGGATTATTCATACGAAAAAAAATTAAACCTATAAAAATGAACGATTTTCATTTTTCCGTATCTGGGGTTTCCGGATGCAAAAAACACAAAAGGTTTCAAATTACCTAGAAATTATTCGTGTTTATAATTATACCTGTTGTAACAGGCCTTCACAAGATGACTTGTTCCTAAATTGTCCAAAAAAACGACTTAAAATAATTATTTTCCGTGTCAAAATTTACAAATTGAAATGCTCCATTTTAACATAACTTATGCTTCATTTGCATAGTGTTACAGATTATGTTTGATAATCCCACACTTTTGGATGGCAATAATAATACCGTTTTCAGTTGTAGGAGCTAAACAGAACCTTGCTGAAAGTAGAAATCCGCTGTAAAGTTTGAGCACAAAAAGGCGTTTGACTGTAAACGACAAAAATAAACAAACATAAAATATACGTATTTCAAAATAATTACCCTGCATTATCTTTTCTAAGAAAAGCTTCTGCTTTATCAGTTAGAAAATATTTCAGCATGAATCAATGTCTGCATGAGTTAATTAATATTTTGAGCATATCAATGTATCCGCACGAAGTACTCATGTATAGTGTCAGCCGAATTATGAAAGCAAGACTGACTGCGAATCCATGAAAAAAACTGGAACTTTATATAAATGCTCATCTGAACACCTTACGTGTACACAGATGGAGTACAAAAATAGCTCGAGTAAACCTAAAACTGAATTCTACTATTTCGCAGGCTTATGGTTAGAACTCGTGAAATGCATCACGACCCAAACTAACTATGATATAACATATTCATAAGGCCAACATTCCACTAACAAAAGATTCGTTAAGAAACCGAAAGTTCTCTCGTGACTTTGACGTCTTTTCCTCAACCTTTTGCCATAATTTGCCATTCAATGATGCTATGAACTGAAATGTTTCCACCTTGGTTTGGCATCATGTAACGCCATCCATTTACAACGGTCTGCTTTAATTGGGCATCATTTTATGTCATCTTTGATCAACATTGACAAAGTTGTTTAAATAGCTGATAACCGAGTTGAAACTTTACTCTTATTTTTCATGTCTGTAAACCTCTGAGATTTTTTAAAAATTACAATTTGAAAGTTTTATACTTCTGTTATAGTTTTTTTTGTCTTAAAAAGTCAAAGTAAACTCTAAAAAATTCTAAGCGCCTAAATGACAGAGTATATGTTCACACTTTTTACTTCCTACGCCGCCCATGAATTCATTATTCAGATTAATAATTCAACATACCAACTGAAAGTTAATTTTCGGCTCTTGATCTCGACTCAAGATTATCTGAAAAGCAAAAATGTGAGAAACACTAATATGAAGGAGTGTTGAAAAATTATTGTACAATTTCAAAATTTAAATTAAGTAAAAGTTTTATCCATTTACTGTGTTCAGTTATGCAAAAAATTAAAAGGTTTTCTCGTCTTAATTCCGGATTTCAAATTAAATTTTTTGGTTCTTTTTCAGCTGATTTTAAATCCGCTTTGAAACAAACCGTATGACCATAGCATAGATCATCCTCTTTCTGGAGACCAAAACATATCTTTCCTCTGAATTCAGGACCGTTACTGAAAATTCCACTGTCCGAAATAAGGCAAAACTGACTCCAACGGATGCCCGCCTTCCTACAGTGACTTTTTAACGGAATACGCAAGGTAAAGCTTCTGCAGCATAGAGAAAGTTCGCAAGTAGCAGGAAAAATTTAGATGAAATAGTTAGTAGTTGCCTTAAAAATAAATAAAGATTTTTAATGAGGGTTTTCAAAACTTTCAACCGCATTGATGAGGCTGATAAATGAGTTTTCAGTTGTGAGCCCGAGATAGAGGGCTCATGGGATCTGTCTGTCTGTCTGTCCCGCTTTTTTGTGCGCACGATTGCCGTCCAACGTATAAACCGATTGTCATCAAATTTCGCACACTTGTGTCTTTGGTAAATGTCACGAACCTTATTGAATTGCAGCGATATCGGACAATGCCTAAGGGGTGTACCGTGACCATGGAGATTAAGATATTTGAAGGCAATTTGCGATCGTTATGAAATTGAGCACAGAAACTAGTTTTTACAATTTGACCAGCTACAGTAAAATTCAGTTATGTAGGACTGCACTTAAAAGTCGGATCGTGGTCATGGAGTTTAGGATTTAAGAAAAATTTAACGAATTGCTCAAAAACTCAGTGAAAGTTTACTGTTTCCTTACAAAATGATTCAAACAAGAATTCGGATGCCCTTGATCATCACTTAGGTAGTGCCTTGGCCATGGAATTTAGGATTTTAAAACAAATTGACCAGCTTTGAAACTAAACCTTTTGCTTCACATATTTTTATGCAGCGTTTTAACTCATATTAGAACACACATGGCTGTTTCATACCCTATAGAAACAAAGTTTACAACTCTAGACAGCAAGACAGCTTAAAGGACAAAATCTGTGTCATTAATTTGAATAAATTTTGTATTATTAACTGAATTTTTGCTGTGAATGAAACTTTTTGTTGATTTGACTGATTTTGAAAAATTTTCAAAATCCAAGATCTGAAAAAATTTTAGGAACGAATTGAAATTCAAAGTTTTACCTATATAGTCAATAGGCTATTTACGCTAATGTAAATTTAAAAGCCAAAATACTGAAGTTCCCATTTGAATCCATTTTCAGTTTTTTCACACATCAATTGTCAGGTTATGAAAAAGACGAAGAAATCAAAGCGCTGGAAAACTTTAAGCAACGAATTGAACTTCAGTGTTTTACCGATAGTTAATAGGTTGTTTTCACTAAGATAAATTTGAAATCCGAATTACTCAAATTCCCAATTGAATCCATTTCCAATTTGTTCACACATAATTTACACATAACACAAAAAATCAACAAATCACAGTTTTCTTTCAAACACTATATAAACTTCAATGCTTTCATCATGATTGTGATAGTCGATCTTCATGGTTTCCAAAGCTTAACCTCTTCCTTCCCAAAAGCATACCGATATGCGAAAAAAACAATGGCACATCACCCCAGAGACATACCGGTATGAGATTTAAAAAATTCTCTTGGTGACCGAAAACATACCAGTATGCAAAACAAAATTTGCCCTACAAGCCCAAAATCATACCCGTATGTCAAATGTTTATTTGTCTTCATTCCCAATGACATACGGGTATGCGGCTTGTTAAAAAATCAGTGATTGAAAGCTTTATTAGTGAAGAATGTGCTGAAAAATCAGTGGAAAAGTAATTTCTAAGAATTTAAGCAGAATTCAATAATTTTCGTACTGAAGATTTTACTGACCGTTACTGTTATTTGGAGGAACTGATTAAGAGAATGCAGATTTTCAAATTTCCACCACCCATACCTCCAAACCGTAAAAAAATTATCAAGAAATCCGTGCGCAAAAAGAACAGCATGTGAGACTGAGACCTGTGATTTTATAACCGAGAAATTACTACTTATTTAGCCGCTGTTTACATCCAATAAATGTCATAAATTCTGACTCAGCACGTCAAGCCCTTTCATCCGATGTGTCATTTGTCAAAATCTGTGAGGCGCCGCTGAAATCATTTTTTTCCGAGCTCACCCCATGCTAGAGAATTTTTTCTAATCTGACCGAGGGGGGGTGTCAAGGTAGTTGATGAGGCTTCTCAAACGCAGGCCAGAGTTCAGAAGGGAGCTAGAAAGGCCTTGGATTCGGAAATCGCCAAAGGCGAAACAAGGGTTTGTTGAAAAAGTCTTTTCAGCACCCCCCTACGATCCACTATCCATTTTAGTGACTTTGTCTCTATAGTAGACGGAATATCTTTTCATTTTTCTACGGTTTTGAAGCGGTAGTGGCGGCTGCAATCCGAAGATTCCCCCAAATACTGCACTCCCTCCCGGGAGTGTTTTTAGTAAGAATGTTTTTTGTTGATCATCCGATTTTAAAATTATTTCAAACATTATTTTATTAGTTTTCAACGGTTAAATAAGCAAAGTATGATGGTTCGCTGTCCCAGACTAATGGCTCAAAAAGCATACCTCACTCCCCCCCTATCCCCTTAGGCCAGATTAGAAATAATTCTCTAGCATGGGCGGAGCTCCTACAGATCGGACAGAGCCTTTTCGTGTCGCAGTTCTCGGTTTAAATTAAAACACAGGTCTCACATTCTCAGTCATGCTGCTCTTTTGCAGACGGAATTCTTAATATTTTTTTATTTATTTTGACAAATCCTTTTTTTTTGCAATGATGGTGGCGGTATACCCCCAAAATATTGTGATCCAATGCGGCCGTTGAGCTTCGCAATCACATTCGTGTCAAAAAATTTAAGATGGAATTAAATGACAAAAGTAGCAGGGGACTATAGTCCCTATAGAAGTATTGCAAAAAGCCCAACTCCAGGATATGCATAACATGACCGCGTTTTATAACAACACCGCATATCCAGCACTTGACAATTAGACGGCGATTAGAATATACCGTGTTAAAAAAAGTTGGGAGGCAAGGAGAAAACGCATCTTGAGTACACGGTGTGGAAGTAATTTTTCTGTTTCTCGAAAAATTGTACTTTTTAACTGTTTTTGTTTTGAGTTGCTAGGGATCGAAAATATAATTATTTTTTGTATTTATAGTAATGAAGAGGTTAAATTTATTGTAGTTGTTGTCATATTGAAAGTTCTGATTGTAACAGTACAATTTCTTATATAGTGTGCTAACAAATATTTTTTTCATTTCTGTGCGCTTGATAATTGTTGTTATTATCGGTAGAAATATCTCTTTTCAGCTGAACTCATCCTGTAAAAACGTCCTTAAAAGCCACAACCACATTAAATAAGAATCTCTTCTTGTTTTAAAATCTTTTTGATTGTATTCAAATACAATTGCTTGTATATCTAGTTCGTGAAAGTTAGAATTTTAGCACTTTCGTTTTCGCTTTCAGCGCGGTACACTGCGTTCAAAATCTCCACAAACTTGGCATCCACATTTCTCACACGTAGTGAAGTCTGAAAATTGAGCACAGAAGGCAGCAAATTTGAACAGGTTAGCTTTTTGGATCCGCAATGATTTTAATGATAAAAATAAATAAATGATAAACTTTTACAAAGGCAATCGCCTTTTTTAAGTTGTAATGATTGCCGTATTTTTCAAGGTTTTTGTTTTTACTTTAATAACCTTAAATTTTTAAAACACACTTCCTCATGTTGGGCAAACTAATAATTCAAATAATTTTATGCTTGCTTCAAACCCCACTGAAGTTGAATATTTCTGCCAAATTATCAGTGAACGACTACTGGTGGATAAATGTTGCAAGAAAACATCTATTCAAACGGAAAACTTTTCAAAGATAAGTGAAATCACATGAAGTCAGCTCATTGCGTGCTGAGCAGTTTGCATATAGTTGAAAGTTTAAATTCGTTTTTGACGTCGGACCACAGGATGATAAATTCGGCGGAGCGAAATTAAAGTTAATGTATTTTTTTTATGAATCGACACTGTCATTTACTACTGCTGCATGACTTACTCTGTAATATGGACCCGATGTGTTATCTATAACATCTGAAGGTTTTGTCACAGTGTTTTACATAATTCTTGAGCTCTACAAAGGCTCATCTGGTGTGCAGCTACGAGAAGTGGGTGCTGTCAACAACGACTCTAAAGCGTTTCTAAGAACACGGACGTTATGATTCTCCAATACGACGTGATAGATTAGTTACAGGCTTTTAACCCTTTGCCATGGTCAGTTTTGAAACAAAAACAGGTCAATTTATGGGCGAAATGTTTCTCAAATCAAGTTAAATTCGGGGCATTTAAAAGCCTTAAATGATCTCTCAGTTGGTGTGTTAAATGCCCTATCCAAGTTTTAACATGGGCGAAATAGACAGACAGAACTGCGATCACACAATCTGCCATTTGACCTCTCAGAGTTTTTTAAAGTTCATTTTAACTTTTTATGAATCAAAAACATGAAAGACAAAAAAAATTAATTTCATTTTGAAAAATTCTGAGAGGTTAACTGGCGGAAAAACCGATGAAAAATATTGACTTAATTTTTGCCCTATTGAAATAACATTGCCAATGTTATTTAAAGGTGGCATCATATGATGCCAAACCAAGGGAGAGCCTTTGCAGCTCATGGCATCGGCATCATATGATGCCCAACCAAGGGAGAGCGTTTTAAAAGCATGGCATCATATGATGCCAAACCAAGGCGGAGCCTTTACACTCCATGGCATCATATGATGCCAAACCAAGGCGGAGCCTTTACACTTCATGGCATCATATGATGCCAAACCGTGGTAAAGGGTTAAATTAATTTTAAACCGTGCGAAGGCTCATCTGAAATGTTCAGAAAGGTCAAAAAAACTACGTAGTTGTTTGTCGTGACAGCAAAAAGTTTCAAGTTGAAAAGTTGTGACGGCTTTTGAATGAAATGACCGAAAGAATTATAAAATATTTAATTTACCAAAACAAAGTTTGGATACGCTTTCGAATCAGTTGTAGCGGTAGAAAATTACTCTGATGATCGCTCATTGCTTTGTATTTTTTTCCAAAAAAATTGAAAAATATTGTAGTGAATGATAATTTTCAAGAATTTTTTCAACAAATGATTAGAATTTACTCATTCAAATTAATATTTTTAAATTTTTGCGTTTTGTATTCATGAAGCAGGACGCCACAATATGACTTGGACTAGAATTTCTTGAAAACTGACATAAAAAATTATTGTTCGTGTTAAACACGTTAGAGAATAGAAAATATATTGCTACATATGCTTTGTTACAGAAATCTATTTGATAGACATTGGCTTTTTGGACTTAAACAGTTGTGACATTTAAGGTGTCTAGGAATTTAAAATGGGATTTTTAAAGGGAAGCAATCCATAGGAATTAAAAATGGGATTTTGACAGCGAAACAATTCATGGGGATTTAACATGGAATTCCGACATGAAAACAGCCCATAGGAATTTAACATGGTGTTCCGACAGGAAAGCAGCCCATTGGGATTGAACATGGTATTCCGACAGGAAAGCGACCCATAGGGATTTAACTTGGAATTTTGACAGAGAAAATTATACTGAGACTTTTTTGTAGTAGTTTTTTGAAATTTTTTAACGGGCATAACTCAAACCTGCGCGCATTATACGTTAGCACATTGCCGGGCGAAGCCCGGCATATTTGCTAGTTTTATAATGCGGAAATCGCTGCATAATTGGAACCGCACAGTCTGCCTGTCCACTGCATAATTGGCCGATTGTTTGCTCAATAATGGATACAATTTCAATACTTGTCTTGTCTGTTTAAAAAAACTGTAATGTGTCGGAACCATACTTCTCAAATTATTTCACCGAAATTTTAAAGGTTAATATTTTCAAGCCTTATGAACACACATCAATAAAGTTTATTGTTTCAACGTGTGAAAAAAACGGAGAATTCCGAAACTGAAAAGTTCTTCTTGTTAAAGTTATAAAATGAAAGATAGAGTAATTCGGTTTTCACAAGATGAAAAAAATTAAATTGGTCTTAGTCACACCAATGTAATCAATGAAAAAGATAAAGTCTACAAGTTTTACAAGAATTCAAATTTGACTTAAGAACCATATTGTGTTATTTTCAGTCAAATTTTAAAGAAATTAATGAATTTTTTTTCTTAAATCGAGTTTATGGCGACCTATCAGCAGCCAACTAAACTTCGGTTTGGAATAAATTTTCCCATATTTAATTGCAATGGAAAAATTATAAATAAAGTAAGAGTAATGGTAAGAGGCAGTTGGGAATACTACCATGAATATATCAAAAGTATCAAATTACTCGATTATGTGCATGCATTCGGAAATTTGCAAGGCATGCTATTCCAAGGAATTCAAATACTCTATGATGCATTCGTATTAAATTACTGTATGCATATGTTTGTACGCCTTGCATGGATTGGAGATGCATGAAAATGCTTATCTCTGTTCCTTGTTTGTTTTAAGCAAGTCTAGTGTGTGCAATTATATTATGTACATGTACAGAACGCGACTCCTGGTGTTGTATCAATCTCACTGCAGCTGCAGAATAGAATAATTTGCTATCGAATTGAAAACTTTTAGTATAGCAATGTACTTCTGAGTTTTAAAGGTCCCGCATTCCAACTCAACATTCCATGCTGGATCAGCATGGAAACAAATGTAGAGGGATTTCATAGGCAACAAAAATTAAACCGTGCCTGGTAAGTCCTTTTTTTGTAAATTATAGAAAAAAAATCAGTTCTGGTTCAAGTTTTTTTAAAACCCCATAACCCCCCCCATATGGGGGTTGTAACACTTTCAAATCAGTTTTAAAATATGCTTTGGACCTTTCTCTTTCGAATGGTACTAGTTACACTTTCGAAATCGTTAGCGCTCATCCCCAAATCGCGATTTCAAAATCAGCCGTTTCCTTATCTCCCCCATGTATTCAATTTTTAATTTCCCCCCCTCCCCTACGGAGTAACCTTACATTTAAAAAAAAAAATAAAACAACAATTCGATGCAGAATTTCAAGCGCTACAAAACAATTGCTTTTTCTCAATTTGTTTCCCACCATTGTAATTCTGATACCCTCCTTTAACGCTTGATAGTTAACAGCTGATATTAGTTAGTTTAGTTTCCAAGGCAGCTTTAAAACTGTACCCATCTAGATTCTAAAGTATTGATGAATTTGAAATTGTATAGTTTAGATGCTAAGATTGCTAATATTCGTTTTGTAGATTTTCAAGTAGTAAAATTTTCAAACAAATTTTTTTTTATTATGCAAAATTTCACGTTTTCCAGGAGTTGGAACTTCTTATTTAAACGCAGCGCTGAATGTTCTCTCTATAGATACTCAGGATACAAAGCGTATGTTATTCTTATTGTATATACTAGAAATTAAGTTTTCTGGGTAAAAAAATGTTTTTTTTTTCAGTAAACAGATTCTGGTATTTTACGAAGACGGAAAACGATTTGGGGTTTACGGACGCTTGGTACAATGGACTTATACTGGGCTCCAATAAAACCTTTATAATTTTTCATAAGAGTGGCCTATATCTAGATTAAGCTCTCTGGTAATATTTCATGATGGCACTCAAAAATTTTGGTTCTCATTCTTAAACAAAATATAAAATGTCAGAATTGTAATTGTAATGAATTTCATTTAAAATTCATAATATTCACAATAAAATTGTCTCACGATTGATTGATTTTTTTAGAAACAAAAATGACAAGTCCAGATTAATGAGCTACAAGATTTCCATTCGTGAAAACCAGTTGGCCATTGGATCCCAATATGGATTTTTAAGCCTATCCCTATTGCAGAGTGTGTTCTCTCTTTTTTCCTCATAGCTGAACCAACGTGTTTCACACAAGTGACCTGGTGAGCAAATAATTATAGGGTTTTCCTTTTTTTAAATAAAATATTACCTATTTTCCATGTTTTTAGGTATTTTGATGCCAGAGATGCCTGATATCTGGAAAACTTTACCACCTTAACCCCTTTGATAGTAGCACCCAAAATGTAAGGTTGAACTTTCTTGGGCGCAGTTGAATTATCATGATAAGATTATATCGCTTCATATATTTTAAATGGAAAGTTGCAGTATATTTTGCATATACAATATAGGAATTTTGATAACAGTCCTCAATAATTTGCACGACTGAAATTATTAGGGGTACACCTGAAGCCGTGTACTTTCGTAAATTTCTATGCGCGTAAATCTAATTAAACGAAAGTACATGGATTCCAGTGCACCTAGACTTTCAGATTTTTGGTCTCCTTTCGGAAATCCGATCGGACTTGGTGAAAGTTTGTCTTTACAGTTCAGTTTTCTGATCGGATTCTCTTCGGATTTCCGCTTCGGAATCAAGTTGAATAGATTCAACTTTTTTTGGCCAAAGAAAATCCGACAGTATTATAACATGTGTTTTTTCGAAACATAGAGTGCTATTTATGCACTAAATTAGTTTGAAAATGAAAATAATATATAATATAATATACTCTAAATTAGAGTCATAGAAAAAAATATCTATACTGATCGTGAGAATTTCCGAAGTGTAAAGCCAAACTTGTTTTGACCGACAGCCGATCGGAAACACTGACATAAGAAAATTTTCACTAAAAGTCCGATCGGATTTCTCACGGCCGACAAAAATCAGAAAAAGATACCTTAATATTGTTGCCAGAGCTAACCGAAACCCTTCTGAAACTTTTATCTTCCAGAAAAGTTGTCAATAATGAGCACAAAATAGGCACACAATTGCGTACATATAACATCCAAAAGATTCCTAATTAAACCCCAAAGCTCTTTTATGTTCTGCTTGAATCTTGCTTTAGCTTTTGATATCGTCAAAAACAACAATCAATCAGCTGTACAACTTATAAACCTTTACGCTGAAATAGACTCTTGTGGCACCAGAAGTCCGACTAAATTTTTTTTTATAGGGAAATTTGTAACAAGTGACATAATATAGTTTATTTAGCTTGAAGCTTCCAATAACTGGTCAACTTGTGAACTAGCGTGGGCGCACAATCAAGGCAGCACTAGTACAGAACGCTGTTGTTTACATTCACAAACTTTTTGTGTGCTAGCGACGAGGTAAAACAAAAATGTTCGATGAAACCTATTTGTGCTGCAGTGTTTCCTAGAAAGAGCAGCGAATTGCTTTGAAAATTAAATTACTAATTCTAAACTATCTTTAAAAAATTTAAAAAGTCGAGTCAAAAGGGATAGGAAAATTGTGATTTTTGCCTGTTTTCAAGCGAGTCTGACTTGATTATAGTATTTTTTGCCCCAAATTGTAATGTTTGCCATCATGGGCATCTATACGAACGTTTATTGAACTTCAAACCCCTATACTGTCATTTAAAATAACATTCATGGGTCAGCAACGTGAAACGGGTAACGGGGTTTATGTTTTCAGGTGCTAGGTAAACCCATTTTTTTTCTCTTAAAAGACTAAAATGAGTTTATTTATTAATTTATTGAAACTACACTATTGATATTGATATTGATACTATTGAAAGTACATTTTTATAGTTGAAAAGGCTTCACATAAGACCAATGACCAATTAATTTTTCGTTTTTGTGAACAAAATATTCAAAAAAAGTTATTTTTAGGTTACATGATTGATTTTACCAGCTTTCACAAAAAGCTGTGTGCTGTCCCATCACCTTTGGTAGGGTGCTGAATGCTCATCTGAACACCTTACGTGTGCATCAAGGGAGGATGAAAAATTAGCTCGTGTAAACCGTAAAATAAAACCAATCATACTGCAGTCTTATGGTTAGAGCTCGTGAAATGCATCATGACCAAAACTAACTATGATATAACAAAGAGTTCATAATGCCCACATTTAACTTGCTAAAGATTGCTCAATAAATCGAAAGTTTTTTCGTGATTTTAACGTCTTTTGCTTCACCCTTCGCCATGGTTCCTTTGAAAAATAGTCTTTTGTACAAATAATTTCATCAAATAATTATTCTGAATATGATTAAAAATTGTATAAATCATGTGATGACAGATTATCCCTTCTCCAAAAAAATAAAAATCTGTATTGACACACTCAGATAATCTGAGTAGCGTGAGTCCGTTATTTTTCGACTCGAGATAAAAATCTTCTGCTTGAATCTTTTAGCCTGATTCTTTTAGCTATTAAACTTAAATCAATCAGGAAGTTTAATTTCGTTTATAAATTGAAAATATAATTTATTGTTTTATCATTCCAGTTGCTGATTAAAAAAATTTGCTAGTCAGCATATTTCGTAGACACCGACAAATTCGTGTTCATAAACATTGAATAATGTTCCTCAAACACATACCTGGGGCCATTTTCATGTCTCCATAGTTTGCAGTTTTTACTTTGCAATTTTGCAGCTTTTTTCCAAAATGTTTGTTGCATGACTTCATTCTGAAGAGTGAAAAGTGGAATTTGCAAAGTGGTTTCATGGACTTTGCAGGTTCTGATGCATGTCTCTCAATTCTTAAAAAGTGAAAAGCAAATCACTTTGCACTTTGCAGTGTTTATTGCAAATACATTATACCGTGCATCAGCTTTTTTAAGGGATGATTTCAAAGCTAATTGCCAGCCAAAAGTTTAAAAGGGCAGAATTCTGCCCTAAACTTGCAGATTCTAATGTTGTGAAAATTTTAAGCACAAAAACTCTTCAAATGAGCTATCTTTGCTATCTGATATGGCACGATTTTTCACAGGGAAAATTCCTTGAAAAATTCGCCAATGAGTGGTGATGACATAGCGGCAGCTGCAGAGTTGATCAAACTTTTCAAAAAATGTTGCAAAGTAAGCTTTATTTGCAAAATTCAAGCTTTTAAGACATGAAACCCACTTCACTTTGCACTTTTCACTTTGCAGACTAATTTTTCTGCAAAGTGAAAAGTGCAGACTATGGAGACATGAAATTGGCCCCTGGTTTGTTTGAGATACATTTTGTCTCGAATAAATCTGGATGCTTTTTTATATTTTGCTGGCACAGTAACTAACAAAATGTAACCAATAACTTTGGATTGAAACAACAGGTGTATTTCAATTATGATATTCCATATCCATACACTTGGTCTCCCGGCCCAAAGCAGGCGGGTATATATGAAAGACAAAAGCCAAACATGTGAGAAATTCATTAATTAGGTGGAACGGTTTTTTATGTATTGAAAATTTGCTTTTAAACCAATCGGACGTGCTTGTTTATTTAAAGTGTAGTTTATAGACTCAGGATGGAGTTTTAAATGAGCTCGACTTGCGCAAAAAATTTGATTACAAAATAGAGTCTTTGATACTACGCAACAATTTAATCTAAATTTCAACATATGCGAAAAAAATCAACTTTTCCATTAGAAAAGCAAAAAGCCATTTTTTATCATGAAAGTTTAACAACACCAACAAAAATTTGACCTTGCTTGTTGACTTCTATCACAGCCGTGGGATTATCATAGATTTCTAGATTATGGCAAATTCCCGCATCAAAACCTAAAAACCAAAATTTAAGATTAGTATGATTGGGAAAAGTGAGAAATTCTAGAAATATATGCTTACCAAGGCTACTTGAAAGCAACAAAATTAGTTTGCAGTAAGGGATAAAAACAAGACCCACTCTGCAATGAGAATACAGGCTGTTGAAATCTACATGGGATCCGCCGGCAGCCAACTCATCATTTTCATGGATAAAAATTTCGTAGCTCATTGTGCTCAACTTTTAACTTTCGCTTTTCGTGATATAAAAATGCACCTGTGCGTAAAAAAAATAGAAAAAATTATTTTTTTCGAGTTAATGCTGGGAGCGATTAACCAAAATCATTTCAATCCTGTTTCAAACTTTCTTGTCAAGTGGAAAAAAAAATGCAAGTTAAGTTTCATCCTCAATTCGTCTTCTCTTTCGAATTCTAATGAAAATTTGACTATCCATTGCTACAACCAACTATAGTCTGTTTCAAATTGAATGACACCTCTGCAATAGTGAGTTTGCTATTTTGGTTAAATGGTCATTTGTTAACATTATCGGAGAAAAGTGGGACTATTGTTATGGCAAAAACTTTTCAGGAGTTTTGAAGAAAGAAATAAATTGCGTGATTTTAAATGCAATTTTCTGAAAAAAATTACCTTTGTTCATCACCACCTTGTTTACACGGAAACCAGAAGAAAACAACCATTGCCAAATAACTTCTCACTGAAAATTTTCCATTATTTTTTGAAACGGACTATAAATATAGATCCCGCATTGGTAAAATTATCTTAGTTTTAAAATATCATAAAAAAATATTTTCGACTACCAAAAATTTTCAACGATAGTCAAAAAACATGCAGAGAGAAAAGTCTTTCTATAAAAATCTAACAAAAAATTTACCATGTCAATTTTTTTTTCTAAACCCTAATTCGGGATTCTGGGCTCACCTTTGGTTTCGCCTCGTGCACACTGCATGTAACTTTGTCGATATGTGAAATCAATGTGAGCACAAAACCCAGGAAACGGTTTTAAAAATTAAATTTTGAGTATGTGCTGACCCAAAATTATGCACTAAATTATAGGGGTAAATTTGTTGATTTGTTACTATAGAATGACATTGGCTGAAAAATCTTCACAACAGAAATCTAAAACATCAGCCCTATTATACTAAAAAGCGTTCTTAACAACCGAATTAATCGAGAATTAATTTCCAAAATTCGCATGGGAAACACACGCTGGAAAAAACGAAAAATTAAAACAACTTTCCATGGCGAGTATATTGTGTTTTCATGCAAGACGAATGGCAAATCAATAGAACTTGCAAATAATTTAGTTAGTAAGCAAAATAAAAGAAAACTAAACCAGGCTCACTATTATGATTGCAAGTTTTGAGAGACTTGCCATTGGAAATCTTCATCAATTCTTGTACAGTTTTTAGTCCTTGCAAACTCTATCTATTTGACAGGCACTGTTGGAGAACGGGCATCTTTTGCGGTCCGGTTGCTCAGGAAAGCCGATTTTCTTGACCAAAATTTTTTGCTTTAGTTCTTGAATTCGGAGTAATAATGGCTTGGGTGGAATGGGATGACCAATCCTTTGGTCACGCTGTTTTTTCGACCACAGACCAATCGGGATGCTTGCATTCCCTACTTTTCACCACGGAATAGAAATTTTGTAGGATTTTTTTTCAGATTGAAGGGGAATAAGATGATTTAAATTTTTGCATTCTAAAATACGAAAAATTTGATATATTTAATTTTAAAGCAAGAAAATTTTAGAGTTTAGCTAGCTGGATATTCAACACTGTTGATTCGTTTGTTTTACGGATTTCAAATCAACTGAAAGCCCCAAAAAAATTGAATTCAAATTTAAATTGACGTCAAACTTTTAAATGACTACACACAGTATAAAGATGAAAAGTTTATAGCTCCACATAATTATTTCTCAGGATTGTCGTACATTTGAGTAACACAATGTCTTCTTAGCAAACAAATTGGACCAAACTTATATGTTTTCGAGAATTTCCAAAAAAAAAACTTACCAGTCACAGTGATTTTCGTTGCTTCTGAAATCCTTCTACACTAAATATCAATATGATCCAACGTGGAATGTTAAGTGGACATTTTGAATTGCGGGAATTTCAAAACTCAACACGACTGCAATCGGTATAACTAGAGTTTTTTACTTCTAATATTCTAATGCTGCACTGAAATTGATTGAGTGATATAACCCAAGGAATTCAAACCCTGCTGTGTATGTAATATTATTTATTCTTGTATACACTGGACTTGGTGAAAAAAACAAGGAAAAGAGATAAGCAAAACATGCACATAAATCCAGTAATTTGATACGCATGCTACAATCATGGTAATATTCCCAATTGCCACGTACTAACTCTAACTATTTTTAAAATAAATTTTTCATTGCAATCAAATGGGAAAATGTATTTTAAAATGTAGTTTTGTAAGTTGCAGTTAATGATAATATTCCCAATCGCTACATACATCAACCCTAACTTTTGATAGAAATAAATTTTCCTCAGCAATCAAATGTGAAAATATGTTTTAAACCAAAGTTTTGCAAGTAAGGTCCTAAATTCGATTTAAAATAAATTTTCACATTTGATTGGTATGAAAAATTTATTTTTATCAAAAGTATTACCTCAACTTCGTTTAAAAATACATTTTCATATTTGATTGCTGTAGAAAATTTTTTTGAAAAGAAAGTTAGAGTTGTTGGGACTAAAAATATTATCATCAATATGTTATGAAATACAATCTGTTATACTAATTAAAAAATTGTCAAACATAAAAAAAAAAGAATTTGAATGTTTACATCTCTTAAATTGCAAAGCCGACTATTAGGTACTTTCAAGTCTACTTAGCCGCAGTAAGAGATAGGCAGGTGTGAAGGGGTGGGTCAAAAACTGAGAAAACTGCTTCATTTCTTTAAACTTTGTTTAACCCTTTGCCACGGTTTGGCATCCTATGATGCCATGGAGTGTAAAGGCTCTGCCTTGGTTTGGCATCATATGATGCCATCCATTTAAAACGCTCTGCCTTGGTGGGGCATCATATGATGCCATGGGCTGCAAAGGCTCTCCCTTGGTTTGGCATCATATGATGCCACCTTTAAATAACCTTGACAATGTTATTTCAATGGGGCACAACTTGAGTCAATATTTTTCTTTGGTTTTTCTGCCAGTTAACCTCTCAGAATTTTCTAAAAATAAAATTCAATATTTTTTTGTTATTTATGTTTTTGGTTAATGCAATGTTAAAATGAACTTTAAAAAATTCTGAGAGGTCAAATGGCAGATTGTGTGATCGAAGTTCTGTTTGTCTATTTCGCCCATGTTAAAATTTGGATAGGGCATTTAACACACCAACTGAGAGATCATTTAAGGCTTTTTGATATCCAGAATTTAATTTGATTTGAGAAACATTTGGCACAGAAATAGACTAGTTTTTGTTTCAAAACTGACCATGGCAAAGGGTTAAAATTTAAAACACCTAGTGTTTAAAACCCAATATTGAATTTTATAAAACCTAAATTTAATAATCACGATATTCTTCAGTATGTACATAAATAAAGTGAAACTATGTTAATTTTTCCTAAAATTTTGTAGAAAACAAACTACATACATTTAATTCTTCTCAAAACCATTTTAAAAACTAGTACACAGTACCTGATTACTCAGATTTGACTTTCTTTTCACACCTTTTAGTTTGAAACCAAAAATCGTCGAAAAAAATAAGTCGATTCGCTATTCAAAATTACAACCCTCCAAATTTTTTTTCAATTATCAACCAAAAATGCTTTTCAAACCACACTAAAAATTTTCTATGCACCTTGAAAAAGATCTTAACAATCCGTTACTAAACCATAAGCTATAATCCTGCAGCGGACAGACAGACAGACTTACGTGACTGACAGACGGACATACTGGCTGAGCGGTTTCTTTTAGGCAGCAACAACCACATGGGAAGTATAAAATTAAAAATATCGCTCTTTGCAATCTAAAAGCAGTGTCATATATTTCGTATCTTTTACAGCTTTGGAAAAACCGTAAAATGTATAAAAGCATAGCATCCATAATTAAATTTATCCAAAATTTTAACTGAATGAAGATTCTCTTATTGCTCTTATCCCTGCAAAAGTCTCATGTTAAATCCCAATGGGTCGCATTTCTGCTAAAATATCATGTTAAATCTCAACGGGTCGCATTTCTGCCAAAATTGCATGTTAAATCCCAATGGGTCGCATTTCTGCTAAAATATCATGTTAAATCTCAACGGGTCGCATTTCTGCCAAAATTGCATGTTAAATCCCAATGGGTCGCATTTCTGCCAAAATCGCATGTTAATAACTCATGCTAAATTCTCTATCCCGAGATTAGTCAATTATATACGGTGATTTGCATTTAAGTAATATGATTGGTTGAGTTGAACGCCATTGATAGATATTTAAAATGCATTTACTTCACAAATCCTACCCGTTATGCTATGTGCGAAGCAATAAAATACGTGCAGGACTTGCACGTCGCTCACAGAATTTGCTTTCATTTCTACTACTTGTTTGATTTGTTCGTAGTTGTTGTCAGATGATTTCCATTTGACGAATTCAAAATTGCAAATATGACGAGCTGAGTTGCAAAAGTGCCTTCAAAATTTGCAAATTAAAATCTATAGCAACAAAAATTTCGAAAAATTTAAAAAAAAATTATGTTGTCCATTTCTGAAAAAAAGAAATGTTTTTTTCGGTAGGTTATCTGGCATTTTTTGTTATTGGTGCCACAACATTTTACAAAAAATAAGTATAAATCCACTATTTTTCGGG
>Ga0210040_10003332_pt1 | contig 21818 bp, 15 predicted proteins | sample CryGeyCG12114_NA_FD_185462 | JGI IMG/M metagenome (GOLD analysis project Ga0210040, IMG submission 185462) | Groundwater microbial communities from aquifer - Crystal Geyser CG19_WC_8/21/14_NA (SPAdes) (version 2) | ecosystem: Environmental > Aquatic > Deep subsurface > Groundwater | place: USA...
TCTTTCATTGCATCTAACGCGATGCCTGTCTCGTTGCCGGAATTGAGGATATCAATCCTTTCCAAAAGCTCGAGCAAAGCAGATATGCTTGGTTCGAGGAGACCTTTGTGCTCTGCTTTCTCTTCTGCTGTCATTCTTGATCCAGCACAGTCTTCAATCCATCGTTCTCGGAACACTTTCGCCGCAGCTTTCCGAACCTTCTCGTCCCGGTCGCGTAATCCCCATCTGAGTAGTTTCTCACGCATGGACAATGACAGATGTCGGAAGTCTCCAAGGGTGGGCAATAGCTTTGAATATAACGCTCGCCGTGTTGGCGCGTCACGATCTCGTGCTCGTTCCAGCAAATAGGGGAGAGTTGTCGGCGTAACCGGCAGATTGAGCAACAACGCTCTCCTCACATCTGCGTTTGTATCATTTTGAAGCACATCCAGCAGCTTCTCCAGCAGGTTTGGCGCCGCATCATAATCGCCGTCCGAATCCTGCTCTTGTTGTTCCTCTTCATCCATCTCATTCTCTACCAGTCTTCCCAGCGCCATCACCGCCTCAAGGCGGATTGCAGGTACCTTGTCGCGCAGTCTTTTGATGAGTTCATGTCGAATAACGCGATAGAGGTCGTCATCGATCGCATTAAGAACACCGAGTATCTGAGATGTAATTTGTGTCGCTCTATATCGCATAGTCTTGTCCTTTGCGCATAGGTATGGAAGGAGAGCTTCGAGCACAGCCGAGATGGCAGGGCTCTCTATTTCTGCAGACTCGACGTAGGTGGTCAGGAATTTGATTATGCGGTTGCCTGCAACTTCTGACTTGCTCACATCGAGCAAGCGGAAAACGCATTGTTTGATCTGGTTTTCAAAACCTGGCGTGTTCTCGAGACGGCGCAGGCGCTTTGATAAGCCCTTGTAGCCTACAGCAGCTCTTTGCGCTTCCGCGAAGACTTCACCGACTGACATTTCGATGTGAATGGGGTGGCTGTACAGTGTAAACAAATGAGCACGCTCATCAATGAGTGGCTTTAGAAGCGTATGTGAATGATGTCAAAAAGTAAACAAACGTCCGAAAATGGAAACGCCAAGAAGGGTCTACACTTCTATCCCTAAAATAGTCTTATGAACAACGCTTACACGAGTTTTGTATAGTCTACGCGATATGTGCGATCGTATTGTGTAGGGACCGTCGACTGATCTGCATTCACCTCGTTGTGCTCTGATAGCTCACATGTCATCGTCATCGTCATCACTATCGTCAAGTTCATTAGAAGCCTTCCCCTACACTAATGGTCGTCTCCATCCTCTTCACCCTATCGATCTTCGGCCCTCCCCCGCCATGGGCAACATTCCACGCTTCGATTTGTCTCAACAGACTGCCATCTGTAAATTCGCTCGTTGGTTCTATGTGAATCAATGGCTTCCCTGGTTCTCCATGCACACCATGGCCGGACCTCTTCCCACCTTGGGAGCGCTTACTTGCACTTCGAGCGAGCAGCCCTGTGCCTGTGAAGCCCTGATCGGAGTCGGGACTCGCTAGACCTTGAACAGGTTCGCTTATATTGGTGATCAAGTTCTTAGGGAAAGATGACGGTGGAACACTCCCCTTGCGTTCTGGCACCCTGGGACTATCTGGTCCACTGTCCACACTCTTTCTCCCTATTCCCATGTCGAGCAGTGGTTTCGGGAATGATCTCTCTGACCTGCTGCTCTCTTGGCTCGGCTTTGCATCTCGACCAGCTCCAAAAGTCAAGAGTGGCTTAAAGGAGCCTAGCTGATAAGGCACAGGAGCTTTTGGTTGGGTGATACCTGACCGTTCAACAGATCCAACTGTATTTGTACGTGCTATCAACGTCTTGCGTCCTTCGCCCATGACAGCTACCAAGTACCAGCTTCGCCATGACTGAACCGCTCGATACCACTGGTCTGCTACGTCTTTGTCATTCGATGAGAAGAAATGTACGAAGTTCGCGCTGTTCAAGAACACCGCCGGCTTCTGTTGACTCTTGACTGCGAAGCATATTTTCTTTGGTGGTTTCATCTTCTTCAATTGTCTCCGTGTTGGCATGTAAACATCAAAGTCGGAGATGTGGCATATGTTTGTTGTGTCTGAGCCTATTGCACTCTTTGCGACAGTCACTTGACCATCTTCTTGCAAGCATACCCAGCGCTTGTCCCATTTGTCTGGTTTTTGGGAGTGGTAGATATGAACTGTGGTCCGTGAAGGACGTCGATGGGGTAGTTCAGTGAGCTCCGAGGCTGAAACCTCAGACTCGGGCAGGATTGTAAAATGGTTCTGATCGTCATAATCCCATGAATTCATTACGTCTCGGACGTGTTCATATCTCCTGAGCGATCTCTCCAGACCAAGCTGCGAGAATGCCTCAACAACAATCGAAGATCGAGGGTCAATAGACTGGGACATGATCTTAGACGCTGAGTTCAATAGATCATGTGCGGTTGTGCTTGGTGTGATCGGGAGGGTTATCGATACTTCATTACATTTAATGCGAACTCGTCTTTCACCTGCGTTGACGGCAGAGACCGGCGCGTCAAATTTATTCTGAATATGCATTTTATGATGACTGGAACTGGCATGCTCATCGCGAATTGCCTGTTGCATGGAGTGGGCTGATTCAAATGGCTCATTCTGCTTTGCTGTATCGAGTGGACTACCCATGGTTTGCAGAGTGTCACTGCGTGAAGGCTTTGTCTGAGGCGCATAGCATGGTTCTCCTATCACGATTGGCCTATTGTTCGCACCCGAAATGAGAGGTGCGTCTGCACGTCTATCTCCAGAAGAACCCGCCGCAGCTAGACGGCGTCTCCTTTGAGCTTCCACCTCCTGAGTAGCCTTGAGCTGTTGCAATCGGTCATACTCGCCTTCCAAAATCATGCGTGCCTCTTCTCGTGCCGCCTCATAGGATTGGGGGCGCGGATCGTCTCTAGAGGCACGACCATCTCTGCTACTGCGACTTTCGTGTTTCCATGCACGCCGCTCTGCCTTGTGCGGTGATTGCGAAGGACCGCAGTTGAGGGTTTCCTTATCCTGGAAGTAACCTTGTCGACCAGAGTTGGGGAATGCGACATTGTCGTGGTAAGCAATGTTCACTTCGTGAGCTGGACCATTACTCGCTGTCGTAGCTTGGTGAGTATCAAATGTTGCATATGCTATCGGAGGAGAAGGACTCTGCGTCGCAGCAGATGCAGATAATGGAGGAGACGGGTATTGTACAGGCTTTTGCGCGTTCCGATGGTATCGTGAAGGTATCCTTCGCACCGACGCTTCAGCAATTGGAGTAGTAGTAGGAAGAGCAGGAACGGATTCGGGTTCGAATCCGGTATCTTTCGCCGTGGCGCGACGCACCGACCTGTAACGCGAGAACTTCTGAGGTTGCGACAACGGCGCGACGGCGTCGCCTTCGGATTTCTGATTCATGATCGCGTGGATGTTGAACCTCATACGCAATGCTGGAACTTTTACCATAAAGATGTACGAGCGCACGCGACTGTAAAGAGTGAAATCCGGCTTCCTTGATTTGCAGGGTGCGGCAGACGGCAGACGGGACAGGGATGTTTTTGGCACTGAGGGGCGCGTCTCCCCACAAACAAAGGCATGTCTGCTGCAGGCTGATCCACTGTCAAGCAGACCTCATCTAGTCTCAGCCTTGTGATTTGTCCATCTCTGAGATTGGTATTCACCCCGGCTCTTCGTTCATGTCTCCGACAAATCTGCACGGTTGTGCGACGCGCATTGACATCACATCCAATAAAACATTGTTTGTTCTGCCAAATTGCTGTCGGGTTGTGGTGCTGGGCTTGACCCCTTTGTTCGCGTACCAAGACAACCATCACTCGAACTCAAGTCCAATTTCCCTCAGCAGCAAGTATCGTCGTCGGCGTGCCAAAGTTGGACGGAAAGAAAGGCAACATCGGCGGACTTGTCTCAGTGACTGCACACAAGCCTCGTCTCAGCAGTACTGTTGATTTTTCGGTCGAACAGCAGACACACAAATCCTCGTACTCGTCGCGGGTGTCCGTAGTAATCACGGTGGACCGGTTGGTGGGCGTGTTTGCAAATACCGGAAGGCCAACCGTAAGTCCGAAAGAGACTCGCGTTGCGCGTTATGGCCGTTGTGGTAAGAGCAAGATTCTTTAACCCAAGAACGTGCTGAATTTCTGTGATATCTTCCACGCTAGAATGGACGAAATATTGGAGAACAAGTAGCTCTCTCTGAGAAACCCTTGCGACAGCTATGCGTTTCTTTTGAAATTGGTACGATTGATGCCTATATGCGGAGGCGATAGTTCAGCCAAAGCTGTAAGTTGGACACTAAATGTAATATTTCACCGAAAGCTTGCGTGTTCTGCGTGTATCAAGTCAATGCTCATGTCCATCTTTCATATATCGACACGACAGCCGTGGACACTTGCTCAGAATTGTTGGCTTCGCCTACGATGGCGCACCAACGACCGCAAGGGCTCCATGCCGTTGCACGAGCAGAGAAGAAGTACTTAAATTCTGGCAAAACTGATTCTACATGTGCTGTCAGCCGCTTGTACGGGTCGTCAATGCAGTATTTGACCCGATCTGGTATCGGACCTTCAACGGATGGGCTGAGCTCGGGCATAGGGCTTGTAGCAGCAGTTGAGCTCTCACGATTTCGGACGCTGGAAGCACTCGTTACAAATGAGGATGAGCGTCGTGAGGAGGATGGTGATGGAGGTGCGTCAGGCGATGCCGAAGCTGCAAAGCTGTTGACGCTTTTCATAGTCGCTTTGACGCGTGTCGCGATTCCCTTTTTCTTTGCTGAAGGCTTTCGGAATGTGTTGTATTCCCGTGAACTGCTTGCCCCTAAACCTCCGTCGTGACCAAGGTCGAGACGTTCGAAATCCCAGAAGAACGCCTGAGAGAAGTGATTTCCGATGGCAAGAACAGGATGAAGATCAGGGTACATCGGCGACGGCTTGAGCAGGCCAAATCGCATGTAAAACGACTGACAGTTCGGGACGTCGAATTCGAGCAACCGCTCGCAGAGTGGCATTTCCTGAAATCTTTCGTCGACAACTACTTGCACGGTGCCATCCCTATCCTCTTTTTTGGTACGAACGAAACCGTTCCGATTATCAAGATGTTCGCCAGTCTTAGGCGCAGTGACTGGTTCGGGTGGCAACTCTCGAGAGTTGAAACCAGTAACTTTCCACAATACGATCTTGTTCTCCTGCGCAGCTTTCGATACAACAAGATCTCCAAGGAATGCAACACGGTCCACATAATCTGAGTGTATGGCGCCAGTGACAAAGTGGGGATAATAGATGACACGAACGTCGTCGGAGCTGCGCTTCCAATTTTCTCGGGCAATCTCGCCCCAGAATTGAGACTCTGGTGAGAGATCGGGCAGGGTCCAGATGCACACTCTATGGTCCTGAGCACCGGAAATAAGATATCTTCCTCTATCGTGCCATGAGATGGTGAGCAATTCCGCTTTATGCCCGTTGCCATGGCCGCAGATAATAATACAGGGATATTCTTTGTCATCTTTGAGGCGCCTCAGATCCCAGATTCGAACACTTGTGTCCAAGGAAGCGCTGGCTATAATCCACGGGTAGAGAGGGTGGGTCGCGAGATCGTTGATCGTACCCAGGCCATGGCCAACCAAGGTCTTGTAGAGTGTGCCATTGATCGCGTTGATCAACTTGATCTGACCACTGTCGCCAGCAACACCTACCAGCGGCTCAGATGGATCGACATAACACCATGTGCACGAATTGATGCCATCTCGGCTGCGCTCAATGTTCGGATACCTGTTGTCCTTGGGCAGCCTGCCCTCATCGATGCTTGAATGTAGTACAGTGATCGGCTCATCTACATTGTCTGATAGTTTGCATATCATGAGTTCGTTAGTCTCGACGATAGCTAGAATTGGTTGGTCTCTCTGGAATGAATCATAGGGATAGAACTTGGCGTCCCAGAAAGTGCGTTTGCTCTTCCCAGCTTTGGGATCTGGTGCTAGCTTGAATATGGCCTTTAGACGAGGAAGTTTGAATTGGTTGGTTGAGGGTGCTTGAGTTGCCATGTCACCCATCAACTACAGAGTTTGTCGAAACTTTGAATCTCAGGTTCGTGTACAATATGCTGGAGCTTCCAACGATACCATCGGTTTCCTTCTGGCCGCAGAAGCTTGGTATGGTGCGTTGAAACTGGGGCATTTCCCTGAGGGCTTTGTTGCTAAGGAGAGCCGGTGAGTAACTGGTGCAGTAGCATGATTTCCATAAAGCAGGAACACTGCAGACGATACAAGGCAACCGACGGTGAACCAAACACTCGTCAATCCAACCCTCTAGGCTGTGCTGAAGGCTACGCGAGTGTACAAGGAGAGAAAGGATGCTTCGAGAAGGGATGCTTCTGGTCACATTCATTCCGATCATGATGGAGAAGGAAAGTACATTTGTCTTGGCATTTGTGTCACTCGTCAGTTCATTCATCATCCACGATCCATGATCCATGATCAAACCATTTCTGATTTGGACTTGTGTACCTAAGTCCGTTTCTTTTTCTCGGTGCCACCTTGTTCTCCGGCTGAAGAATATTGGGAGACAGGTCAAGTAACAACTCAACCGATTGAAATCCAGATGGATTTCCCAATGAGAAACGGTGTCGCTGTGCCGGCAAAGCAGCCTCGCAAGTCGGCCGACGAGGTCAAAGAATCGCTAGAAAAAGAGTTCTTGTCTCCTCCTACAACCTTCAACGCGGAGTGGCTAAACAAGCTGCAACACAGGTGGGACTTTCAGACAGATTATGCCGAAATTTGCCAACTGGCTCCAACACAGAGCAGAACCATCCCCCGCTTCATTAGAGAGGGACTTGAGGGTAGAGTTACTGGATATCGAGAAGTGACCATTCCTGCTAGTAGTGCAACTGCAAAAAACTCAACCTCGCTTCTACGACGTCCAGCCAACAGAGCAGATTTTGTCCGTGGCGGTGCTGGATTTTTCCCATTTGCCCCTGGCGGATTGGATGGTGTTGACGCAATTCAAGCATATGAGGACCAGGCTCGTGGTGAAGAAGTAGACCGTTATGCGAAGAAGGGGCGAGATCTCACCCGCATCATCAACTTTGCTTCCGAGGACGGCTTGCTTGAAGTTCCGCCAGGGTTCAAAAGAGGCATGAAACTTGCGGACAAGAGAGACAGTGAAGCACAACAAGAGGCCTTGGACGTGGAGAAGACGTTAGGAGAATCGGTTGAGGTTGCGACCACAAAGGAGCATGACCTGCCAAATGGACGCGCTACTACACCACCGGACGAGGAGACATCTGACACCGAGCTTGAAGACGAGGATACAGATCTCGACGACCTTCTTCCGGTGGAGTTCCCTTCTCTTCAGCCACATGGACAACTCCTTCCCTCTTCGTCGTCGAAGAGCGGCAAAGAATGGGCACACGTTGTAGACATCAACAAGGACATCCCTAACTTTGCGGATCTCGTGCCCGTGATGGCTCGCACTTGGCCCTTTGAGCCTGACACATTTCAAAAGGAAGCTATCTACCACCTTGAGAACAACGATTCGGTCTTTGTCGCAGCACACACATCGGCTGGTAAGACCGTGGTTGCTGAGTATGCTATTGCACTTGCAGCCAAGCACATGACCAAAGCTATATACACTTCTCCGATCAAGGCTCTCAGCAACCAAAAGTTCAGAGACTTCAAGACCGAATTTGAGGATGTGGGTATTTTGACGGGTGACGTACAGATCAACCCAGAAGCCAGCTGTCTCATCATGACTACTGAAATCTTGCGGAGCATGTTGTACCGTGGTGCTGATCTCATTCGTGATGTTGAATTTGTTATCTTCGACGAGGTCCACTATGTCAATGATCTTGAACGAGGCGTTGTATGGGAAGAGGTCATCATCATGCTTCCAGAGCATGTGACTTTAATCCTACTGTCCGCTACAGTACCAAATACTTACGAATTTGCCTCATGGGTCGGGAGAACGAAGAAAAAGGATATCTACGTGATATCAACGGCAAAGCGACCTGTACCACTTGAGCACTACCTATGGGCCGGAAAAGACATGCACAAGATTGTGGATCCCAGCAAGCGGTTCCTTGAGAAAGGCTGGAAGGAGGCCAACATTATTCTCTCCGGACTCGACAAGGTCAAAGAACAGAAGGCTGTCGAAACACAGACACCCAGCCGAGGAGGGACCCCTCCAAGAGGCGGTAGAGGCCAGCAACCACAGCGCGGCAATCAGCGTGGTGGTCCACAACAGAGAGGGAGAGGTGCACCAGCTCCTCGTGGGCAAGGCAACATTGCTAGGACTGGTCGTGGTGGAGGCAGGACTACAGCCAACCAGGACCGCAATCTTTGGGTCCATTTAGTGCAGCATCTTCGCAAACAAAATCTGTTACCGGCTTGCATTTTCGTCTTCTCCAAGAAAAGATGCGAAGAGAACGCGGACTCGCTTTCAAACCAGGACTTTTGCACGGCGAATGAAAAGAGTCAAATTCACATGACCATCGAGAGGTCGATAGCCAGACTCAAGCCTGAGGATCGAGTGCTGCCGCAGATCCGACGACTACGTGAGATGCTTGGTCGTGGCATTGCAGTACATCACGGTGGTCTTCTACCTATCGTGAAGGAGATTGTTGAAATCTTGTTTGCAAGAACACTGGTCAAAGTCCTATTCGCGACAGAGACTTTCGCCATGGGTCTCAACCTGCCTACTCGTACTGTGGTATTCTCTGGTTATCGCAAGCATGACGGTCGCGAGTTCCGTAACTTACTTCCTGGAGAGTATACACAAATGGCAGGCCGAGCTGGCAGAAGAGGTCTAGATACTGTAGGCTCTGTCATTATTGTTGCCCAGGGCAAGAATGAAGCACCTCCCGCTGGCGAATTGAGGCACATGATACTTGGAGAACCGACAAAACTGCGGTCGCAATTCCGCTTGCATTACAATATGATGCTTAACTTGATGCGCGTGGAGGCCTTGAAGATTGAGGAAATGATCAAGCGCAGCTTTTCCGAGAATGCAACGCAAGCATTGCTACCTCAGCACGAGAAGCAAGTGGCCTTGAGTCAAGCCAATCTCGACAAGATCAAACGTGAGCCTTGTGAGATCTGCGATGTCGACTTGGAAAGTTGTCACGAAGCCGCCATGCAGTACGAAAGGTTGACCAAGGAATTACACATCAGCCTGCTGGCATCGCCTGTAGGAAAGAGGTTGTGGACCTCGAAGCGATTGATCGTTTTCAAGAAGGTATGTGCTGCTGGGAGAACCAGAAGCTCATTTACTGAACTAAATCTAGGACGGGGTCCGTATGGCTGGAGTGTTACTCCAAGAGAACATCAGTGGAGGTCCCAATCCATACCTCAAGGTACTGGGAATACACAACATCGACCCCAAACGACATGCTGGAGACATGCTGCCCTACCTTTCCCACTTTAGATCCATGTTCCCACCCTTACCATCGGACGCATCTCAAGTCAAACACGGCGTGTTTAATGTTTTCCTGGACGATGTGGAATGCGTCACCCAGACGATTATCAAGGTCAGCGGCCAACCCTGGTACATCAAAATTGCTAGAGGTAATACTTATGATTCACAGGTTGAAACGCGATCGTTACTGAATGACAGAGTAGAACAACAGAAGTTCGCCGAAGGCGATTTCGTCAAACTCTACTCTTCGTGGACATCAAGTGCTTGGGATGAGTGTGATTGGCCTAAAGTCAAAGACCTTCAAGTCCGCGAGTTACTGGTGCAGAGGCAGAAAGTGGCGGACATGGCGGAGAACGCGAAGTGCTTGAAGTGCCCGAACATACTCAAGCATGTAAGTGGGATTGGTTTTTCTGTGGCGTATTGCACTAACCATGAAATCAGTACACAATGCAGCACGACGAATGGCTCATTAAGGAGAACATTCAATCTTTGAAACTGCTAATGTCCGACCAGAACCTAGCCCTTCTACCAGATTACCAACAGCGCGTTGAGGTGCTCAAAGATCTTGGTTTTGTTGACGAAGACTCCCGCGTCCAGCTCAAAGGCAAGGTAGCCTGTGAAGTTCACTCGGCAGATGAGCTTGTGCTTACAGAATTGATATTGGACAACGTTTTCGCCGACTACGAACCAGAAGAGATCGTCGCCCTGCTCAGTGCTTTTGTGTTCCAAGAGAAAACCGTAAGTCCTAGACTAACTTTCAATCCTATCTCGCCAGCTGACAATCCCCTAGGACAACGAGCCACAACTCACCGAGAAGTTGAAGCGGGGTCAAGAATCCATTATCGAGATCTCTGAACGAGTCAACCACTATCAAATTCTGCATCAAGTCATCCTCTCCTCAGATGATTCGAACGACTTCGTCAGCAAGCCGCGGTTCGGCCTGGTCGAAGTCGTCTACGAGTGGGCAAGAGGCATGTCGTTCAACCGCATTACTGACCTGACGGATGTCATGGAGGGCACGATCGTCAGAGTTGTGACGCGACTAGATGAGACGTGCAGGGAGGTCATGTCTGCGGCGAGGTTGATCGGGGACCCAACGCTTTATCAGAAAATGGACAAGGCGAGGGAGCTGATCAGGAGGGATGTCGTGTTTACCGCGAGCTTGTACATGTAACAGGTCGAGCAAACTGTGGGAGATCCCCCAAGGATCGAGAGACGAGGACTGTGTTAGGTACAAGTGTGATAGACTGTGCTAGTACAGCATCATATGCTGCTCAAAGCTGGAAGGAGTTCACCGGCACCATGTTCCGGCTTTTTTCCTGACTCCACTTGAAGCCTGTCATGTCTAGATAAGCCAAGAACACCTTTCGAGCCATAATCTCGTCCTCGGATGTCACCCACCTCGCTCAAGCGTTCAAGATATTTTCTTTGCCTTGCTCGCGTTTTCTACTCGTTCTATTGACAAGGCACACGGCTGACCAAACATGGCGAAAGCACAGCTCTCCACCTCGGACGACCTGCTCATCTGCACAGCATGCGGCACGCAATATGAAGTCACATCAGACAAGTCGTCGTGCAGGATATGCGACGATCCACGTCAGTTCGTCCCGCCCTCAGGTCAATCATTCACGACGCTACGAGAGATGCGGAAGGGTGAGTACAAGAACCAATTCCGACAATGCAGGGAAGATGAGAAGGTGTGGGAGATATGGACCGAGCCCAAGGTATGTATGCATTCTCTCTTTGGCGAATTCTAGCGCCTAGCTAATGCAGTGGTCGGTAGTTTGGGATAGGGCAGCGAGCATGCTTGCTACAAACGCCGGAGGGAAATGTGCTGTGGGATCTAGTCACGCTGCTTGATCAGGAGACCGTTGATAAGGTAATTCTCTTTCGTGCTTCGCTATGTAAGCGTACAGTGCTCAATCTGCAAGATCACCGAATTGGGTGGCCTCAAGTTCATCGTCATATCCCATCCGCATTTCTACACGACATGGGCCGACTGGAGTGCAACATTTCGGTGTCCTGTATACATCGCGAAGCCCGACTCCGAGTGGATCAACAGGCCAGAATACCCCCAAGCCGAGCTAAAAACGCTCGAAGAGCAGCGCAACGAGCTTTTACCAGGTCTTACGGCTGTGATTGCGGGTGGACATTTTCCGGGAAGTATGATGCTTCATTCTGCACCACCGAATTCGGTGCATCCGAGTCTTTTCGTTGCAGATACGATACTCGCCGTGCCGTCTGCAGCAAACCCAGATCCAGCTAAGCCAGGGGTGACCTCGGTAAGTGCGAAGCCAAGCGGCGATCTCAAATTCCCCTGATCTCTGTCGTCATATCCGTACCGGTAGCGATAGCATGAGCTGACCATCTACCGTGATTCAGTACGCTTTCTTGTGGAGTATCCCAAACTGTATCCCTCTACCGCCAGACACCGTCATGCAGATTTGTGAGGCTATAGAACCCCTTAATTTTGAAGCGACATATGGCGTATTTGCTGGGGTCAGTATCGTGAGATCGAATCCGGAGCACCGGCTGGGCCTTCCTGAAAGGGTGTTGCAGAGTGCGAAAATTGCGGTGAAAGCGATGGGCTATCAGCAGCATGCCATACACGAGATGTAGTGAGGTGTGTTGACAATGGACGAGCCGACGATTTGCCTCGCAACACTGGTCCAAGAAGAATCTTCCAAAAAGCGGAGTGATCCGCAGCTGCCGTTAACTACCCCTGCGTCGTGTTCGTGATGCGTGACTCCAGTCCAGATGTAGGAAACATGAAGCAGAAACCCTGCTCATACCAGTAGAACAGCGTTCACACAGCCATCCCGTGAACAGTCGTTCGTGATTTGTGCATACTTACCCCATACCACTTTCCCAGATGCCTAAACGGAGTGAGGTTAGCGTTTGTGGCTATATTAAGGACAAATCGGAGATGCGACAGCACCGTTCCATGTGTAATAGAAGAGCTATCAGCCAAGCAACTCTGTCCACCTGGCTCGGACTGTTCATCCAAGCCAGAGAATCCCGAGTGACAGCCTTAGTCACAAAGTAGAGAGCAACTTACAGTAGTGAGGCCCAGTTCTGAAACATTCACCTCTATGACTGTTCCCTTGGAGAGGACGCCAAGTTGTGTGCTTAACGGATTCTGAGGATTCTTTTTGACAGATATGATAGGAAGTTGGACTGTGACTGCGAGCTCTGGATGCGTGACGTTTGCCTTCTTGTATCTCAGACCCATCTATACGTTTTGATTAGTCAGTGCTGTTGAATTGGAAGATTTGCAGGAACGGAACTTAGAATCGAGCAATATCCTGGTTCTCGAGACAAACAGAGGGAAGGACTTACCGGCCTGATGAAGCGCTCATATTTGACTGGTCTCCGGGTGAAATCAGGGCCGACGAACGTTGGCTGGGTTATCATCCGCTTCCAAGATTTTTTGGCGGTCTTTGCACCGGTTTTGACGACCTTAAACATCTCCTCCTCGCTGATGCCTCTAACTTTGGGCAATGGAACCGAGAACTTCGCTGCCTTCTCTGCGCGCTTGTTCTTGATGGCGCTTGACAGAGCCTTAGCATTGGTGGCTTGAGAGCGGTCAAGCAGATAATTGGGCAAAGGTGTGGAAGATGGTTCCTTGGGTGCAGCAGATTTTACGTCCTTTTCTTCCTGTGCCTTTATCTGTTTCCTCATCTGGATCTTCTCGGCATGGCGTTTCTTCTGATACAGTTTGGCTCTCAATCCAGTCAGTTTTTGCGCTCTGTCGGACTGCGCATGACCCTCTCGGGCTTCCCTCTTCCGCACACGTTCGTCGTGATCAAGACGTTTGCCATGCTGTTTCTGCCAGCGCTCGATATACTCGTTCTGAGGCATGGTTGCGGTGGTGAGAAAGCCGACTCGGTAGTATGGTTGTCTTAAAGGCTGGTGGGAAGGACTGCTCGACGAAATGGTTTTGTGCAAGCGCTTTCTCAGACAATGTTCCGATCACTGTTCCCGTAAGAGTAGTTCGCACAGCCTCTGCAAAAGTGGTCTGGCTGTTCGAGGCGTCCCGGTGGTAGTTTTAAGTGCAGCGCTGCTTTCGAAGATGGGCACGATGGGGTGGTGAAAGTTTCCAAAAAGTTGCCGCGGAGTGCCAAGCCGATGGTCCGAGCTCTGGCATGAATTCGCGAGTGCAGGGAACTTGAACTCGAATTCGAACTCGGCGGCTCTCAGAATAGACAGACTCATGAACAGATAGTCGTCATCAAAGAGTCTTACGCTCGAAAGCAATCGTTGGCGACATCTTTACTACCACAACTCGAGAGGGATACTGCCACCAGAATGTGCCGGATCTGTGGACGCGTGCTGAAATGCATCTTCGATTCAATGCCATCCAGAGCGGCCTTGCCAGCAAGCAGACGGACTCTAATCACAGCAGCTCGCAACAGCACAGGAGCGGGCAACAAGCATGTCTCATCCCAGAATCTGGTTCGCGCAGCGCTCAATATCTCCTCGACCTCGCCGATAGCACCTCCGACCTTCCTGCTCCCATTACGTGCAAAGCTTCATCGAGTAGCTACGAAACAAGCTGAAGCTACCTCTTCATCTCAGTTCCAGAACCCACAAGCTGACATGCCACCAAGCATGCTTTCCACCACAGAGCCAATAGACATAATCCTTGACACCACATCTTCCTCTCTGGATTCACCCACAACGACAGCCAAACCCCTAGTACTGTCTCGCTCAGTACAGAGCCTTCTTCCTCACATGACCGCTCAAAACCAACTCTACATAACAGCTCACGTGCACCGATTTCCCTACCTTCTCACAGCCGGTGACACCCTGCGATTGCCATTCCACATGCACGGCGTTTCACCAGGCGACATCATCCGTCTGAATCGTGCCTCAATTATTGGCTCGCGAGACTATACTCTCAAAGCAGGCACAAACAGTACCGAATCGTACGACCGGAAGCGGACGGGCGAGCCGAATTACCTTGACGAGAGGTTATTCGAGTGCAGAGTGAGGGTACTGGGCGTGGATGCAACACCATTGAGTTTAAAGGAGAAGACAAAGCGGCGGAATCGAAGAGTCAAAACTGTCAAGAGTAAGCACAGGTATACGGTGCTTAAGGTGATGGAAGTCAGGATGAAGGGTTTAGACGAGTTGAGATCGGAGCCGGGCACACTCTTGCTAGAGGGACAAGATGAGGCCATTTGAGCTAGCAGTGATTGTACTTTTATGAATTCGCTAGGCAGCATGGGCTGGAGAGGAAGCACCAGCGGAACATGCATAATCGCACTATGCCTGGGCTGGAATACAAAATATTCCGGAGCTTCTATCACCAGTGCTCGAGCCAACGATGTTCGCACTTCGAATTGTGTACTTGAAGGACGAATTCATCGAGCACCAGCACTTCCTCATGGCAGCAAGCAACGGATTGACCCGCTGTGTCCAAATACAGTTTCCAAGGATAGATATGTACAGCTATGAATATAAGCATATGTGAAAGTCCATTTTTGTGCTCGAATCACAGCGCCATAATAATACTTCGGCACTCAGCCTGAGAACCTCTTCCAGATGTCCACTTCAGAATACAAGCGTAGCCGTCAAGGGAAATTGAGATGCATAATCGACTTCGCTGTCCCGGTTCACCTCATTCCCATGCTCGGGAATGTCATGCGGTCCCTCATGTTGATTTTACACTCGAAGATACCTACTTCGGAGCCAGCATACCTAGATTCTTTGTTAGCACACACAGTGGTTCAAAACCGGTAAGCGCTCACAAAGTCGTTCCGTCCGGGCTCCACGCTAACCCTGCAGTCCCTACACCCATGGCATTGATCACTTCGTCAAGCGTCAGGCTCCCGTCTGCCATGCCTGGAATCGTCCTTCCGAGTATCATCCTAAGCGCAGCTGCGGATTCCCAGTTGCCATTTGCATCCATCGCCGCTCTTGCACTGGAGGAGAACATCTGCCTCGCAAGCCGTATAGAATTTTCGGACGGCCTGCTCGATAGTCCGGACGACCTGACAGCGTTACGTTCGAAAGTATGGTCAGCATTCACAGCCACCCCCGCCCTTCGTAATGCCGCCTGTGCACGCACGCTGGCGACCGTCTCCGCGTTGCTGAGTGCTACGCGATTGGCGGCGTTTTCGGCGGCACGAGCGCGATAGCCAGCTCGTGCCTCAGCAAGCCGAGCGTGACGATCATTAGCATTACGGTGGACGGCGGATTCAAGGGCTTGGATATCGGAAGAGGCGAGCGAAGCACGAGACACGGCTCGACGGGTCTGTTGTTCGAGAGATGCAGCATGAGTGAGGCGCTGGCGCCGGAACTCTTCGTGACGGTGGATGGTGGTCTGAAGGGACTCTGTTGAGGAGTCGGTGCGGCTAGTTTCTAGAGCCGACGTCTGACCTGAGGTGGTGGAGGGATTAGGTTGAAGAGATCGAAGTAGCGCGACGCGTTCGGATTCGAGGCGCTGGATTCTACGAGAACCAATTGCTATCTCAGTCGTTAGTTCTTCGGATCTCTGCTCGCCGAAACGTTGCTCGTTCTCCAGCTGTCTCTGTAATAGCCGCTCAACTGCTGGCTCTAGGCGCACCCCTGATTCACGCTCTTGCGTGGAGAGCTCTTGTTCTTGTGACTGCAAAATTCGTTCTTGTGAACCGACCTGCCTACGTAGTAATGCTGACAACTGTCTCTCATCGGATAGTTGTCGTTCGAGCTGATCTCCGAGCAGTCGTTCAGCCTCCAATTCAGCCTCGACTTGGGACAGAGTCGCAGAAGCTGGGTCGGGTAGTCCATGGCGCGAAGCTGTATAGGGTTCGTCACGGCGTGCGGTTTCTAGGGCTGATTGTATCACATACCAGGGATCTGACGGGGGGATATTGCTCGATAGGGGTCGTAGTGAGGAGATGACACGTCTTTGGGTGTAGTCAATGTTCGAGGTCGTGAGTAAATCGTCTTCAGTCTCTGTCATTGGTCCGGGCGATGCTGTCATCAAAGCCCTCACAGAATCTGGTGGAGCTAAGGACTGGTTGGACTGTGGTTCAGACAAGACAACGGACGATCTCCTTCTTGGTGGCTGCGCCCGCGGCCCAACAAGGCGATGACTAGGATGCAGGACTTGGACATCAACCTCCCGTCTTGCCTCCGACGCTGACACAGATGGTCTGAACCGAGTCAACGCAGTGTAATTGACACTGTATGGCGCAACCGCAGATAAGTCCTCATCGACGTCATCCATGGTGGTCTCCAGAGCGTCCAACACAGAGCGTTCCCTCGGATCAAGACCTGAGCCGTGATGATACGCTAGCAGCTCTTGCCTTGTCTGCCTCCTTTGTTCTGCACGGCTCTCTGCCAGAAGCTGCTCGATCCTGCTTCCTTCCGTGGTGGTTCTTCTTGTGGAGGGCAATGTTCGTAGATGTTGCTGCTTAAGCTTCTCCTTCAGACCTAGTCCTTGAAGCTCGATAGGAGTGGCATCCTCCACAGCAAGTATCTCAACTTTTTCCTGATCAAGTTCGATGATTTGCCTACGGAGAAAGCATTGTCTTACATCTGCTACGCCAATTCTACCATGATCTTCAGCCCACGCCAGCATATCCCAAGGTTCGGGAGCGAAAGCCATGTAGCGTACGCAGCCCCATAGACCTTGTCTGGACGATCTGAAAGACGAAGTTATGGCACGCGTTGGTTGTAGTGGGTCACTTCGAAGTTCTTCCATGTCGAAAACAGTGATCATGCCACCTCGTGATGAAGCAGCACAAAGACGCCCAGTTTGGGAGAAAGCAATGGAAAAGCAATGGTCCCCTGGGGTGTGTTCGCCTGCTGGTACAGGAGGGCACGCGAGTCGTTGCCATTCGTACTTGGGAAAGACGGTAGCTGCTTTTGTGCTTCCAGTGAGCTGCTCCGCCACCTTCCTCTGGTAGAAGAAGACTTCCTCTGAATCACCAACTGCAGCTATTATCTCTCCATCTGGCGACAGAGTGGCATAGTTCATGGGGACCGCATGCTTTATGGTTGTTAGAACTTCGCGTTGTGCCAGAGAGTATATTTTGACGGTCTTGTCGTTGTTGCTGATGACGACAACTGGTTCGTTCTCACTTTCGGATTGGTTCTGTAACCTGTGTATGGTCATGGCATTGACTATTTCTCCTCCCAGGACATCTACCACTAAGTCGTGCCCGAAGCATTTCGGCTCCTCATTTTCCTCGTCAACTCTCACAAATGCGCAGTCACCTTTCAACTCTCCACCAACGGCTATCCAGCCATGGTCTGCGGCCAGGCATCTTGCTTCAAACGGGACAGTTGCAAGGAGTATGCGCTTTTGGGTTTGGAGGCATAGACAGAAGATATCGTAGTGATTCACATAGTACAGGCGATCATTGCTGGCTAGACTGATGAAATGACGGAGTTGATGGTGCGGGACACTGATCTCTAGAGGGTAGAATTTCCGTGGATTAGCGAGGCTGTCTGTAGGAATGACTAAGTCGGATATTGTCATCTCGCGCACGGGAGGCTAGGAAGTGGCTCGAGGCATCGGCACGGGTGTGTGATCTGGATCGGGGTATGTATTACGAATGGTGGGTGAGGACGGGAATGAGAGGCTTAGAGAGGTAGGAAGCGTAGTGCGTAGGCGTTTGTTGCACACCCGATGCTACCACTGCATGTGAGAGTATGAACATGAGCATGAGCATGAGTACCTAGGTGTGATCATGCAGGTTGAGGCCGCGGCTGTGAGGGACTTTTAGCCGTCACCTACCTACCTAGGTACCTACGTATTGCCTACTTGGAGATGGGCGTGGTAGGGTTCCACTGCATGTCATTGTCAGTGACGCCAAACTGTGGCACGTGTAGCTGACCGAATAACGCTTCGAAGCACTGTGGCCCAACGTACCGGGCAATGCTGCGTATAGCTCTTTATACCCGCCCGCAGAGAAATGGAAGGCACCCGAATCACGACTGATCGCCACTGGCAGCTCCGAGTCCGAATCCGAGTCGGAGAGGCCAGCTGCCAAGCAAGCTTTGCTCGTATGAGCTCAAATTTCTTTGCTTCATCTCGAGTCAAGAGATCATCCATCCATCTCTGTTGCCTCCGATTCATCTCAATTTCTTTCAATCTTTCGCATTCACGCTTTGTATATCACTCTTGCTGTGTTCACTATTACCTCCTGGCTGTCGCGATCATGATTGCCTCCAGACTATCACGCGCTGTAAGTTATCATCACCGCGATTTGCATTGACCTCCTAATTGACATTCTTGCAGATCCCGCGCTCTTCTTCCATCTCTCGCCTATCACAGATCAAAGCCCCTCGCTCATCAATATTATCCCGATATGCCTCGACAGACGCGCCTGACACGACCGAGAAGGTCAAGGGCCAGGTCATCGGTATTGATCTCGGTACAACCAACTCCGCCGTTGCTATCATGGAGGGCAAGACACCGCGCATAATAGAAAATTCTGAGGGTACTCGAACAACACCTTCCGTAGTTGCCTTTGCAGAAGGTGGCGAACGTCTCGTCGGTGTTGCCGCAAAACGCCAGGCTGTTGTCAACCCTGAAAACACTCTCTTTGCCACAAAACGTCTTATCGGTCGAAAGTTTTCCGACCCTGAGTGCCAGCGTGACATCAAGGAGGTGCCATACAAGATCGTACAACACACCAACGGCGATGCTTGGGTTGAAGCTCGAGGCCAGAAATACTCACCATCACAGATTGGTGGTATGGTCCTGCAGAAGATGAAGGAAACCGCCGAGTCCTACCTCGGTAAGACAATCAAGAATGGTGTTGTCACAGTGCCAGCCTACTTCAACGACATGCAGAGACAAGCTACCAAGGACGCTGGTCAAATCGCTGGTCTCAACGTGCTTCGTGTTGTCAACGAGCCAACCGCAGCTGCACTGGCCTATGGTCTTGAAAAAGAGGAGGACCGCATCATCGCTGTCTATGATCTTGGTGGTGGTACCTTCGATATTTCCATCCTAGAGATCCAAAAGGGTGTCTTTGAGGTCAAGTCCACCAATGGTGATACTCACCTTGGTGGTGAGGACTTTGACATTACTCTCGTTCGACACCTTGTTCAGCAATTCAAGAAGGAGTCTGGCATCGATCTGTCCAATGACCGCATGGCTATCCAGCGTATCCGTGAGGCTGCTGAGAAGGCCAAGATTGAGCTTTCTTCCTCGAAGCAGACCGATATCAACCTGCCTTTCATCACTGCTGATGCCTCTGGTCCTAAGCACATCAACTCCAAGATGACCCGGGCACAACTCGAAGGCTTGGTCGATCCATTGATCTCACGCACTATTGATCCAGTCCGTAAGGCACTCAAGGACGCCAACCTGCAGGCCAAGGAGATTCAAGAGGTCATCCTTGTTGGTGGCATGACCCGTATGCCCAAGGTGACTGAGTCCGTCAAGGGCATCTTTGGCCGCGACCCTGCCAAGGCTGTCAATCCGGATGAGGCTGTTGCCATTGGTGCCGCCATCCAGGGTGCTGTCTTGGCCGGAGAGGTTATGGACGTTCTGCTGCTGGATGTTACCCCTCTGTCCCTGGGTATCGAGACTCTTGGTGGTGTCTTCACCCGTCTAATCAACCGTAACACCACGATCCCAACCAAGAAGTCACAGATCTTCTCCACCGCAGCTGATTTCCAGACTGCTGTAGAGATCAAGGTTTACCAGGGTGAGCGTGAGCTTGTTCGTGACAACAAGCTCCTTGGCAACTTCCAGCTGGTCGGAATTCCACCTGCCCACCGTGGCGTCCCTCAGGTCGAGGTCACCTTCGACATTGACGCAGATTCTATTGTCCACGTGCACGCCAAGGACAAGTCCACCAACAAGGATCAGTCTATCACCATTGCTTCCGGCTCTGGTCTTTCCGACAACGAGATCCAAAACATGGTTGATGATGCTGAGAAGTACGGTGCTTCAGACAAGGAGCGCAAAGCGGCCATCGAGGCCGCCAACCGTGCCGACAGCGTCTTGAACGACACTGAAAAGGCACTCAAGGAGTTCGAGGACAAGATCGACAAGACCGAGGCCGACGCTATCCGAGAGAAGATCGCATCTCTCCGTGAGTATGTTGCCAAGAACCAAGCTGGAGAGGGCACTGCCACGGCTGAGGAGATGAAGGCCAAGATCGACGAACTCCAAACCACCGCTCTTACGCTCTTCGACAAGATGCACAAGGCTCGTTCCGATAACGGCCAGCAGACACCACCCCCAGGCGGTGACGCACAAGGCCAGAGCGGCGAGCAGAAGCCTTGAGGCAAGAAGCGATAAGCGTTGTATTTTATGATATCCCTGTACTCAAGCTGTTTGTCATTATGTATTGCGTCGGCTCATGGACGCCACTTCTCGGAGAGCTTCACTCTGGATGTCTTAGTACCCAAAAGCATTTCATTTTAATGAATGGGACAGGTTAGGACATGAAGCTGGGAGGGAGACAAGATACACCTCAGACGAGATACGGCAAGCTACGCTTGGGTAGGAGGCATGGTGTGCGCTGCGGGCAAAGCAGGCACGATGTCCCTGCGTTTCTTCTCTAGGTTGCTTCATGTAATTAGTATCATAGCTCCGGTGTTCGAATAGAGACTCTCCGCTCCTAAACTGTCTGACCTTCAATTCGCCACTATGAACAGATGAGCAGTGACCGCAGACAAAGCACGATATCATCCACAGCGCACGCGTGTACACTCAAACGTCGATACTTGTCTGCGCTCTCGACTCTTTGGTGTAAGTGTATCTGACGAGTATACGGTCATAGAAGGCGGCCCGAAAGTGGAAGTGTTAGCTGTGCTGGAACCATGCTATCCCTACTACTCGTCACAGCCATGAATTCTGGATACCAACCAGACTTCTACGCCAGGGCCAATGGAGATTCAGCCACTGGCCAAAGAGGATTAAGCTGGAAACTTTTTTCAGTCGTTACGGATACCGAGACCGAGTGAAACTCTGTGACGAGGGGGCTAACTTATACTGTGGGGATTTTTGATTTAATCAAAACCACCGTGGGGGGAAATTGATCATAGGTATGGTACGTTCTATACCTGACGTGCTTTTTTTAGTGCAGGTTCCACCCAAGATTCCAATCTGTGAGCATGGGTTCAACCTTCGACGGAGGAACAGTGGGCCTGCGAACTTGTGGTTCGTTGGAAATAAGTTAAAAGGATTGGAGGATTTATAGCTACGGAGCTAAAATAGTAGGCAGGTACCTAGGTAGGTAGCGCAAATGAGATTGGGCCGAGGGAAGCGAAAGATATACTAAGTTAAAATTTCCCGTGGGGACAGTGTTTCGGGGGCCCCCGTGACTAGGATGATAAGGGTGACGATAACGCCTCAAGAGTGAAGGAATTGCTGTGGTATGGATAATTTTGAACTAGGCGAATACGAGGATAAGGGCATCGATCGCCATG
>Ga0210040_10003333_pt1 | contig 21816 bp, 24 predicted proteins | sample CryGeyCG12114_NA_FD_185462 | JGI IMG/M metagenome (GOLD analysis project Ga0210040, IMG submission 185462) | Groundwater microbial communities from aquifer - Crystal Geyser CG19_WC_8/21/14_NA (SPAdes) (version 2) | ecosystem: Environmental > Aquatic > Deep subsurface > Groundwater | place: USA...
GGGTGGGTGGGTGGGACGGGGGGGGCTCAGGCGGTGCGGGGGCGCAGGGCCCGCGACGCCCCGGTGCCCGCGCTGCGGGGGTCGACGTGGTCGGGCTCGGTGAGACCGAGGCGGCGCATCGCCGTGCCCGTCATCGCCTCGCGGACGGCGCGGTTGGCGAGGATCGCCGTGATGGCGCCCGGGCCGTCGTAGGGCGGGGCGACCTCGACGACGTCCATCCCGACGATCCCGACCTCCGCCGACAGGCGGCGCACGGCGGCGAGCACCTGGGCGCTCGTCAGCCCGCCGGGCTCGGGGGTGCCGGTCGCAGGGGCGAACGCCGGGTCGGTGACGTCGATGTCGAGGGAGAGGTAGAGGTGGTCGGCGCTGTCCAGGGCCTCGTCGACCGCGCGCTCCAGGACGGCGTCGAAGCCGTCGCGCACGATCTCGGCCATGAAGTGGGTGCGCATCTGCTGGTCGGCCATCCAGCTCAGCGTGTCGGGGGTGGGCCAGTAGCCCCGCAGCCCGACCTGCACGAAGTTCTTGCCCGGCACCGCGCCGGACTCGATGAGCTTGCGCATCGGCGTCCCGTGGCTGGCCAGGTGCCCGGGGGTGTCGGGCGCGGTGTCGGCGTGGGCGTCGAAGTGGACGATGCCGACCTTCCCGTGGCCGTGGTGGTCGGCGACCGCCATGGCGCTGGGCCAGGTGATCGCGTGGTCGCCGCCGAGCACGATCGGGATGGCTCCCGTGCCGACGATCGTGCCGATGAACTTGCGGATGCCCACGAAGGTCCGCATCACGTTGCCCAGGGCGACCGGGGCGTCGCCGTAGTCGCACATGCGCAGCTGCTCGAAGGCGTCCACGCGCACGTCGAGGTGGTTGTGGGGGTAGCCGTACCCGCCGACGTAGTCGCAGGAGCGGATCGCCTGGGGCCCGAAGCGCGCCCCGGCGCGGGCGGTCGCGGTGGAGTCCCACGGCACCCCGCACACGGCGATGTCGATCTGGCCGGCCACGAGGTCCTCCGGGGTCAGGCAGACCGGCAGCTTGCCGAAGGTCTGGATGCCGAAGGAGCCCCCGCCGTCACCGCGGTCGACGTGCATCGGGCCGGGACGGCGCCCGTCGCGCTCGCCGTACGGGTCCGTGGCGCCGTGGCCCTCCAGGCCGCGCCCGAGGTCGGGGGAGAGGTCGGCGGACAGGGCGTCCAGGGCGGACAGGACCGCCGGGTCGCCCTCGTGGGTGTGCCCGTGGGCGTGCGCGTGCGCGTGGTCGTGCGGGTGCTCGGGCTGGGTGGGGTCGCTCACGGGGGCCTCTCGGGCAGGGGTGGTGGGGCGGGCGGTGGGGCGCCGCGGCCGCGGCGCGGGCCTCAGGCGCTGGTGCGCGGGTCGGCGAGGGCCTGCAGGACGTCGACGACGGCGTTGACCACCACGTAGGTCGCGCCCAGCACGAGGGTGACCCCGGCGATCGCGGGGTAGTCGTCGACCGGGATCGAGGAGGCCAGGTAGCTGCCGAGCCCGTTCCAGGTGAAGACGTTCTCCACCACCAGGACGCCGGCGAGCATGAAGCCGAGCTGCAGGCCGGCCATCGACAGCGCCGGGCCGGCGCTGTTGCGCAGCACGTGCCGGCGCAGGGTCGCGGCCTCGCCGAGCCCCTTGGCGCGGGCGGTGCGCACGTGGTCGGCGGCCAGGGTGGTGAGGAGGCTGGAGCGCAGCACCCGGCCGAGCGCGAGCGCCGGGGCGATGCCCAGGGCCAGCGCCGGCAGCAGCAGGTGCAGGGCCTGGTCGACCGGGTCGCCCGGGGTGCCGCGCCCGCCGGAGGGCAGCCAGCCGAGCACCGCGGAGAACAGCACGATGCCGCCGATGGCGAGCAGGAAGGTCGGGGCGGCGGCGCCGACCTGCAGCACCGCGCGGAAGACCACCGCGCCGGGCCAGCGCAGGATGCTGGAGACCGCGAACAGCAGCGCGAGCACGAGCGCGACGACGAAGGCGGCCGCCACCAGCTCCAGCGTGGGCGGGCCGAAGGCCGCGATGTCCTCGCCGACGGGCCGCCGGGTGCGGTAGGAGGTGCCGAGGTCGCCGCGCACCAGGCCCGCGAGGTAGTGCCCGTACTGCACGGTCAGGGGCTGGTCGAGGCCGAGGTCGGCGCGGGCCCGCGCGATGGCCTCCTGGCTGGCGTTGGCGCCGACCAGCGCCCTCACCGGGTCGCCGCTGCTGGAGCGCCGCAGCACGAACAGCAGGCCGGACAGGGCGACGAGCAGGGCGGCGAGGGCGCCGAGGCGCCGCAGGACGTAGGTGGTCACGGGGCTCCTCAGCGCCGACGGGTGAGCAGTGCGCGGACGCCGTCCCCGCCGACGTTGCCGGCCAGCGACAGGGCCAGGGCGCCCAGGCCGGGCACGACCGGGATCCACCAGTGCTGCAGCAGCTCCGCGAGGGTGCGCGCGGTGTCGGCGCCGAGCTCGGGTGCGGGGGCGGACTGGCCCAGGCCGAGGAACGACAGGCTGGCCAGGGTCAGGACGACGTTGCCGATGTCGAGGCTCGCGGTGACGACCGCGGAGGGCACCACGCCCGGCAGCAGGTGGCGCAGCGCGATGCGGACGCCGCCCGCGCCGGCCAGCCGGGCCGCCTCCACGTGCGGCCGGGCCGCCAGGGCCCGGACCTCCCCGCGCACGATGCGGGCGTAGAAGGGCCACCACACCAGCGAGATCGCCAGGAAGGTGTTGAACAGCCCCGGGCCCAGGGCCGCGACGACGGCGATCGCCACGAGCGTGGCGGGCAGGGACAGGAACAGGTCGGTCACCCGCATGAGCAGCCCGTCGACCCAGCCGCCCAGGGCCCCGGCGGCCAGGCCGACGGTGCCCCCGACGAGCAGGCCGACCGCGACGACGGCGAGGGAGGCCAGCCAGGAGGTGCGGATGCCCAGCAGGGTGCGGCTGAGCAGGTCGCGCCCGATGGTGTCGGTGCCGAGCAGGAAGCCGCCGGCGCCGGGCGGGGAGGAGGGCAGCCCCACCGGCTGCAGCGGGTCGTGCGGGGCGAGCACCGGGGCGAGCAGCGCCACGAGGGTCACCAGGGCGAGCAGGCCCGCCGCGGCCCAGGCCAGCCGGCGGTCGGTGACGGCCCGCCGGGCGCGCCCGGCGACGGGGCGGCCGGTGAGGAGCCCGCGCTGCTGGGGCACGGCGGCGGCGGAGGAGGTCAGCGACGTCACGGCGCCAGCTCCCGGTGGCGGATGCAGGCGACGAGGGCGGGCTCGCCCGGGCGGTGCCGCTCCAGGCGGACGTCGAGCGCGGCCTCGGTGCACCGCTGCGCCGCAGCCGGGCAGCGGGGGTGGAAGGCGCAGCCGGGAGGCACGGCCAGCGGGCTGGCCGGCTCGCCGCGGACCTCCGGCAGCGCGGAGCCGAGCTCGGGGACGGCGGCCAGCAGCGCCCGCGTGTACGGGTGCACCGGCGCGGCCATCACCTGCTCGGCCGGGCCCACCTCGACCAGGCGCCCCAGGTACATCACCGCGATGCGGTCGCCGACCAGGCGGGCCACGGACAGGTCGTGGGTGACGAACAGCACGGCCATGCCCAGCCGCTCGCGCAGGCCGGTGACGAGGTTGAGGACGGTCGCGGCCAGCGACGCGTCCAGCGCCGACGTGGGCTCGTCGCACAGCAGCACCGGCGGGGGCACGATGGTCGCCCGCGCCAGGGCCACGCGCTGGCGCTGGCCGCCGGACAGCTCCGCGGCCCGCGCGCCCTGCACGGCGGCGGGCAGCTCCACCTGCTCCAGCGCGCGGGCGATCCGGGCGGCCCGCTCGCGCTGCGGCACGCCCTCGGTGGCCAGGCGCTCCCCGAGCAGGGCCCCCACCGACATCCACGGCGTCAGCGAGGCGCCGGCGTCCTGGAACACCATCTGCGGGCGGGTGGCGCCGCTCGTGGTGACCTCCCCGCCGCTGGCGCGCTGGAGGCCGGCGACGACGCGCAGCAGGGTGGACTTGCCCGACCCGGACTCCCCGACGACGGCGACCGCCTCGGCCGGCGCCACCTGCAGGTCGACGCCGCGCAGGGCCTGGAGGTGGGTGCGGCGACCGCGCACCCGCACCGGGAAGGAGCAGGTGAGCCGGGAGATGCTCACCACGGGCGGGACCTCGGGGGCGGGCTCGGGGACGGACCCGGCGTCGCCGTGCGGGGCGGGCACGACGGGCGGGGCGCCGCGCAGCGCGGCGCCGGAGGCCTCGGTGAGCTCGGCCGCGCGGTGCGCCGCGACGTCCGGGGCCCAGCACGCCCGCACGTGGCCCGGGGCGGGCACCTGCCCGAGCTGCAGCGGCGGGGGCTCCATCGGCGGGGCCTCGCTCGCGCAGCGGTCGTGGGCGAGCGCGCAGCGGGCGCGGTAGGGGCAGCCGACCTGGCGCAGGGCCGGGTCGGACCGCTCCGGCGGCAGGGTGCGCAGGGCGCGGGTGCGGTCGGTCGACAGGCTCAGGCGCGACGCGAGCAGCCCCGCGGTGTAGGGGTGGGCGGGGGAGCGCAGCACGTTGGCGGCGCGCCCGACCTCGGCCAGGCGCCCGGCGTACATCACGGCGATCCGGTCGGCGACCTGCCCGGCCACGCCGAGGTCGTGGGTGACCATGAGCACGCTGCAGCCCAGCTCGTCGCGCAGCGAGCGCAGCAGGTCGAGGACCTGCGCCTGCACCGTGACGTCCAGGGCCGTGGTGGGCTCGTCGGCGATCACCAGCGACGGCCGGCCGGCGACCGCCATCGCGATCATGACGCGCTGGCGCAGCCCGCCGGACAGCTCGTGGGGGTAGGCGCGGGCGCGCTGCTCGGGGGAGGGCACGCCCACGGCGCGCAGCAGCCGCTGCACCTCGTCGTCGGAGCCGGCGGCCTCGGCGATCTGCGCGCCGACCCGCATGGTCGGGTTGAGGGAGGTCATCGGGTCCTGGAAGACGGCGCCCAGGTGGACCCGTCGCACCTGCCGGCGCGCGGCCTCGGTGCCCGCCCCGGGCGCCATGGCGGTGCCCGCCACCACGACCTCGCCGGTGACCTGCGGGGCGGAGGCCTCCGGCAGCAGCCCCATCAGGGTCAGGCCCAGCACGCTCTTGCCCGAGCCGGACTCCCCGACCATCGCCAGGACCTCGCCGGGCAGCACGTCGAGGTCGATGCCGCGGAGCACGGCGGAGCGGACGCCGCCGCGCGCCAGGCTCACGTGCAGGTCGCGCACGCGGGCGACCGGCTCGCCGGTGCGCGCCGTCGGGGCGGGGAGGTCCAGGACGCTCACGCGAACGCCTCGGGCAGCACCGGCAGGTGGGGCGCGCGGCCGAAGCGATCGGCCATCTCCGCGGTCAGCGCGGGCCACACCTGGGGGTCGTGGCCGGGCACGAGCCGGTACCCGCGGTCGCGGGCCAGGGCCTTGAGCCGGCGGATCGCCGCGACGCTGACCTCCGGGCCGGCGTCGATGCGCCCTCCGACGGCGACCTCCTCCTCGATGTTCTCGGTGAGGTCGGCCGCGTCGCAGGCCAGCACCAGGCCGCCGCCGCCGACGGAGGGGTCGAGATCGACGACGAAGCTCTGGTGGCCCGGGGTGTGCCCGGCGGTGAGGACGGCCCCGACGCCGGGCGCGATGTCGGCGTCGCCGTCGGCCAGGCGCCAGTCGTGGGAGGGGTCGTCGTAGTCGATCCGGTAGATCGCGTGCTGCTCGGCCTCGGCGGAGCGGCCCATCCCGTAGTCCAGCTCGGCGCGCTGGGCGTGCACCGGCACCTTCCCGGCGAACAGCTTCAGCCCGCCGGCGTGGTCGACGTGCAGGTGGCTGACCGCGACGGCGGCGATGTCGCGGACGTCGATCCCGACGGCGTCCAGCGCCTCCTCGATCGGCTCGCCCGGGCCGGGCAGCACCGAGCGCACGACCGGGTGCTCGCCGTGGAAGCGGCGGGCCAGGTGGGGGTCGCGCAGCAGGGAGGTGTTGAAGCCGGTGTCCACGAGCAGCCAACCGCCGTCGCAGAGCAGGAGCACCCCGGGGACCGGCTCGACGAGGACGACGTCGTCGCCGGCGCCCTCCACCGAGACCGACTTCGGCAGCACCTCCCAGCCGAGGGTGAGCAGCACGACCTCGCGCACGCCGCTCGGCGTGACCAGACCGCTGCTCACGAGGCGCCCTGGACGCCGAGGCGGGCCAGCTGGAGGGACGTCGGCGCGGTGACCACGTGCGCCTCCTCGACGCCGGTCAGCCAGTCCTGGCCCACCATGAAGTCCTGGCGGTAGGCCAGGTTCAGCCAGCACGCGGTCTCCTCCGCGCGCTCGCCCACGGGCGCCCACGCGGCGGGGTCCTCCACGGAGGACGACGCGGACGCGGTCGCGATGGCGGCGGTCAGGGCGTCGTCGGAGCAGCCGAGGTAGTTCAGGCCGCCGGCGCCGTCGTAGATGATGTGCGCCCAGCTGAAGGCCTCGCCGGAGTCCGGCCAGGCGCCGGTGATGAGCACCTCCGGTGCCTCGGTGGGGTCACCGCCGACGTAGCCGAAGATCTGCGAGGTCGTCAGCCCCTGCACCGTGGCGGTGAGGCCGAGGGCGCCCAGCTCGGCCGCGAGCAGGCTCGACACGGTCTGGTCGTCGTCGTTGGAGGCGTCGAAGCCGATCGTCAGCGCCTTCTGGTCCTCCGGGAGGGTGGCGACCAGGTCCTCCAGGGGCCCGGTGTCGTGCTCCACCGTCTGCGGCGCGGTGCCCTCGGGCAGGAGGTTGGCCGGGAAGGTGCCGGTGGCCGGCGTGGAGCGGCCGCCGAAGACCTGCTCGCGGATCGTGTCGACGTCGACCGCCTGCAGCAGGGCGGTGCGGTTCTCCGGCGTGGTGAGGAAGCCCTTGTGGGGGTTGAGGTAGAGCTGCTCGGTCTGCAGCACCGGCAGGGCGTGGGTGCTGACCCCCTCGGCCTCGGCGTAGCTCGTGGACGCCGAGGCGCCCAGCCCGTACATGATCGCGTGGACGTCGCCCTCGTTGAACTGCACCTGCAGCGCCGAGGAGTCGTTGAGCACCGGGATCTGGACGGTCGTGAAGTACGGCGCCTCGCCCCAGTAGCCGTCGAAGGCCTCCAGCTCGTAGCGCTCGCCGACCGAGGCCTCGGTGAGCGTGTACGGGCCCGTGCCGGCGTCGTGGGTGGCCAGCCAGGTCTGGGCGTGGTCGTCGCCCGCGTTCTCCGCGAGCGCGGTCGGGCTGATCATCCGCGGCCCGTAGGCGGAGGCGAGGTAGGACAGGAAGGCCGGGTCGGGCTGGGTGAGGCGGACGACGACCTGGGTCGGGCTGGTCGCCTCGACCGAGGCGACGCCGCTGACCATGTACGAGGGGCCCTGGCCGACCGCGGCCCGCCGGTCGAAGGAGGCCTTCACCGCCGAGGAGTCGAAGGGCGTGCCGTCGTGGAAGGTCACCCCCTCGCGCAGGGTGAAGGTGTACTCGGTGCCGTCGGGCGACGCCGTCCACTCCGTGGCCAGGGCGGGCTGGACCTCCGGCGTGTCGGTGCCCGGCGCGTACTGCAGCAGCCCCTCGTAGAGGTTCTGCTGGAGCACCAGGCCCTGGCCGGCGTAGAAGACGTCGGGGTCCGGCGGCTGGCCGGGGTCGTCGAGGAAGGCGAGCTTCAGGGTCCGGTCGGTGGGCGCCGTGCTGGAGACCTCGGCGGTCTGGGCGCCGCCACCGCACGCGGACAGGGCCAGGACCGCGCTGGTGAGCGCGGCGGTGAGGAAGACGGAGCGGCGCATGCTGACCTCGGCATCTCGAGCTGGTCGGACGTGCGCACGCTAGGAGCGGCTCAGGGGCGCTCCGGGCCTCGTGGGGTTACCCGCGCGTAAATTCTGTCGGGCGACCGGTTCCGGTCGACGCGGTCCAGCGGGCGGCGTCCACGGGGAAGACGCAGCGGTGGCCGGGCCACTCGCTCAAGCACCACAGCTCCTGCCCCGGGCGCGACCACGACAGGTCCTCCGGGCCGGGCGGCAGCACCCCGCGGTGGCGCCGGAGCGCGCCGGGCGCGCCGACGTGCAGGTCGCCGGGGTTGCCCTCGCCAGCGCTCGCGCTGACGTACCAGGTGCTCCCGTGCACGGCGGCGCCCTGCATGCGCGGCGGGGCGTGCTCGTGGACCTCGACCGGTGCGCAGCGCCCGCGCGCGCCGGGCAGCGGCAGGCCGGTGGCCGGGTCCAGCGGGTAGCGCACGAGCCGGGGTGCCCCGCCGCTGCGGCGGTACTCCCCGGCCACGAGGCTCAGCTGCCCCGCGACCTCCCCGACCGAGACGAACGAGAAGCGCAGCCGCCCCGTGCCGGTGAGCAGCGGCACCCGCAGCCGCTGGCGCTGGGGCAGCACCAGGACGTCGTCCTCGCCGGCGGGAGCCCCGCGCGCGAGGCGGCGTCCGAGGGAGCGGCGGGGGACGCGCAGCACGTCGCTCAGCCGGAAGACCCGCACGCCGGCGATCGTGTCGGCGACGTGGAGCAGGTCGCCGACGACGGCGATCCCGCCCGCGTGCACCGGCACGGCCCCGAAGGGTCGCAGGGGCCAGGCCCGCGGAGCGGCGAGCAGCACGTGGCGGTAGCGCGGGCGCTCGCGGTCGCGGCGGTCGACGACGGAGATGCGCGCGCCCGGGGAGGCGGAGCACCGGCCTCGGCGCTTGGCGTACCAGCTGACGAGGAGGACGTCGCCGGCCTCGTCGAGGCTCGCGACGCCCTGCGGCCACCACGCGGGGTCGTCGCGGTCGGCGGCGTCCCAGGTGAACCCGTCGCCGGCGGCCTCGCCGGGCACCGCGGTCGGTGCGGCGTCGCGGTCGAGGTCGGCCAGGACGCCGTCCAGCCCGATCCGGGTGGACCGCCGGCCCGGGCGCGCCGCGCGCGAGCTGCGCGGGCGCGTGGTCCTCAGCGCGGCGCGCCGTGTCGTGCTCATGCCCTCCACCCTCCCCTCAGGCGGCCGGGGCCGCCGCCGGGACGGCGTCCAGCCCCCGGGGTCCGCCGGGCCGGCAGCGCAGCAGGCGGGCGAGGGTCAGGCGCAGCCCGCGGGCGGTGCCGTGCTCGCGCAGCGCGCCCAGGGCGTAGTTCGAGCAGCTCGGCGTCATCCGGCAGCAGCCGCGGGCGCGGCGGGCGCTGATCCGCGACTGGTAGAGCAGCACCAGGCGCACGGCCCGGCTCTCCCCGGCCTCGGGCCGCTGCAGGGCCAGGACGAGCGCGGTCGGGGCGAGCAGCACCGCCTGGGTGCCGCAGCCGAGCGCCTGGGCCGCGCAGCAGCCGGTGTTGAGCAGGAGCAGGTCGCGCAGGCAGCCGCCGCCGTCGTCCCGCCGGCGCGGGTGGCCGCCGTACCCCCGGCCGTAGCCGCCCCCGTACCGGCTCCCGTAGCCGCCGAGGCCGCCCCGCCTGCGCGGCCCACCGATGCGCACCCACACCATGCTCGGTCTCCTCCGGTCCCGTGCCCGGGAGGTCCGAGCGAGCGGCCGGTACCCGGCGGCGCGGCCGGCATGCGCGACGGCCCCGGTGCGCTGGCTGCTGCTGTCCGCGGCGCGTGTGGGCGAAACGCCCCGCCGCGGGCACCGACCGCCCTAGCCTCGGCGCATCGGTCCGACCCTGCGGGGTCACCCACGAGGAGGCTTCCTGTGAGCACCTGCGGCGCGCCCTTCCGGGACGGCAGCTCCAGCGCGGACATCACCTGCACCCGCGGGCGGCACTGGCGCCGAGGGCTGCACGTGCACGTCAGCGCCGGCCGCCGCGTGGAGTGGTACATGGACCGCGCCGAGAACCCGTGGGGCGTCCAGACCGAGGTCGACGTCGCCGCCGCTGCGCGCGCTGCGGTGACCACCGCGCCGATGGCCGTGGTGCCCCGCCCCTCGGCCGGCGCCGACACCCTCGAGCTGCCGGCGGTCGCGAGCCCTGCGCGCTAGGCCAGGGCCGCGCGAGCGGCGTCGGAGCGGCCCACGCCGCTACGCTCCGCTCGTGCTGACCTCGACCCGCTGCACCCGCACGAGCGCGCGCCCGGGCGGCGTCCGATGAGCGGCGGCCTGGCGGCCCTGCTGGACGACGTCGCCACGCTGGCGCGCGCTGCCGCCGCCTCCGTGGACGACGTCGGCGCCGCGGCCGGGCGGGCGAGCGCGAAGGCGGCCGGCGTCGTCGTCGACGACACCGCCGTCACGCCGCAGTACGTGCGGGGCCTGGCCGCCGAGCGGGAGCTGCCGATCATCCGGCGCATCGCGGTCGGCTCGCTGCGCAACAAGCTCCTGATCATCCTCCCGGCGGCGCTGCTGCTCAGCCAGTTCCTGCCGTGGCTGCTCACCCCGATCCTCATGCTCGGCGGCGCCTACCTCTGCTACGAGGGCGCGCACAAGGTGTGGGAGAAGGTGGGCGGGCACCACGGGGGCCACGACGCGCCCGCGCAGGACGCGAGCGCCGAGCCCGCCCTCATCGACGAGGACGTCGTCGTCCGCGGCGCCGTGCGCACCGACTTCATCCTCTCGGCCGAGATCATGGTGATCGCGCTCAACGACGTGGCCGACCAGCCGCTGCTCAGCCGCGCGATCATCCTGGCGGTGGTGGGGCTGGGCATCACCGTCCTGGTCTACGGGGTCGTCGGCGCCATCGTGAAGGTCGACGACGTGGGCCTGAGCCTGGCCCAGCGCTCGTCGGCCGGGGTGGCGAAGTTCGGGCGCGGGCTCGTCCAGGCGATGCCGCGCCTGCTGTCGGTCATCGCCGTCGTCGGCACCGCCGCGATGCTGTGGGTCGGCGGGCACATCCTGCTGGTCGGCGCCGACGAGCTCGGCTGGCACGCCCCCTACGAGCTGGTGCACCACCTGGAGGAGGCCGCCCACTCCGCCGCCGGCGCCCTGGGCGGGCTCGTGGGCTGGTTGGTCAACACGCTCGCCAGCGCCGTGGTCGGCGTGGTGGTCGGCGCTGTCGTGGTCGCCGTGGCGACGGCGGTCCGGGCGGCCCGGGGCTCGTCGGCCCCGGCGTCCGCGCACTGAGCGCACTCAGCGCACTCAGCGACGGCAGCGCCCGCGGGTGCGCCCTGGTGGCTCAGCGTCACGGGGCTGGGCCGGACGAGCCCGGGTGGCCCTCGCAGGGCCCCAGGGCGGGGCCCTGCCTGCCACGGTGGCGCCCCGCGCTCCCGGACAGGGGCCGACGAAGGGACCTCTGTGGCAGCAGCCGTCGCCCCCGCGCGCCTGTCCTGGCTGGACACCGCCCGCGGCATCGCGATCGTGCTCGTGGTCCTGCACCACTCCGTGCTCTTCACCGCGGCGGCGGGTGTGGCGCACCCCGCGTGGGTGCACGTGAACGGGGCGCTCAACACCTTCCGGATGCCGCTGTTCTTCTTCGTCTCCGGCCTGCTGGCAGCGGGTGCCGTCCGCCGGGACTGGCGCGCCCTGCTGGGCGGGCGCGTCCTCCTGCTGGTGTGGGTCTACGTGCTGTGGTCCCTGCTCTCAGGGGTCTGGTTCCGGGTGGTCCCCGACGTGCGCGAACGGGGAGAGGAGTGGTCAGCGCTGCCCTGGTCGGTGCTGACCGCCGACACGCCCATCTGGTACCTGTACGCCCTGGCGCTCTTCCTGGTCGTGGGCCGCGCCGGGCGCGGGCTCCCCACCTGGGCGCTCCTCGGTGCGACGGGGGTGCTCTCGCTGGTCGTCGGCGCCGACCTGGTGGTGCTGCCCAGCTGGGCGTGGCAGTCGATGGCGACGTTCGCGTTCTTCTTCTTCGCGGGCAGCCGGGTGCGGGAGCCCGTGCTGGCGTGGGCCCGCCGACCGGTCCGGTGGCGCGGGGCTGCGGCAGCCGCGGCCGCGTGCGCCGCGCTGAACGTCGCCGCCTTCGCGGCGCTCGGCGCCGACGTGCTCGCCGCCCCGGGCGTGCGCTTCGTCCTGAGCGTCTCCGCCGTCGCGGCGGGCTGCGTGGTGGCGCGGTGGGCGTCCACCGCGCGCGCCGGGCGGGGCCTCGCGGCCGTGGGCCGTTCGACGCTCCCGCTGTACGTCGTGCACGGGATGGTCGTGGGCACCCTCGCCCTGGCCTTCCTGCCCTTCGCCGACGGCCCGCTCGGCGGACCGGTGGGCCTGGTGGCCCCGGCGCTGGTGCTGGTCGTCGGGCTCGCCGTCACGGCTGCGGTGAGGCCCTTCGTCGAGCGCGTGCCCGGTGCGCTCGCCCCGCCCCGTCGGCTGGTGAGGGTGGCGACGCCGGTCGCCTGAGAGGGGCACGGGCGGGCGGGCCGCCGGGCCGGGCCCTCAGGAGAGCCAGCGGCGCCAGCGGGAGGAGTCGGGTCCTTGCGCGGGACCCTCGCCGAGGGCGAGGGCGGCCTCGAGGAGGTCGTCCGCGGTGAGCGTCGTGACATCGGCGCGGTCGAGCGACTCCAGGTCCCCGCCTCCCTCGCGCGTCAGCCGCAGCGCCTGGCGGTTGAGCGCCTGCTCGAACAGGGTGCGGGCGAAGCGCGCGTTGCCGGACTCGTCACCGGGGTGGAGGCCGCCGAGGATGCGGCGGAGCGCCTCTGGCGCGCCGGGCTCGAGCGCGTACTCGTTCTGGGCCACGGTGCTCGAGAAGATCGCCTCGAGCTCGTCCGTGGAGTAGTCGGGAAAGGCGATCTCGCGGGCGAACCGGGAGCGGAGCCCGGGGTTGGAGAGGAGGAAGGACTCCATGAGCCGGGGGTAGCCGGCCACGATGACCACGAGGCGGTGGCGGTGGTCCTCCATGCGCTTGAGCAGGACCTCGATCGCCTCGGGCCCGAAGTCCGTCCGGCCTTCGCCCTCGGGCGCGAGCGAGTAGGCCTCGTCGATGAACAGCACGCCGTCCAGCGCCCGGCGGATGACGCGGTCCGTCTTGATCGCCGTCGCACCGACGTACTGCCCGACCAGGGCGGCCCGGTCGACCTCCACGAGGTGGCCCCGCTGCAGCAGGCCGACCGCCCGGTACATCTCGGCGAGGAGGCGGGCCACCGTGGTCTTGCCGGTGCCGGGGTTCCCGAGGAACACGAGGTGCTGGGACGTCGCCACCTCGGGGAGGCCGTGCGCCTTGCGGCGCGCCTGCACCTGCAGGAAGGCGACCAGCGCCTGCACCTGCTCCTTCACGCTCGCCAGCCCGACGAGCCCGTCGAGCTCCGCCTGCACCTCCGCCAGCGGCCGGGCCGGCCCGGGGCGGCTGCCGAGGAGGTCGCTCCAGCGGTTGTCGACACCCCGTGGGCCCGACCGCGGCAGCCGGTCACCGAGGCGCCCCACGGTCTGGCGCAGGTCGTCCAGCGTCGTGCGGCGGGAAGCCATGCCGGGAGCCTAGGCGGCTCCAGGTGGTGGGGCAGGTGGGGCTCGAACCCACGACCGAGAGATTATGAGTCTCCTGCTCTGACCGGCTGAGCTACTGCCCCGGGTGCTGCGGCAGGACTATCCCACGCCCCGGCCGGCCGCCCCGGCGGACACCGGCGTCCAGCGGCCCCCGTCGCGGCGGTGCAGCACGAGGGCGCCCGTGGTGGCGACCGCGCCGACGGCGCCCAGCAGCGCCGCCGCGGTCGAGGCGGCCGCCGCGTCGGCGTCGTCCACGTACCGCACGAACACCGCCGGCTCGCCGGCGACGAGCCGGACGCCGCTGTCCTCGACCACCGTCAGCGCCTCCACGGCCGACACCGCGGTGGCGAGCACCGCCTCGGGCGGCGTCCCGACGGAGTGGCCGGTGATCGTCAGCGTGCTGCGGTAGGAGGCCACCGGCCCAGTGTCCGGCACGCGAGGCGGGACGCGCCGACGGCGCCGTCCCGGTGGGGCGGCGCCGTCGGCGGGGGAGCGGTCAGTCCGCGCTCTGGATCCGCTTCAGCAGCTCGTGGCAGCGGCGGGCGCGCTCGGAGTCCTGCGCCATGACCTCGCGGAAGAAGTCCGCCAGCTCCGTCTGGCCGGCGTTCTCCGCGTCGCGCACGTACTGGCCGTAGTCGTGCCCGGCCTTGAGGGAGTGGTACTGCAGCGAGATCAGGTCGAACTCGATGTCGGTGAAGCCGGTCTCTCCGGTGGCCATGGCAGCTCTCCTCGCGTCGTCTCGGGCGGGTCGGTGGTGCGGTGCACCTGCCACCTACCCGCCGGCGACGGCCTCACGCGGTCGCCCGCGAACGCTCACGGGACGCCGCGTCCTGCCGATGAGCCCTGCGGCCCCTGGTAGTGTCGGGGTCACCGACGCCCCTCGCGGCGCGCGGTCCCGCATAGCTCAATTGGCAGAGCAGCCGGCTGTTAACCGGCAGGTTCTTGGTTCGAGTCCAAGTGCGGGAGCCCCTCAGATGACGGCCGGCCGCCGGGTGCGGTCCGCCGCCCCGGCGATGGTCAGCAGCACCATCGCGGTGCCCAGGTGCAGCACGTTGTCGAAGCCGTTGATCGCCAGGACGTTGAGCGGCTCGTCCGGGCGGGCGATGAACAGGCCGATCAGCCCCACCAGCAGGTAGACGACGCCGACCAGGCCGTTCACGGCGCGCGCGGAGCCGGTGCGGCGGCTGGAGGCCAGCAGCGCCAGCCCGATCACCAGGTGCACGACGTTGTGCAGCGGGTTGACCGCGAACCCGGCCAGGTAGGAGGCGTTCCCCGGCTCGGCGAAGCCGTCGAAGCCGGTGACGACGAAGCCGACCACCGCCACGAACAGGTAGATGAAGCCGAAGCCGAAGGCGACGACCTTGTTGATCCCGTGGTCGCCGCGGGTGGGGGTGGGCATGGAGTTCCTCCGGGGAGCAGGGCCGGCGTCCGGTGGCCGGGTCTGGTCGATGATCCGTCCATCCCCCGGAAGCCGCCGCGGAAACAGGCCCGAGCCCGGTCAGGGCTGCTCAGAGGGAGCAGCGCCGCTCACACCGGTGACGAGGTCCTGCGCGACGTCGCGCAGCTTGCGGTTCCGCGACTGCGAGGCCCGGCTGAGGATCGCGAACGCCTGCTCGGGGCTGCACCGGCTCTGCGCCATGATCACGCCCTTCGCCTGCTCGATGACGGCCCGGGAGGCCATCGCGGCGCGCATGTCCTCGCCGATCCGCAGGGCGTCGGCGTGGGAGACGGCGTTGGCGATCGCGACACCGAGGTGCCCGGCGAGCTCCAACCCCACCTGGACCATCCCGGGCGTGAAGGCCCGCGGGCTGCGGGAGTAGCAGTTCAGCGCGCCGACGACCTGCGTCTGCACCGGCAGCGGCAGGGAGAGCGAGCTCGCCACACCGCGCTCGCTGACGCGCGCGGTGTAGTCCGGCCAGCGCGTCTCGGTGCGGGTGTCGTCGATGAGCAGCACGGTGCCCGTCACCCCGGCGTCGATGCAGGGGCCGTAGCCGCGCTGGTACTGCAGCTCGTCGGCGTCCATGGCCAGCTGGCCGGTGTACGCCGCGGTGAAGGCCCGGTCGTCGCGCACCAGCGTCGTGGACACCTCGTCGGCCCCGGTGAGGGCGTCACGGCTGATGTGCACGAGCCGCTGCAGCACCTCGTCCAGCGGTCCGGCCGCCAGCTCGACGCCCAGCAGCGCCGTCAGCACGGGCGTCGGCAGCACGGTCATGCGGTGAACCTACCGCCGCGAGCCGCTCCACTCGTCTTGCGCAGACGGGCCGCCGGTGGTCACCTGGCTGCGGGTGCAGCAGCCGCCCGAGGCCTTCCAGCAGTCCAGGGACCCCTCGCATGACCACCCCAGCCCTTCCCCTCACCCAGGCGACCCTCGCCCAGCTGCCCGCGTCGGTGTCCGTGCCCGGCTACGACCGAGACGCCCTCGTCCCGGCGGTCGTCCACATCGGCGTCGGCGGCTTCCACCGCGCCCACCAGGCCGTCTACCTCGACGACCTCGCCCGCCGCGGCGAGACCGGCTGGGGCCTGGTCGGCGTCGGCCTGCGCAGCCCGGAGATGGGCGAGGTCCTCGCCGCCCAGGACCGCCTCTACCTCGTCGTCGAGCGCGGCGGGGAGGGCGACACCGCGCGCGTCGTCGGCTCCATGACGCGCTACGTCTTCGCCCCCGACGACCCCGCCGGCCTGCTGGACGTGCTGGCCGACGAGCGCACCCGCGTGGTCACCCTCACCATCACCGGCACGTCCTACCGGATCGACTCCCACACGGGGGAGTTCGACGCCGACGACGAGCAGGTCGCCGCCGACCTCGCCGACCCCGAGCACCCGAGCACCGTCTTCGGCTACCTCGTGGAAGGGCTGCGCCGCCGCCGCGACGCCGGCACGCCGCCGTTCACCGTGCTGTCCTGCGACAACATGCCGAGCAACGGCACCGCCGCCCGCACGGCGGTCACGAGCTTCGCCCGCCTGCGCGACGCCGACCTGGCGCGCTGGATCGAGGAGCACGTCACCTTCCCGAGCAGCATGGTCGACCGGATCACCCCGACCACCACGCCCGAGCAGCGCGAGGAGATCGTCGCCTCCCTCGGGGTGGCCGACCGCTGGCCCGTGTTCACCGAGCCGTTCACCCAGTGGGTCGTCGAGGACGACTTCTGCAACGGTCGCCCGCCGCTGGAGGACGTCGGCGTCCAGCTCGTCGCTGACGTCGCGCCCTACGAGACCATGAAGACCCGGCTGCTCAACGCCAGCCACTGCGCCCTCGGCTACCTCGGCCACCTCGCCGGTCTGTCCACGATGGACGAGGTGATGGCGGACGACGTCTTCCGCACCTACCTCACGCGGATGATGAGCGAGGAGATCGTGCCGCTGCTGCCCGAGGTGCCGGGCATCGACCTGGAGCAGTACCAGCGCGAGCTCGTCGAGCGCCTGGCCAACCCGGCGATGGGCGACCAGCTGCTCCGCCTGGGCCGGCGCGGCTCCACCAAGATGCCGAACTACGTGCTCCCCTCGATCAGGGCGGCGCTGGAGCAGGGCCGCCCCTACCAGCTGCTGGCGCTCGCCGTGGCCGGCTGGATGCGCTTCCTGCGCGGCTACGACTACGCCGGGTCCCAGATCGACATCGAGGACGCGATGGAGGAGCGCCTGGTGCCGCTCGCGCAGGAGGGCCAGGTCGAGCCCGAGCCGCTGCTCAGCGAGCGCAAGGTCTTCGACAGCCTCGCCGACGACCTGCGCTTCGTGGCCGCGGTCGAGGTCGCCCTGCGCGCCCTGGAGGAGCAGGGGCCCCGCGAGGTCATCAGCTTCTACCTCGGGCTGGAGCAGGCCGCGGCCTGAGGCGCGGGCCGGCGGGCCGGACCCGTCGGGGCGCCCTCACAGCGTCCCGACAGGTCCGTGCCAGGCCCACCGCAGCCTCCGCGGGGACTCTCGCGGTGACGGCCGGATCCCCCGACCGCACCGAGGAGGACCCGTGCGCACCACGCTGATCACCACCGCCGCCGCCGGAGCCCTGGTCGTGGGCGGCCTGGCGCTGGCCGCCCCCGCCCTGGCCGCCGAGGAGGACGAGGCGCCCGGCAGCAGCACCTCCCGCCTGGAGCGGCTCAAGGACGCCCTCACCGGCCTCGTCTCCGACGGCTCGATCACCCAGGAGCAGGCCGACGAGGTCGCGAGCACCCTGGCGGACGCCGACCTCGGGGGGCCCGGGCGGGGCCCCGACGGCTGGGGGCCGGGCGGGCTCGGCGGTCCGGGCGGGCACGGCGGCCCGGGTGGTCCCGGCCTCGCCGGCCCCGGCCTCTCCGCCGTGGCCGACGCGCTCGGGATCGACGAGGAGCAGCTGCGCACGGCGCTCGCGGAGGACGGCACCACGCTCGCCGACGTCGCGGAGGCCCAGGGCGTGGAGGTGTCCGAGCTCGTCGACGCCCTGGTGGCGAAGGCCCAGGAGCACCTCGACGACGCCGTCGCCGACGGCGACCTCACGCAGGCCGAGGCCGACCAGCGGCTCACCGACCTGCGCGAGCGGATCACCGAGCGCGTCTCCCGCGAGCTCCCGCAGCGCCTCCACCGCTCCGGGGCGTCCGGGCCGTCCAGGCCGTCCGGGGCCCCCGACGCCCCCGCGGCCGAGGACGACGCCGCCGCCGAGGAGGACGCCGCCGCCTGAGCCACCGCGCCACGCCGCGCCGATCATGGAGCAGCCAGGGGTGTGAGGGCCTGCGCACCCTGGCCTCCTCCATGATCGGCGGGACGGCGCCGGGTCGGGCCGGCCCGGAAGGGCTTCAGCCGTCGCAGCCCGTGCCGTCGCCGTCCCGGTCGAAGCGGTCGCGCCAGCCCGGGTCGCCGCGGCGGATCGGGGCGGCGCCGGCGGCCCGGACGGCGTCGCAGTCGGCGTAGGACGCCTCCTCCGGCGGGGGACCACCGGGCGAGACGGGCGCAGCGGGCTCGCCGTCCGCGGTCGGCAGCGGCTCGTCGGGGCAGGAGGCGAGGACGTCGGCGCTGGCGTCCCTCTCCGCCCGCGTCATCCAGAGGCCGTAGGCGAGCTTCACCGCGACCTGCCGCGCGACGTACGCGCAGCGGTAGCCGCGGTTCGGGGGCAGCCAGGTGGCGGCGTCGGAGTCGCCCTTGGCCATGTTCAGCGGGCCGTCGACGGCGAGCAGGTTCAGCGGGTCGTTGGCGAACGCGGCGCGGGTGTCGGCGTCCCAGCGCTGCGCGCCCTTCTGCCAGGCGTCGGACAGGGCCACCACGTGGTCGATCTGCACGGCCTCGCTGGTGCCCTGCCCCCGCCGGAACGCGATGGTGGCGGGCCCGTAGGGGTCGGCCAGGACGCCGGTGAGCACGACGCAGTCGCGGGTGCCGGGCTGGAAGGTCTCGTCGGTCAGGTCGCGGGCCAGGACGTCGTTGCGGGTGTCGCAGCCGTTGCGGTCGGTGTCGACCCACCCGGAGCCGAACTCCTCCCGCTCGTACCCGGTGCGCGGCGCGCGGCCCTTGACGGCGACGTCGTCCAGCGCTGCCAGCGCCGACCCGCCGGGCGCGACGCGCACGGCCTCCCGCTCCCCGGCGGGCGCAGCGAGCAGGGGCGCGCACCCGCTCAGCAGCGCCGCCCCGGCGACCAGGGCCGAGCAGGTGGCGAGGGCGGCGGAGCGGTGCACGCCCTCACGCTACGTAGTGCCGGCCCCGACGGGTGCGAGGACCCTCAGGAGCGCCGGGACGCGGCCAGCTCCTCGCGCAGCGCGGCCACCTGCTCGGTGAGCTCCGCGAGCTGGTCGCGGGTGCGGTCGTCGTCGGCGCGCTGGGCCACGAACCAGGTCGCGACGGTGGCGGTGACCGTGCCGACCAGGGAGATGCCGACGAGCATCAGCGCCGCGGCGACGATCCGGCCGGTGCCGGTCACCGGGTACAGGTCGCCGTACCCGACGGTGGTCACGGTGGTGATCGCCCACCACAGGGCGTCGGCGGGCTCGGTGATGAGGGCGTCGGGAGCGCCGCGCTCGGCGTCCAGCACCGCCAGCGCCCCGATGCCCACGAGCAGCCCGGTCGAGACGACGATCGCCTGCCCCCCGCGCAGCAGGCCGCCGCCGCGGGTGAACAGGGTGTGGGTGGCCGCGAAGACCCGCAGGACCCGCATCGGCCGCAGCATCGGCAGGAAGACGGTGAGGACCTCGATCGGGTGCGTCAGCACGAACCGCGCCCGGTGCTGCACGAGCACCAGGCGGATCGCGAAGTCGACGACGAAGACCACCCAGACGAGGGTGTTCAGGCCCGCGCACGTGCGGGACAGCCACGAGGGCATGTCCTGCCACAGGATCGGGGCGCCGTAGACGAGCAGGAACACCCCGGCCAGCACCGACAGCGGCCCGCTGGAGCGCTCCTCGTAGCGGTCGTAGCGCGTCCCCGGAGCCGTCGTCACCGGGGCATCCTCCCCGAGGCCGCCGGAGCCGCTCGGGTTAGTCCGTCGGGCGCCGCCGCAGCGCCTTGGTGGCGCTGCGCACCTGCTTGGCCTGCACCCGCCGCCGCCGCGCCCCGGCGCTCGGACGGGTGGCGCGCCGCGCGGCCGGGGGAGGGGCCAGGGCGCGGGCGAGCAGGGCGGCCATCCGGGTCCGGGCCGCCTGCCGGTTGCGCAGCTGCTGGCGGTGCTCGGACGCGGCCACGGTCAGGACGCCGTCCACGAGCCGGTCGGCCAGGGCCTCCAGCAGCCGCAGGCGCACCGGCTCCGACGTCGCGCGCGAGCCCGCGACGTCGAACGACAGCTCGACCCGGGAGTCGGCGGTGTTCACGCCCTGGCCGCCCGGGCCGGAGGAGCGGGAGAACCGCCACCGCAGCTCGCTCGCGGGCACCGTGAGGGAGCGGGAGACCGGCAGCGGCTCGTCGACGGGTCCCCTCAGCTCGGCGACGGCGGCACCTCGTCCTCCGGGGGCAGGTCGTGCAGGGCGGCGTCTTCGAGGGTCTCCTCGCTGGACGCCTCGTCCGGGGCCTGGCCGGCCGGCTCGCTCATGGTCCAGTCCTACCCTGGCGCGGTGCCGCCGACCAGTCCGCCCGAGCGCGTGCTCGTCGTCGACACCGCCAACTGGATGGGCTCGCGCCCCGACGGCTGGTGGCGCGACCGGGCGGGCGCGGCGCGGCGGCTGCTCGCGGTGCTGGAGCCCCTGGTCGGGGCGCAGGCGGAGGTCGGCGCAGCGCCGGTGCGGCTGAGCGGCGTGGTCGCGGTGCTGGAGGGCCTGGCCCGCAGCGCCGTGGTGGGCGAGGCCGGCGCGACCTCGGCGGTCGACGTGGTGCTGGCCGAGCGCGACGGGGACGACGCCGTCGTGGCGCTCGCGCTGCGGGTGCTGGCCCGGGGCCAGGTGCCGCTGGTGGTCACCGCCGACCGGGGGCTGGTGGGGCGGCTGCCGGCGGGCGCCGACGTCACCGGGCCGGGCTGGCTGAACGCGCTGACCGGCCGCTGACCCAGGGGGTCGGCGGCCGGTCAGCGGCACGCAGTGCGCCGGACCGGGAGCGCCTCTCGGCGAGTGGCCGCTCGTGGCGGCTCAAAGTGGAGCCCGGGGCTACCGCGGCCCGACGCAGCCCCATTTTAACCCGCGGGGGGCTGCTCGTGCCCGGGGACGCCCGGATCCGCCGCCTGCGGACCGGTCGGCCAGTGCTCCAGCCGCACGTGGCGCGCCGCGGCCTCCAGGTGCTCGCCGGTGCGCACCATCCGCACCGCGGAGCGGGTCACGTCGGTGGGGTCGGAGCGGGCGTCGTCCTCGGCGGCGTCCGCCGCCAGCGCGGCGCGCCCGACCGCGACCACGCGCGCGAAGGCCGCGGCCCGCTCGAACGTGGTGGCCAGGTCGCCCTGGGCCACCCCGCGCAGGACGGCGTCCACGAGCGCGCGCACCTCGTCCGGGCCCGGCGGGTCGGCCACCCCGGCCACCGCCTCGCTCACCGGGGCCCGCCGCCGCCCCTCGGAGAACTGGCGCGAGGCGCCGAGGGGGTCGGCGTGCACCCACTGGCGCAGGGCGAACAGGCGCCACAGGGCGCCGGCGAGGCTGTCGGGCGGGGTGTCGGCCCACAGCGCCGACAGCGTCTCCAGGCCCTGCTCGTCGGCCAGGCGCACCAGGCGCTCGACCACCTCGGCGTCCTCGCTGCTGCGGGCGCCGGTGACGACCAGGCGCGCGGTGGTCTGGGCGGCCTCCTCGCGCGCGGCCGGGTCACCCCCGCCGCGCAGGGTGTCCAGGGCGGCGGGGCCCAGCAGGGCCGGTCGGCGGGGTCGCTCCACGGCGTCCATGCTCGCACTGTCCGGATCCGCCCCGACCTGCCCCGACCTGCCCCGACCTGCCACGACCTGCCACGACCTGCCCCGACCTGCCCCGGGATCTGCCCGCACCCGCGCCGATCCCGGCGCGCCACGCACGGCGCGCCTCCCCGCGGAAGGCGCCACGCCGGGGCAACCTCTGCCATGACCCTGGTACAGCCAGGACCCGTGGTGCAGAATGACGGACGAGCCGACGCCGTCCGCTCACGCTGCACCGCAGGTCCGCCGCTGTTGCGAAGGTCGTTGGGGAAGACGCACCTCGCACACAGTCAGGGAGGCCGGTATGTCCAGCGCGATCACCCGCGGCGTTCTGTTCGTGCACTCCGCGCCCCGAGCGATGTGCCCGCACGTCGAGTGGGC
>Ga0210040_10003335_pt1 | contig 21798 bp, 17 predicted proteins | sample CryGeyCG12114_NA_FD_185462 | JGI IMG/M metagenome (GOLD analysis project Ga0210040, IMG submission 185462) | Groundwater microbial communities from aquifer - Crystal Geyser CG19_WC_8/21/14_NA (SPAdes) (version 2) | ecosystem: Environmental > Aquatic > Deep subsurface > Groundwater | place: USA...
TTAGATGAGTGTATATATTTTTTTGAGTAGTGCGTCTAGAAGCGTAAAAAATCTCTAGGGAGTAGTAGTAGTAAAGAAACTTTTCCTGTGAACCATCAAAAGTTGTCTACAATTGGTTATGTTTTCTGCTACTGTTTATCATATTAAGTAAGTTAGTTCGTTGTGCGAGGTTTGCATAAATTCTAAGTATGCATTTGGTTAGAGTGCAAGCATTTGTTTCCAATCTCTGTGAGAAATTTGGGTATACATTTTTGGAAGAGATGGATTTACACCATGATTCAATTTACAAGCCTGGCTCACTCGTTTTAATGGTGGATATCTACTTATAGTTTCATCCACTATTTTTCTTGCCCATTATTGCGGAATGGAATAGAATTAGGAATACATTGCTCCATGGATGTTCAAACAAAGCAGCGAGCCTAATTTCGTTAGTGCTTATGCTAGCTATCTTACTTTCCTTTTATTTTGCATGGGCGATGCTAACTTACTATTGTTAACGAAATTATGTGTAGTATGTAGTATCAAAGTATCAATCCTATCTCTTTACAATGTAATCTCAATCGCCCACCCGTTTGAGATTTTTTCATCCGCACAAAATACAAGTTTAAAATGTCAATTCATTTTGTTCCATTTATCTCGCTGGGAAATGGATTTGGTTACATGAATTCAATTTGCTTGGTGCTTCTGAAATTGGAAACTGAATTTTTTAACCTGCTTTGAAAACAAGAGACTAACAAAACCCACCGTATTTTACATGATCTGTGTATGCAATTTAATGTAGCGGTAGCTACATATTGGAAACGCCGTGTCAGTCACGTCCGTCTGTCCGTCTGCAGCATTTCTCATTACCGAATTTTATTTACGTTGCTTAAGAACATTTCTAGGAATGGGATGGACTATTCGCTATTTTATTCATGTAATATTTCTTCGAAATTTTGAGGGGCAAAATTTTAAATCCTTAAAAACAATTAATACACTCACTTTATAGCTTATTAGGGTTTTTAACCATGAACCATGAACCACACCAGGGAATCGGCACCCGGTAATTCGTTATTAAAAATCATTTTAACGGAAAATCCATACTGCTTTTGTATACTGATGTTATCCATGATGCTAATTTCAAAAATGACAGTAAAAATTTACAAAGTTCAATAATTCTTTAAAAAACAGGCTTTTTTTTGTAAACTTATAGTGAAATTCAAAACTTCTACTCTCAATGCGGATTTAAACCAGGACAACCAAAGTTATGTTCCTCTTTAAATTTAGGGTAAATAAGTTTTTCTAACAACAGTTTTTAAAAATTCCTTTTACTTTTCTACCGCCCCATACTTGCATCTGTTTTACCAACAGTTTATTTGTGCTGGGAGCAATGATTGTAAATGTGTACACAAAGTGTAACCTAGTCTCTTGAAACTCGTTTGTTTTCCCTCTACTGTAGAATCAGCTATTTTATTGCTTACCTTCAGAACCAATTCTTTACTTCGTATACATTTCCCCGGATATATCATATGTACAAACAATTCCCCAAACAATGAGATGAGATGGGAGGAATAGCTATGTAAGTCTGCTCGTCCTATTATACTGCAGCATTACAAGCAATTTGCTACATTGTATTTATTTATTTGATGCCACGGGGGCTATTCATTACCTCTAGAATACAGTATTCATGTACTCGAGATATGGTGTGAGCGACAGGAAAAATATTCCCCTTCATTTGTTTTCCCATTGAACCAGTCAGCAGAAATGAGGGACGTAGGGAAAACTACTTGAGAATGAACCTACACGAATTTTATTTTTCTTGGGAAATGAAATCAGTCCCTGTGGAGGGGTTTACTGTTTTCACCGCATGTTCGCTCGCACTATCAGTATTTTGTACTCCTACATACAATATGTTGCTACACTACTGGGTGGTTCCTGTTGGTTGATGAACTAGAGCCGTTTTAATCTTCATAAAAGAAAGTGAAGAGCAAGTGTAAACATTTTTATGACCGGCTCAATGGAATTACTTTCCTATTCTTGGTTCATCCATATTTTCTTGTCAGTGTAGCATTGACTAGACTATGCATCTCCTCTGATTTCCGTAACAGTAACTTGATATATAGACTACATGAGCACATTTTTTGAGCAACTGCACCCAAAATGAGATATAAAAGGATAATACTGTGTTAAAAACTTTAGTGCTGTCACAATTGGTTTCCACAAAAAAAAGGATCCGGACTGGGAAAAAAGAGATAGAGGAAAAGTCGTCGTAATACACATTTTTCTTTCGATAGATATTACATTATGTTCAGCAGCAGTGATGTAATAAAAAAATCACAGAGGAAAAAATTGTCTGTCATATCGAAGATAACTACTATACTATGTAGACTGGTGTGAGCATGTAGTATTGACTCACTCGTTTTCAAATCACACACACGTATAAGTTTCAGTCAGTGACAGTTGCAACTCATGAACGCTTTAGTCGACACTGCAGGAGGCAATATAATCTAATAATATGTGTGTCTTCCGTGAGCCAATGTGTCTTTTTCAGCTCCATGAGCTCAATACTAGAAAGATGGCCCTCGTATAGATAACTGCTTCCATAGATTATAGCGCTAGTTTAGTTAGTTTGAAAACCGTTAAATTCATGGAAACGGCTTTAAAAAATTTATGGAAGAGAAAGGAAATACTTAATTCAAGTAGGGAGGGTTTCTTTTTTCTTTTACAAACAAACAGCTACATAATGCATGAATATAATTGAGTGAAAATGAAGCCAAAGGTATTGAGATTGGATTGAGATCTTGCATAGCTGGAGCGAATACAAAATTTAGTCTAGTGAGGCCGGTAGATATAAAGCAGTACAAAAATGACCCAAAAAGCCGTATATTTACGAAATCCATTTATTGGAATTGTGCTGAGCTTTCAATCGTACAGGCGATCATTAGAAAACTTTTGAATGGCTGGATTTGGGATTTGACAGCGGAAAACATATAGTAATACCATGTGTACTGAGAGTGTGTGCAATAAAAAAGTAAATGAGATGCTCCCAAGTGATCCTGATACAAAAGAGTGCTCTCGTATCAGTTTTGCGCTAGATTGCACGGGAACCATAATAGTATGAGGATTAGGATGAGTTCCCATCATCATCACCATTATCGTTGTCACGAACTAAAGATGACGGCCTACTTAATGGATGATGATGATGTTTCTCCTTTGGCAATCCAAGTTACTCAGTTTGGGCCCATTTTAATATCCGTTTTTGTTGACACAGCCTGTGTACTTAATCACATTTGAAGATTTTACGAGACTTTTCGATTTCAAGGGAGTTCATTATTTCAGAACGCACAAAATATAATGGTCATCGTTATCGGTATGCAAATGGTTGGATAGTAATTTAAAAAGTGTGATATCGACGCCAAGGAGTATGAAAATAAACTGCTCTCGGACTAAAGAGATTCATTCGAGGCGTTGAAATCAGCAAATGTGCCAATTGTATTTCCAGTGATGCAAATGACCTTAATTTTATGATCCGTCTTAAATCGTTTTGCAAGCAAAGTGAACTTTCCATTTCCAATAATCAGAGATGAAATTCCTTAGCTATTACATGATGAAAAGAGTACACTAGGTTTTAAAGCTATAGTAGCAGTTAAGTTGACTTCAATGGGGGTTCATAACCAAGTTTGTTTTTATGATGCTTTCATTCAGAACCCAGATTCAAAGTGTGCTTTTAGTTAGTATACTTTGGCATAATGCATTGGGTGCAAAACAAATTTTCTCTTGTTCCAGATTTCGGACCTACAAAAACACAAGACGATGAAGATGATGACTACGAGGATTTCTACGATGAGCTGGACAATTCATTCCCATCTTCTGAGATGTTCTCTTCATTCCAAGATAATGGGGAAACACAAAGGCGAGAAGAATATGGGCAGAACGGGGCTCAGCAGGCGGTGGCCACTACTGGGGTTTTACCCACAGCTTTAAAAGCCTTCCCAGGAGCGGTGAAAAAAGTTAAATCGGATGAAGAAACTTCCTCTGATGGTTTTCCCTCCACCAGAATAATGGGAAGAGGCTCATCCTTATGTTCGCGAGAGGAATATGAAATATTAAAAGTACGTGCTGCGCTTTTAAAAATTGTTTTCACACTGTTTCAGAGTCACAGTCAGAGTTTCGCTTTTTTTCTGTTCCAAATAATCATGTATACCACTAGGTGAACGAAACTGCTTACAAGTTTTATATACACACAACTCCTCTAGTTATACTATTATACCTACTGTATCACATTATTATTGCTCACTGTGTGAAATTCTTTTCATGTCGTAAAAAATGGATGACTACTGTGGTTCTACAATAATCACCTTGCACAAAAACTAGTCAGAGCAATGTTATTTCCCAGAACCAACAACTCTCTTGCAATGTTGGCAATATTAATACAAGAGGGAAAATGCGATATCTAGCTTTTTCACACTTTCTCTTTTCTTTGAAATACAATGGGATCCTTGCTTGGAATACATTTACCACAATGTTATATTACTTTCACCACACAATCATAAATCACTACTGGTCTTGATGTTAGTCAGTCATCAGTTTATTGTATTTTGTCCTCGTATATTTTCACTCGCCTTACTCGACTGTTCCTTCTATATAATGTATCTTGCAGCAAGTTCTTAAGTAAGTTGCTACACAGTGTACGAAGTAAACACATGTCATGTTTGTTTCCGACTGAAATGTGTAGAACAAAGTGCAAAAACATTAATGACCGTCTGACGCTATAGTTAGTTAGTTAGTAGCTGCACACACTACTTGTGCATTTACTTTGCAAATCATGTTTTATTTTTCGCACGCTACCATTTTTTTCTTCCTACGAGATGACCTAGTGTGGGAAGAAAAATGTGGGCCATAAAAAATGAATAAGACTTGAAGGGAAAGCAAGTACCCTGTAATGATAGTATTGCATAATAGAGTGTGTTGTTGTGTTCCACAGTAACTTAGCCTTATTATATGAAGCTTAACAGCTCAATTTTTTGCCCAATCTGTGCAATTTTTGGCAAATTTGGGTAGACAAGCGTATTAGAATGCATGATTTATTTACATGATGGTGTGGAGGAAAGCATTGTATTCTCATCTGCCTTCTGGCTTCTTTTATGAATAGGAGGCTCTTGGGAATTTTCACTGGAACCGATTTCTTACCAATGCACAAACACAGGCCAAGGATTTTGAAGTTCGTAACAAGCAAGTTCTCCTGTGGGCCATGTTCTCTGACTTTGATCACAATGGAAATCATGAGCTCAGTTATGCTGAGTTGCAGAAGGTATTGTTCCTAGGCTCCTTATTTGCATTGCGTAGTTTATAATCAGATGAGTGGAAATGCCGGAGAATTCATGTGGGCGTATGAAATGGGAAATTGAGTAACTTTCTCTCAATTGAATGCTCTCCAAACTATTTAACTATCTATGTTTTTATCATCGACAAAAGCAGATTGAGTTATAAGTCTGGCACGTTGTATTAATATTGTACAATATGCATCAAATATGGAATTTTTATAATTCCTTGAGATCGGTAAACCACACACAGCCAAATTGGCTACCAAGCAAACAGAATCACAAAGTAATTTGAACCGCTAGAGGCTATTTATATATACGAACCATCATGTACGATGTACGATAGATTAAATTGAGAAAGCAATTGCATTTTACGCATTGCCGAGAAGCCAACCACATGAATTCCATGTCTGTCATACGGAGTGAGTGACAGTAAATAGGACGTTTGAATTATAAATACACATGAATTTTATTTCTTTACTATTCCAGGTAGGCATGTCAGGAGGATTTGGGCAAGATATCAAGCACTGTCACCTTGTAGATTTCCTTCATTTTGATGATAAAAATCATGACAACTCGATCAACTGGAATGAATTCCTTGCTGCCTTTCACAATTTCGTTCCAACGGGTATGCAGAAAAAGATTGTTGGTCCATCTAGTAGTTTCTATCGACTCATATTCTCCCATTTCTAAAAATATTCGTTCCGCTTATAATAACTAGAAACTAACTTTCCTTATCTACTTCATCATCAGACCCATTGAGCTAGAAAAATAAATCTAATTTACTTCATCCATGAATATATGATACCATGGATCCTTCTTTGCTGTAGCTTGCTATTCAAGTTAGATAATGAAATGGAAGCTAGGCTTCACTTTCTTTTTAATATGAAAACAGCATGCCGATAAAAAACTCAATCATAGTACAGCTTACTTAGCTTAGCAGTGTTGCTTTCACTAACTATCGAACTAATCTAGTTACCCTACTTTTCTAACAAACTAACTAAGCTAGACTATAAAGTGACAGTTTTGACAAGAAATAATACAATTAAGATTCCCGTTTGGATACTAAAAATGAAGTTACAGTGACATTGATAGAAATGTGTTGAACTTTTTCCCCGCACAGGTCATGCAATAGACACTGCTGCTGAGAAAAGGGTTGCTCAAAATAATGCATGGACTGTGCATCTGAGTGCCACTGTGGGAGACAATGTGGAAATGAAATGTGAAGGAGACGGGACCAGCTCCCCAGTTAATTGGTACCGATATGGAGTTGACGTGTCCAACTTGGGAGACACTCTGCAAGTGCAAGTGGATGGAACGTTGCTCATAAAAGGAGTGGAATTGTTCCACTCGGGGAATTACTCTTGTCGTCATCGACTCATGATGAGACGTGCAAATGGGCAAACTAGTCAAGCGTACAAACTTTCCGTTCACAGTGAGTACTAGTAATAATAATCAACTAACTAACGGACTATAGTCTGTCCATTTTATACTGTTGTTCGATTAGTTAGTGGGGTTGGTATCTCATCGTAAATGCAGCTAACTTTACGTGGTCGGGTATAAAATTCTCCATGGATAATGGTCTATAAAATTGTGAACTAAAGATCAAATGAATAGTTAGTTAGGTTGGGATATGATGCACTATGAAAAAATGAACTTGATGACCAAGACTTTACGGGTCATTTAAACAGGATAAGGGATTGTGGGTTAAAAGATTGACCAAATGGTTCTTTACTTCTCACTGAGAGGGATATGGCTCGTTATTCTGGTTTCGTTTTTATTTCCAATGATATATTTTTATGGGAGGCAAGTCAATAGAGTGGTCAATAGTTTTTTCTTGTATTGAGTAGGTAGCTTGAGTTTAGTTATTTATTATTATCTGCAAGTGATGCATGAGAATTGTTAATTGTATATTTGTCGATCTCATAAATTAAGTTGTTAGTTAGGCAAGAATTTACGATCAGGATGTATTGCTGGAAAAGAAATGATGGTATGACCACTGCAGTATACTTAGTAGTTAGTCAGTAAGATTGTGTGCGAAGGAAAATACAAAATGCTTTTTGTGTCTTCATAGCCAAGCCGACTGTAAAAGTTCGAGATGACATGATCTGGAGGAGACCTGGAGACTTGGTGACATTCCAATGTCGAGCCAGTGGAGAGCCTCTTCCCCACGTGTCTTGGCTCAAGAATGATAATCCCCTATCTGAGAAGCAGTTGTTGACGACAAAGTACGAGATGGAAGGGGACGGTATTCGTCTCACAGTGTCTGACATAAATTTCTCTGACACGGGGGCTTTCATGTGTCAAGCCAAAAACAAGGGAGGCAAAAAGATTGACATTTCTTCATTGGTTGTTATGAACGAGGAATCCTCTTATGTCTCAGGTATGAAATTTCATCTTCCTTTCCATTCTGAAAGAAAGGATTGAACTACATACTACGTCCTTTCTTTTCCAATAGCTATCTATAATCCTATGTTACAGTTGCAAAGAAACCATACACTTTCTGCTCATATGTAATTTATTGCTTTCGAAGTCTTGACAGGTTGAAGGCATTTGTTCTACATAGTGACTTGACAAAAATGTTTCAAACTCCAACTGTAACTTCTTTCTTCTGTGCTATAGCTTCACAAAACGAGACACAATTTTTGGTCCTTCACGATCGCGGTATCTCTATATATGATCCAGCTGACTGCAGTATTCACCATCAGATCCTCTCGAATGATATTATCCCTGGGACTGAGGTTTGTTCAAATCTTTTTATTATGCTGGAGCTACTAGAATTCTTGTATTATGTAAACCACACTGACTAAAATGCAAAGGTTTCATTCAAGTGCTCGTTTTTTGCATTTATACATATTATATACAGAGCAGCAAACTATTTTTAAGTATATGATTCCAGTTTTTGGCAAGCGTTGGAATTTGACCTGTAGCTAGCTGCATATGCATGTTAAATATCATCTTTGCTACATTGCAATGGTAATAACATGCATTGCATTGTAAAAGCTATGTATTTGGTTGCAAAAAAACTGGCTTTCTTCACTTATACTTAATGTACTTTTAGTAATAGAATGAACAGTAGTACTATATACACGAAATGTGTGTGTGAGAGTAGCTAAGGAATAAAGTGACTAACAAATGCTCTTAAATTTGATGTGAACTGCAGAAAGACTACACTTGCGGATCTCATGAATTCGACTGTGAATGGGGTGCGGGCATTAAAGTGTCTTCCACTTATGCCTACTTGGCACAACCCTATTTGAATCGTGTGCTGGTCTTCTCCATCTCACAAATGGTTATCGTCGACTCCATTTTGATGGAGAACAAGTACCCAGTGGAGCTGCACTATGTGGCTCACTTGGACCAAGTTTGGATAGTGAGTTGGGCACATCCCAAAGATGAGCAGAGCAGGAAGTCCATGCACGTCATTGAGAAAGCCAAAGAGAAAAGAAAACATAGGGCTATTCCAGTTACCACTTCAAAATCCTCTAATGATGATCCCAGTCAAGTTGTTGATCCACTAGTGGAAAATATTTTCTTCCCTACCAGAGATTCCAAACAGTTTACTGTAGCTTATGTATCACTCCGTGGATTCACGGGGCTCCTCAAACTCGACTTGAAAAGTTTCAATTATGTCAAATCTGTGGATTTGGCTCCCTTCAACAATTGTGCACCTGAAAGACTACACTTTTCCAATTTGTGTTAGTACAACTTTTTTCAAGTATTATGTAGCCAAAGCAAGGCAGTTACTTAGTTAGTTGGTTAGTGCAATTCAAGATATTTGTGCTAAATTACATGAACTAAATACATTAACTGACGAAACTTATTTCGCCCTTAATCGTTTTTTTCAAATGTTCAAGCAATTTTCCCATCTATACGATTACAAATAAAACATAATGCATTTCCCCCCATCAATATTACATTTTTCTAACTCACTAACTACCTGCCTTTAAGAAGATTGATGTTTAAAATGTGTATCGGACGGGTAACCATGTTTTGAACATCTCAATTTTCTATTTCACAGATGGGTACATAATTATTGACTGTAAGCCAATAGGGAAAAGACCACCTTTGCAACTGGTGATGGATGCTTTGTCAGATGCAGTGATTGGGCTCAAACAACATCACCTGGGCCGATCCTACGTGAGTCCAGATAGTCGACATGTAGTCACTGTTTCTTACAGGAGTGAAGGAACTACTTTTGTTGTACAAAATGTATTAGGTAAGTGGATCTGCAGTGAACAAACAGAAATGCAAAATTAGTTAGTGGAGTTAGTTATGATGATTAATGCATATGCTTATAGACTTTCATAAGCTACCAGTCTGTCTAATGGATGCATCATTTTTCTTGTGTTGTATGTTGGTGTTTACAGAAAGCGGAGTAAGACATGCATTCAATGTTCGTGTCCCATTAAATATTAGCGATATTGACTTTTATCCATCCCAACGCTTTCACGAGTTTGACCTTTTTGCCAGCGTCATGGACAATGACAGTACAGTTTTTGTTGACCTTCACTCAGGTATGTGTTGCTCTGGAAAGAGCGTTTCTTTGAAAGCATGAAAGTTTAATGAGAACAGAGTGTTTTGTTTATGGCTCAAATATTTCAAGCTTTGATCTTAGACTTTCCTTTTGAACTTGTCAAAGCTTGTGAAGAAACCATTTTGGTAGATAATAAAGTCATGATGATGGTTTATATAGTGGTTTTGAATTACAAAGTTTAAAATGTGTAGATAAATATGCAGTTCGGTATAAATTTGAATTTATGTGGTTGTGACTGGCAATATGTTCTCTATATTTTTCAGGCCAATTCGAACTTGTAGCCGGTGTGGGGAAAACAGAAGTGCACTCCAGATGGAAAACTATTGCAAAACCCATAGTCTCTTCAACTAACCTTTTTGAAAAATTTTTAGTCACGTCTTCTAGTAGTTCAGTATTTGTTATCAATGGGCAAAGTCATACAGTGAATTGTCAAATTGGGGGATTAAGTCGACCTCATGTGATCGTTTGGTTGTGAATTAGGAGTGCGCGTGCACAGAACAATAATAGTATGTTGTATTCTTGGAACTTGAAAACAAATCGTTGAACTATAAATATGTTTTCTTCTTCCTATTTGTGTTACGTACTGCGCTAGGATTAAAACTATAATGCTTTTGTATATGATACGAGTAAAAATTGTATAATGTACAGTTATGTAATATGATTACAAATAATGTAATAAATTTAATTTGGTACAATTGATATTGCGTGGTCTGAAACTCCATTTACACAGAATTGCTAGAATTTCACTGAGTCAGCAAATACTCGTAACTCCTGTTTTTTTCGTTTTTTTCCTGTTTTTGGTTTCATTTTATTGTTATGTAGCAAGGAAATTTATTTACGTAGCTAGCTGCATGCGTTTAGTTTGGTTCATATTCTATTCGATAGATGACGCACAACACTCTCTCAGCTCAAAATACATGGACATGGACCACTGTACTCACGGTGGTGGTAGCGTGTCTGAGAGTGTCTGAATTCCACCACCTTGAGCTACACTTTCATTTATAGGAATTCATCAACACGTTTTAAATGCATGATCACACTTCAACTCGTCAGTAATTGAATTATTGTATTATATTACATCAAAGAGATCGCCAAGCTATTAACGCACTTAACTTTGGAACTGTAAAATCCTACAATATATCACTATCTAATTGAAATCAACGGAATGAAATCCACAACAAGAGCAGATTTCTATATCAATGAGAAGATGATGCATCAGCAGACACTAACTACTTGAAAGTCAACGCCTGATTGACATAATATAAAGTTGAGTATTTATTGACAAGTCAAATAGAAACAAACAGATCTAAAAGCATATTCAAGAAACTATATATATATACACTTCACAATATAATAGATATGAACGGTAAAAAAGAATACGAATACTATTAAGGATTTTTTAAAGCTTGAGCTCGAAATAATAATAAACTAAATAGAAATAATAATGATATCGAAATAGTAACAGTCAGAAAGTTATGTGGAGGAATCATTTCGTCTCACTTTCCTTAAACCAGGAATCAACAGAATACTGTCAGCATCCCTTTATAAGTAGTCATTGCCATAAAAAGATGACGGCTGTGGTTGAGAATTAATGTAACCATTGTTGTCAAATGCTGTTGTGACGTATGAGACACTCCCATTTTGGTAGCATGGAGTTTCGGCAAATTTTCTTCCTTCCTACAAAAAAAATTGCACTGGTTAATCAAATACGACCAACTCTGACCTAAATCACAACTTTTAATAAGTTAATTATTCTTTTTTTTTACATCAGGCGGAATCTCCAATTCTTTCAGTTGGTTCAAAAAATACTCAGTCAGGGATTTAAACGTAGGCCTATCGTTTGGAGATTCTTGCCAGCAATCCAACATGATATTATATCTATAAACAAGTGAGGTCAACAATAATAAAGATTATTTTGGCTGCCCATCGTTCGCATGATACGAATGTCTGCTCTATGCTTATCTATACAAAAACATACAAATTGGACGTGGCGAAATTAGGTTTAGTCATCCGAAGTCCATTGCGCAGTTGGTCTACAAAATTAATATTCCAGTGTAATCCCGGATAAGGTACATCTCCCAAACTGAACATTTCCCAGAGGGTCACACCATACGCCCATACATCCGATTGGGATGAGAACTGAAGACTTTCTAGAGCTTCCAAACTCATCCATCTCCAGGGTAGGGGCTCCTACGATAAATCCCATTTATTCATTAGTTACGTTGTTATGATTGTATATGCAGCTTATTGTTGCGCACATGGACTGATTTGGAAATCAGTTTTTACCTGCTGCTTCTTTACATACATAGTGTAGTCAAAGAGTTGTCGTGATAGCCCAAAATCAGTGATTTTCACACATCCGGACTGATGAATCAACACGTTACGGGCTGCTAAATCCGCATGTACTACCTAATTTCATTATTTTTGTTACAACATACAATTTCATTAGCTTTCCAAAATGATATGAGCAGATTAAGAAATCAGCTCATAAAGATACTAGTGTAACAAAACTATTGCGTACTTTTCTTTCAGCCAAGTATGCCATCCCATTTGCAATCTGATAAGCCCAACGAAGTAAATCAGATGTTCGAAGCATAGACTCATATGCACTGGATACTCCACCTGATTCAGTGAAGTTTGCATATCCCCTATAGAATATACACAAAAAAGATTTAGATTCTTCGAGAATGATTCAATTAATACTAGTACAGGGTTCATCCACTTAGTAAATAGAGCCAGTTTGTATGCAAACAAGAGCCATTATTAAAAGCCTAAATAACTAAATGTAAACACAAAAGGGAAAAGACAAAACAAACTAACAACACAACACACCCACGAAAGATAAACCGCAGTGACTGTTATAAATGAGCCCACGTCATTTACGGAAGGATTAAGGGAATAAAACCATAAATGTTCTGACAAAAACAACGGATCAAATAATAATACTATAGGAGCCCATTTTGTTTGTACAACTTACTTGTCAGGAACGTTTTTGGCGAGGATTTTGTTGTCATTACTTTGATCAAAAAAAGAGGATTTTCGTTTTCTCAGAAAAGTCTCCAAACTTCCATGTGTGCAAAGTTCTACGACTATGTACAAGGTTTCTGCGCAAAAAAAAATTCATATGCTTATTTGGTTGGATAAGAATGTGTCACTATTTAGTTTTTCCCAATAAATTGTTCGTAAAATTGTTACATACAGGTTTGTATATTAATACACACATAAATATTGAAATATTGAAATCTGGTGTACTTACTTTCCTTGATTTTTTCAATGTAGGCTCCAATCAGCCCAACTATGTATGGATGCTTTCCAATGTACATTAGTATTTTAAGTTCTGATAGAAATCCTTTAAAGTGTGTCACTTCACAACGAGGATTTACTGTCTTAATGGCTACGAAATTGTCATAGCCTTCTAATGTGCCTTTTAATACTGTTCCAAAGGCACCACTGCCCAACACATTTTCGGAATCTACAGGGTATGATTCATGGCAATGGTTAGGTTCAATGTTAATAAGAAATTATGCAGTTTTCAATTTTAGGAAAATATTACCAATTAGCAATTTATCTCTCGCAATTTCAAATTGACTATCAAATGGCAGAGCTTCAACGAGCTCATGAGCATCTTTGTCTTTTAATGATTTCAAGGCTTCTGGATCTCCCCTGTGAAATTTGTAAACTTCTTGGTCAGTCAAATTACGAAGTTCAGCCTGTGTAGTGAATAATTTGGGATTGGAATCCTATTTTTGATTTTACATGCAGGATTGTCTAAGCATACTTTAATGCTCTGCATACCTTTGCTTTCCGAAGTCTTAAAATAACATAAATTAAGGGGATGACGAGCAAAACTATAATCACCGTAGATCCAATTAAAATTTCTTTCACAGGAGTTGGTTTGGCTGAAACATTAATCAAAGATTATTATTTTAATCATAGTACACACAAACCAAGCAAACACTTTTAGTGTATTCAGTTCAAGACGTGTAATTACATTCCACGTTAATCCTCTTGTGGTTCTGAATCCAACCCGTGTAGTTCCAATAGGGCGCTTTGCAAATAATATCATAGTCATTGGGATAAATTAATCTAATGTTACTTTGACGAACGGTATGTACTTCTGTTTCTAATAACGGATACTCTCCCATAATATCTTGAACGCGATCTATTAAACAGGCAAAACCAACATTAGACCTACTTTCATATAAATAATCGCATTTTACATCAAGAGGCGGCATACTTTTGTGGAGCAAAATTTCAGATCCATCTTTTCCTCGAATTACCCATTGCAAGGTGCCATCGGAAACAAACTTAGAAGCTCTGCATCCAAAAGGATAAGACTTTTGGGGAAACATTCGTACATCTGGTGTGAAAACTTCCACTAAAGCCTCTACAGGTGCTTTGGTCCAATCCAAGTCTATCAACAAAACAGCTTTAGTTTCAAACCAACATCTCATTCATCATAAGCCGAAGTCAAATTTAAAAAAGTTACAGAAAATGCCATCAAATCCTCGAAAGTATCTAGTCACGTATTGCAAAGAATCTACCACACAAAGTAGCATTCCTGCAGCGTAAGCTTTGTCTTTCGGATCGAATACGATACATGATTTATTGGAGCCACAATCAATCCCTTTAACGAGCGATTTACCACAATGAGCACTCTAAAATACAAAAATTAACGAATGAATGAACCTTTAAGATTAGCCAACTAATTGTGGTCCAATCCAGGATGTAATTGATTGGACCACAAAACTTTAACATCGTATGATTAATTTTTGGACGTACCCTGCCCATTATACATCTCTCATTCAATTTACAACTGGTCACACCATCGCAGTACATTGCATAAAACTGTGGCCGCCCGAAATTTCCAGAACTACATGAAATCGTATAATTGTCCACAACTTGTAGCTTCAGCTTGTCATTATGATTGACATCTATATTGAAAACAAACTGCTGTGTAAGTAAATACTTCGGCGTCAAGTGTGAACGTAATTGAAATTGAATCCCAATGTGATATTCATGCATAACAACAATGTCGGTAGATTAGATAATATGAATTGAGGGGAGAACAATCCCCATTGAACTCTTTACCTAAAGTCTCTATAGTCCAATTGAATAGTACAGCAGAATCTGAGCTGTTCACACATTGTATTTGGCCAACATCTCCAGCTCTCACTGAAGCTTGACTATACTCGGCCGAAAATTGATGAATTCTTTCTGGATCCACCTTGGTGGACACACTTGAACCCACATCACGATTTCTAAACTTACCCACTAACGTCACTTGATGTTGGTAATTGCACTTGAGGTCCAATGTTTGTCCATCAAAAAGAGTCACAAGTGACTGAGTAGGGAATACAGTGAAACCTGAAAAAACGATGATCAAACATAGAAAAATGATTCTCAAAGTTGTAAATTAGTAAGGCCTGTAGTTAGTAATTTATAGTGTAGTAAGGAAGAATATTTTTACAAAATTTTTGTACCTTGTGCGGGAAGCACTCGAAAATACAAAGAACCAGTCACATTGTTATTTCCTTGTCCTGAACATCTGTAAGTCCCATCAATGCTACCAACTGAGGCCTTTGTGTTTATGAAAAACCCATGACTAAAGTCAAAGCTAGCATTAGATACCGAGCCCTCCTCAGAAGTTACATTGTTAGTGGCCTCTTTTTTAGTTAATTTTCTCAAATGGGGCTCGTACGTTGGCAAGTTTACTACGCATGGGATGTTCAAGCTAAACCGTTCTAACGGTACAGACAATGCTGTGTCAAATGTTGAATAGTTTTGCAGACTTGCTGGAAAAATGTCGTCATCTGGGATGAAATGTTAAATTAGTTTTCAAGTGTTTTAGTTAGTTTCTAACTGCTAATTCATAGTGTTTGATATTTACCTGCCACCATCACATATATTTTAAAAAGTTCTCGAATGTTGTCAATTGGTGAGTTAACCACATTTGTGATTGTAACCCAACGTGGGGCTTCCCATGTGTGCATCTCAATTCCCACCGAGTATACAAAGGATGCTTCATTGAAGGCATTTTGAGCATTTCTCACAAATTCGAGATCGTAGGCTTCTTGAAGCTGTAAAAGGTAACATTGATTTGTAAGTATCAAGCACTGAGCACGCTACAAATTCGTGGTAAAAAAACTGCGCACAATGTAGTTCAGCCCTATCCTACAAAATGTAAGCAAAATGCTAAAGCAGTCAGTCAGAGCGACAAAAAGCCAAAGTCCTGCCCATATCTTGTCAACTAAGATATCCATTAGCTTCAGAATGCAATCTTTGTTTGACAAAATTTGAAAGAATTTTGCAAAGCACTTTTTACCCATCGAAACGTAACAGTGTACCTGTACTCCATTGAAGTGAACATCCAGTGCAAAAGAATTGGTACAGTTCATAAAAAATTGCTCATTTCCATTAATCTTCTTCAAAATAAGAGCCTCCTTATCGCAACTCCATGTTCCTTCTGGAGCATACAATTTGCAGTCAATGTTGCTACCTACCGACTCCGGATTTGTGTGAACACATTCTGACAATTCATGTGCTGGCAAATCCTTGTAAGTCTCATATCCTTTGGCTATTGTTTTCCCAGTCACACACACATTCACAGATGACAAATATATGTGCAAAAATACTAAAGTTGTAAAAACAATGTCCACAATAGGCACGTTTTTTTGTTGCTTCTCCATTAGTTAGTTCAGTTTGTACCTACCTACCTGTGGAGGACAAAAAACTGATTCTCCAGTTTTGCACAGTCACACACATGCACATGTATATAGTACTCGTCAAGAAATCTGACTGAGAACGAATATAATATATATATTAATTGCATATGCAGCTACAGTCAAGGTTTCTTTCGTGCTAACATAAAATCCAGAATAACTTGTAACAAACTCACTAACTAGCTGGTACTGTCTTGCCTGGGTTTTACCACAAATTAAAAATACTAATATGACACGGAAATTTTGTGGTTTGGTTATGCACAATTGTTTCTTTGAATAAACGAGATGAGTCAGTAATGCATATTACTGATTGAGTGATATTGGCAACTTTTGTTTTTCTTGACATTTTTCACGTATATAATGTTCACATATCACGCTTGCTTTTTGCAGCACAACTAAACGGCAAACTTAATTGGACTTTTAATATCGTATTCGGGCTTTGTATATCCAATTTGAAGAGACGACTCTGCAGGATGCATTTCCGTTAGAATACTGGTCAGTTGACAATGACAACATTGGAGTTTATACCACTAAACTGGCTACATAGTCGCGAAAACAACTTGAGATCTAATCTCTGTGTATGGTTTACTGGACAAGTTTGCGCTCATAACAGATTGAGCTAACTAACCATAATGTTTGGGATTCCTCGTAATTTCCTCCTATCTGTATTCATGTATTATCAGCCTATATTGAATGGACGTGACTCAGTCATTCAAAAGCTGATGAGTTTGTTTAGCTCGTTAAGTTTCCTTATAATGTGTGTGCACTAGCTTTACATCTAGTCTGTGTATGCCATGGAGTTTAATGTTTCATGCTCCAGCTGTTGAATGATAATAAAATTACTAATTGATGATATTTTTGGGCCTTTGAACGCCGTTTTTGAACGAGCATTGTAAAAGTTATGTGACTGATTGGTAAGGACTTGTGTAAACGTTTACGGCGTTTTTTTTTGCTCTAAAAATATGTGTGTGGATACGTACAATCGGTAATATATGCATTGCAATATCTACGGTGCACCTAAACACAAATGTAAGGTAAACACTTTAGATATGAGGTAAGGTGCCAAACAAAATAGCATTGGTAGTTAGTTTAGTTAGTTAGTGTGAATGAGGATGGTAAAAAATAAAACCAAAATGTATCGGTACACCTGATCTGATCATGACTACTCTTGATGTGGCGGCTTAACTTTTTTTTGCGTTTTAAACGTAAACGTAACTATGTGTCATGTATACACATGTAAGATTTATTGACTGGAATAACCTCGAATTAAAATGGTAGTTCAAAATATGGAAGTGGAACTAAAAGTGGATGAAACTAATGCATACCGTGTATAGATTTGCTTTTGTTTATACTTAGCCTACTGCAAACTATTACTGAGCAAGTAATTGGCATTCGCTACTTGCAAAATATTTTTTTTAACTAGTGAGTAATGCAAAATGGAAGTAAACAACTTTGCCCTATTTGCAGTCATTTGCTCCAAACGAGGAACTATTTTTATTTATTATTATTAGGGGTGATAATAAACCGCTGATGCAAACGTAATCTATTACTGGGAAAAATCTAACAAGGATGTTAGATTGTTGGTGTTGGTGGCGGAGTTGGGAAATAAGAAATTACTTAAATTAACATGGAAAACATCTCGAAATTAAGACTTCGTTACCATTACCGTTTGTTCTGTTTTGGAGACATGTGTATTTAGATGCATGCAAAGAACACTTATTTTGATGCTGTAAGAGTTAGCAGCCGTATGGAGAATGGGGATCTAATTATATCTAATGTTTTTCGGGAACTTCTCAAGCTTTATATAATTTTTCGACGGGTTTACAGAAGACATAGTTTTTATTTGACCAAGCTTTCGTTGAAAATATTTCAACTTCGTCAGGGTAAATACTTGTGAGTAATGATAGTACTACTGGATTATTGTTGGAAATAACTCAAAAGCTTTATTTGAGCTATATTATAAAATGAACAACTCCTACTCCGCTAACCAATGTCGGCACCTCATTGTAAGCGGTTTTCAATAATTTTTGTAAGGAATAGTGTACTTTTAATTTATTTACATTATTGGCCAAAAAGACCATTTATACACATGTTTCTTACAAATCTAACTTTGGAGTTCAAAAGCTAGCTTAATTTAGGATTGCTAGCAAATATGCCTGGCTTCACCCGGCAATTTGCTAGCGTACGGTGCAGCGCATACAGGTTTGAGTTTTGTTTGTGAAAAAGTATGACACTCTGTATTAATCACACACTCTGTCTCACACTCTGTATTAATTTTGTCTTTAAGAATTGGGTAATCAAACAAGTCGAAACAACGATTTTTTCCCTTTCCTTACCAAGTCATCAGGTAGACGCAAATTTTTTCAAGTCGAACGATGCGAGCAGGATCGTATATAATGCTCTGGAAAACCTTGCGGCGAAAACTGAAACTGAAAGACAACATAAACCACAGCAAATGGACGGCAGAAAATATGACTTAAAAAAGCAGAAAATATATCTTTTTCAGAATGCTTACTATTCTTTAAATAAAAAATTTGAACCATCAAACTTATTGGTGTTAAACGACTTTAAACTCATAGCGATAGCCGGGCCCACTGGCCCTAGCCAGATTCACTCTTACGAGCAAAAAAAGACCTGCGGAATTTTCAGTGATCCAATTATTCCTCAATGTGATTATACAATTCTGTTTATCACATTCTAGAAACTTGAAACTTTCACCCAATGATTCTTAATTATTACTTCCGTGATGATAAAATAAAGCCCTCGTTTAGCTGAAAGGTTAGAAGGAAGGTTCTGTCGTCAAATATAGTTATTCAGCCCGATTTCATGAATTCGTCAAGCTAACCAGAATAACAAACAAATTACAAGTGAAGTGCATAATAGACACATAGAGGCAGAAGTGAGAGATTTTAAACTTCAATTTTTGTCAGAAAAGTTAGAAGGTGAATTATATTATGGAAACCGTCATTTTTTCAAATTATACAGTTTCAAATTATGCTGTAGTTTTGTTGAAAAGCTTGGCATAATGTGACTTGAAGTGAGCATTAGTAATATACACGTTTAAATAACTAGCTAAATAAACATACGAGGACAAACTACAATAATTCAGCGATTCAACGGGTTTTATAGAAAAGTGACTCCCTCTTGGAGTAAATAGCTCGCTTTATTCACAATATCCAATAACCTAATAGCAGTCTGTTGTTGAGTGAAGTCAAATATTAGGTTTATCCATGCAGACATTGTTGGTTTTCACTATAAAATGTCACGTAAAGATAAAGCCAGAATTGATTATGTGTATGTGTATCGAAAGCCACTTTAATCCGAGCCATTTGAGAATCAATTATTGCTTGTGCCAGTAGTAACTAATGGTCATTCAATGCCTAATATTTATTTAGCTGGGCTTTTATGAGTTATGTAAAACCACAGTATAACAACATGAAATTCATAAGTCTTCATTTTAGTACCATCACAGTCTCCAACCATTGTTAAAAATGCTTACTGAAAAGAGTTTGGTATACTTTGGTCAACTGACCGGAGTTTTGTCATCATTATATTGCCTACCATTCGTCTGGTCCAAAAATAATGAAAATCTTGTCACAGCAAAAAAGAAATCTTTGTTTATATTTTCATTAATAACTTTCCATATTCCATTTTATCTATTATACGAGATGTACACACTGCTAAAAGTTCTGACAGACCCTAATTACAACCCGACACAGTTGTCGCTGATTTTCATCCTGTGCGCCGGCTATTGCCTCGCATCTATAACGTTTATAAATATGGCCGTTAAAAGAGATCAACTTGCGTCATTTTTTACGCAACTCAAATATATGGATACTTTATGGAAGAGTATGCCCGGTAATGTTTTTTTTATTCACCTTTAGACCCAATATAGGATTCGAATAATTTTAATCTCTCATCTCTACAGTCAACCGGTATTCAATATGGAAACTTGGGATCTGGTCAAGAACCATAGAATTCTTAATACTTGGCTACTCTACTATGATTGCAGTCACATTGATTCTATTTACTTGCTTAATATTCACATTGCCTAATAGTGTGCTGTTCCCACTCCATCAGCTCGGAATTAAATGTCTGAACGGAGAAATCAAATCATGCATTATTTCAATTGGCGCGGAATTATTTGAAAAAATTGTCACTATTAGCATCACTGGATGGTCGTTACTCTATGGTCAAATTTACATGGTGTTTATCAACCTTTGGGCAAAAGTCTTAAAGTGAGTCGTTTTTGTTTTGATTTGGCTTTAAATTATTTTTGCTTTGGCAGTGTCAATTGAACTGTTTTGTTTATGATTCCTGTGTTTATGTTTTGTTTAGACAAAGGAAAGCGAAAATTTCCATAAAAATCAAGGAATTTCGATGCTTATACATTTTGAACACATTCTTCAACGACAGCATTTTGAGTTCCTATTTTTTAGTTGTTTATCACGCACTAGGGGCTCTCCAAGTACTTTCCATTTTTGGAGCAATTCGGTTCGGTGCAATAGTTCCAGCAGAGCAATACATGTTTTTCCCGATACTTGCAGCAGAAATTTTATTCATCATTATCTTAGTGAACTGGACAGCATCTTCTGTGCACGAACATTGTTGTGAGCAGTACCATTGTCTTACATCGCGTTTATCAAAAAATCCCAGGTTGAGTCGGCAAGTTAAATCACTGAAAAAATATGGGATTCGTATTGGATCTGTTCCAGCCATCAAGAAAACATTTTTGCCTATCATTCTTCTTTCTGTCACTAATGTACTCACATCCATTTTAGTGTGCTTATCGCCCATGTAATTTTTATCTGACAAAGAAGACTGTGAGATTCTATAGCTTTTACATTTTGCGTTGGCGCGAACACATTAGTACTGCGACGGACACAAAAAGAATCATTCTTCATTGTGCGTCATTCGTCGTAACTCTCGTAACGACCTTCAAAAGCGACATTTTTATTGTTGAAATTAAATTTTTGATATGATTTAACTGCAACTACAATGTAACCAGTGCAAGTGTGATTTCAGATCTCCAATTAACGATTCTGCTTGTTTATATAATAATAACATTCATACACGCTTATCATTTCCTTCATATAATATCTAAAACAGAAATTCTTTTTCAGCGTAGCTTTAAAGCAATCACGTGGCAGGAATAAACGGCAAAGAGTAAGTTTATAGAAGAAGAATTACTTGCTCAACGTCAATATTGCATCATTATCTGACAATGGACAATAAAGTA
>Ga0210040_10003336_pt1 | contig 21797 bp, 2 predicted proteins | sample CryGeyCG12114_NA_FD_185462 | JGI IMG/M metagenome (GOLD analysis project Ga0210040, IMG submission 185462) | Groundwater microbial communities from aquifer - Crystal Geyser CG19_WC_8/21/14_NA (SPAdes) (version 2) | ecosystem: Environmental > Aquatic > Deep subsurface > Groundwater | place: USA...
GAATAATATATTAGATATAAAGTATATATATATACGTTTTTATAGTAGTATAGCTATTTAATTATTAGTATTAATATTACTATACTATTATTTATAAGATTAGTCTATATTTTAATTTTTACTATATCTTTATATTTTTACCTAACTTTAACTCTTCTTTAGAGTATAATATAGTAAGCTACGCTATTAAAGCTCTACTTAAAAGTACTTTAAGTAGCTAACTATCTTTAATAAAATTTAAGTATATAATTTACTTACTATACTTACTTTACTAGCTAGAAGAAGTAAACTATTTTTACTCTAGCTACTAAAGATAATAAGTAAAACTAAAGTCTAGAATTACTTTAACTAAAGTATAAGTATTATAAATATACTAAACCTATAGAGTATACTAAAAAATACTACTTTAGACTTCTTTATTAGCTTATATATATATAGCCTATTATATAAACTAAAAAAGATAGTAATATATAGTAAAGATAGTAATTTTAACTATAATAATTTTATATTATATAGTAGCTTTAAAGTTTTTAAATTTCTAGATATAGTATTATTTATTTACTAAGACTACTATAGTATAGATACTATTCTAAAAGTACTAGATAGAGAGAAGCTCTTTTTTATATAGCTTATCTAAACTAAGTAAAAAATAAAGTACTAGGCTCTAAGTAATAATAGGCTCTTCTATAGTATACTCTTTCCTATTTACTTCTTTAAAAGAGATATAGTACTACTACTAAGTACTATACTATATAAGGTTATAATACTTAAGAAGATATATTCTTATAATAGTATACCTATATAGATAAGTAGTAGTAGGTATCTTAATACTAAGAAGCTAAAATAGTTATTAAAAGCTATACTATAGAAGACTTTCTATAAGTATATAACTAATAAAAATATAGTATATAAATATATAGTAAAACTAGAGTAAGTATTATAACTATAGTATAAGTATATCTCTATTAAGTTAGAGTAGTTAGTAGATTCTAAGAAGTAGTACCTATAGAAGAAAAGTATAGATATACTTAAAGAGAGTAAGAGAATACTCTAGGTATAACCTTATTATTCTACTTACTTTTCTACTATTTTTACTTCTTTAGAGCTTTATTTTAGTACTTTTCTTAGAGATATATAAGTTAAGCTAACTATACGTATATAAATATTAAAGAATAAAGGTCCTAATAGTAGTATAGGCTATAATTATACTATATACTATAATATACTTTCTACTAAGCTAAAGTTAACTAGTTAGTATAAGTATTATATAGTAAAGTAGTTATATAGTATTATATATTACTAGCTAATAACTAGCTATACTAACTACTAAGCTTAGTAAGTAAAGTATCCTATACTACTACTTCTTACTTCTAATATAGCCTTTATACTAGTTAAGAATACTAATATATATATAAGTAAAGACGTAGAGTTAGAAAAAAATAGAGGTAAAGTAGATAGTAAAATAAGAAAGCTACTAGTAGTAGATACTTAAAGTAATATAGGTTATATAAATAAGAGAGTAAGCTATAGCGCTTAAGTAGTAGTAATAGTAGTAATAATACTTTAATACTACTACTAGAGTAAGAGAAAGCTACTATAGTAAGCTATAAAGCTAAAAAGATAGTAGTAAAAATATAAGTATATTTATAATAGAATTTTAAGTACTCTACTCTATTTATAGTATACCTAGTTCTATTATTCTATTACCTAAAAATATAGCCTAAGTTTATATTACCTTTAATACTACTATCTTCTATTTATTATACTCTAACTTCTTTTACTATACTAAAACTATCTACTTAGAGTATACTTATTATACTATAGTATTATCTAGTTTATATATAATTATAACTACTTATAAAAGCTAAATAGATAGTATAGTAACTTTTTATATTAGTAAAGAACTAATAGTAGAATAAGTATAATAATTACTATAACTTATATCTATATATAACTATAAGTATATACTTACTTACTTCCTTAGGCGTTAAGAGTACTAGTAACTATTAGTAAATTTAGTAAAGCTATACGTAAGGTTAGTTAATACTACTCTACTTAATTTTATAAAAAGCTACTTACTTTCTTATAGATAGTATAGGTAATAGTATACTTAGCTACGTAACTTAACTTAATACTATATATAGCTAAAAGAGATATTCTATTAGTACTTTATATAATATAGCTATTAATAGTAAAGATATACTAGAGACTATAACTAGCTTAATTAGATATACTACTATATATAAAAGGCTATTACGCTAAGGCTTCTATAGTACTTTATATATCTATATACTTACGTATTAGCTTTAGAAAGTATATATTATATTATACATTTATACTACTTACTTCTTTCTATATTACTAAGTTAGTCTTACTAATTTTCTTATTTAAAGCTTATATATATTTATTTAAGAAGGTATATATATAACGCTTAATATTATTATATAAGTATATATATAGAGATTTATTTAAGTTAAAGAGTAGAATAGTATAAGTAGTAGTATTAGCTAATTTAGATAGTAGTAGAGTATACTTAGTAGCTATAGTAACTATATTATAGTTAATAGCTATATATAGTAAGAGAAATAATAGTACTATATATACTATAAGTAAGCTATATATAAGCTACTAATAAGTCTTTACTATAATAGGTAGTATAGGATTAAATAACTTATTTATAGTATTAGTAGTTATATTCCTACTCTCTATTTATATGTAAGGTACTAAACTTTTTTTACTAAAGTATTTATATTATCTAGTAGTAAATCTATATCTATAGTAGAGAAAAGTATAGAATTAGTAGAAGTAGTAGGTAGTAGTATATAGTAGTACTATAGAAATAAAAGACTATATAGTATAGTATACGTATAAAGCTATATAGATACTTAGGTAGTTACTAAAACTAAAACTTTATACTTAATACTACTTTATACTTCTATGCTTATAGGTAGAGTAAAGTCTACTTATACTCTATAGTAGTATTAAAATAGTTAGTAGGATATAGAGATAAGCGTTATATAAAAAGATATATTATATAGAAATAAAAAGTATTATAATAGATCTACTTATATCTATATATACTAAGAGTATTAGGTACTATAGTGCTTACTCTAGTCTAATCTATAACTTAATTTATTACTACTAGTAGGCTATACTTACCTTTCTATATAAGCTTAACTATAACCTATACTATATTTTTAACTATATAAGTTATAATAAAGTTATTACTATACTACTCTAGTATATTATAGTACTACGCCTAGTACTTAGTATTCTTTAGATTAAACTCTAAATATATAATCTAACGCTTTAGTCTAGCTTTTACTATACTTACTACTACTATATCCTATATATACGCCTATATATTATAATAGATATATACGTAATAGTATTTATTTTTATATAAGTTTTTAGTATAGATTTATACTAATAGGTAAAGTTTCTATTAATTATAAAGTAGATATAGTAGTAAATAGCTTATATATAGCTTAGTACTAAATAGGTATTAGGTATATATATTATTACTAGTAATATATTTAATAATATTTACTATAGTCTACTTACTCTAGGTATAGCTTTCTTTAGTATAATTAAAAACTAGTTCTTCTTAGATCTAATAGCTAGCGTAGTTATCTTTCTAGTACTAGATAACCTTTATAATATTATTAATATTAATATATTTATATTTATTACTACTAAGATTACTTTTATTATCTTTAGTAAATACTTTAAAGTATAAAGTTTATAAGTATAAAGTAAAAGTATAGAGAGATTTAGTATAGATAGAGTTAGCGCCTAGCTTATTTCTAGTAGTAAGTTTAGTTACTAAGATAGAGCTATATTTATCTATTATCTTCTAGTATAGTATAAAGGTAGACTACTTATAGCTAGCTAATACCTAGACTTTACTTCTATATACTAAGTTATAACTCTAGTACTACTTTATTAATACTAATAGTAGCTATATAAAGTACTTAGTTAGTATTTCTAGTATAGGCTCTATAGTAGAGTATTGTAAGGGATCGTTTAGTGAGCTAAATAAGTAAGTTGATTAATATAATAGGATACTAAACTAGAGAGCTCTTACACGAAGTGCCTACAGAGGTAAAGCTTCTTACTAAGGCGCTAGTAGGCACTAGCTACTAGCTCTACGCTAGTAGCCTTAGCAGCCGTATACCTACTAGGAACTGTAATATTACTCTCCCCTTCTAAAATGGAAGTACTAGCGACCTAAAAATTAGCTATCTCCCTACTATAAGCCTATACTCGTTATCTATATCCTCTTTATATAAGGATCTCCTTATCTTTACTTAGGTGTATATACGTAGTATCTATTATTTTATAGTAGCTGTAGTTATTTATAACGTTATAGCTGTAACTGTTATTATACGTATAAAGGAGGTAAGTAGGAGTCTACTATAACGTTAACACTATTATTAGTACTTATAAGAGGTACCTGCTGCTAGGCTATAAGATAATAATAGTCTCTTCCTAAATCCGCTTTGTAGCTAACCTCCTCTAATAAATTAGCTAGCTAGTTATTATAACCTTCTAGTATTCTACTGTCGTCTATAGTAGCAGATAGTGTATAGTTAAGGTTATATAGCGTAATAGCGTTAAGATATAAAGTAAGCTCTTAGTAGAGCTAGTGTACTAAAGGCTTATCTAAGTAGCGGTTATAGAAGTTCTTTACTACCTCCTCTACTCCCTAGAAGTCTATATAAGGCTGCTATAGGGGCGCTGCGTTCTAGTTAGGTAAGTTCGTATACTTAATCTTATATTACTATAGACCCTTTTTACTAGTAAGGGTATCCTTACTCCGCCTGTTAATACAGTAGTCTACAATCTTATTAATATAGTAGTCGTAGTTGCCTTCTAGTCGCTCTTAAGCGACCTCCCCCTTATTACTAACCTCTATAGCGTTATCTGTAATATATAGCAGCTATAAGTAAAATACTAGGTATATATACTTATAGCAATCTAGGAGCTCTAGTACGACAGTATACTTATCTAGAATAGCCTTAACTTAGTACAGCCTAAGGTTCTTTACGCTAAGTCTCTTATTTAGCTACATAGTAGGTAAGTTCTATAAGTTAAGGTAGATAAAGTTACTAACGTAATATTCTAGCGCTAGGCTGTAGGATTTATTTACAAAGTATTCTATATAAGATTACGCCTATGCGATGTTATAGCGCATAAATTTAACTACCTAATTTATTCTTATAGCTATAGCTTTAGCGTCCTTTTATAGGAGTTTCTTAGCATATACTATAGCCTAGATAGGGGCGTCTAGTTTGATGCTAAGCTAAGGCAGATAGCCCTTCGTAGCTATTATAGGAGTAATACCTATTAATACGTTTTCCTTACTATTAGCTGTAAGCTCTGCAATTAGTAGCTAGTTAACTTAGTTATCTTATACGAAGTTAGTATATATACAGAGGTAGTATTTAAGCATTACGTTTATAATTTCAGTTTAGCTATTAGTCTTAGGATACTAGGTAGTAGAGAAGTAGAGCGTAACGCTTAGTCGTATATAGAGTTCGTTCTAAAAATATAAAGTAAACTAGAATCTGCAGTTAGAGATAATAGTTAAAAAGAAGCCCTCCTCGCGCTATACATACTAGATAAACGCGTAGATAATATTCTCTAGCTTAAGAGAATCTAATAGTACATACTTCTACTTCTTACTAAGGCAGTACACTATTACTATAATATACTTATAGCTACGCCTAAAGCATAGGCATTTAGGTAAGAGTCTAATAAAGTCTACTAAGATATCCTCCTAGAACCTACGCAGTATAGAGAGTAGGTATAGTAGTCCCTACTTCTTATCTTTATATAGCTTAGCCTATTAATATATTTTATAAGAGTAAGTGTACGAAGCGATTATATCTATTATAAAGGGCTAGAAGTAGTACTAGCTAATAAGGTAGTAGGTTAGGCAACGCTCTCTATAGCCTGCGGTTAGCAAGTTATAGAATAGCTTAATAATACTATTACGTATTACGTTGTTAAAAGGTACTACTAAACGGTCCTAGAAGTATACTAGGCTGTCCTTAACCTAAATATCCTTTATCTCTATCTTTAAGTGTTATTTTACGATAAGGTTATATAGAAAGCGTCACGCGCTATCTTGCTTTACCTAGATAATAGTCTATATAACGCTATTAGTAACGTAAGCTTCCCTTATTACCTATAGTAGTCCTTAATTTACGTTCTACTATAGCACCTATGCCTTAATAGCTAAGCTAACGCAAAGAGAGTTCTCTATTAACTCTCTTTTTAGCGCATTACTTAAGGAGCTCTTATCTGCTAGCGTACCTACGTCTAAGAACTCCTTACTTATTAAGTATACTATAGACGCTAAGGTAGGCAGTAATACTTTATAGTCGTTAAGTAGTATAGGTGCAAGGTATACAGTATAATAAGCGCTATCTATGTAGTAGGTTTAAAGCAGTGTCTACTATACGTGCTCGTTAAGTTAATTAGGGCTAAGGATAGTCTATACCTAGTAGAGACGCTTATCATCTCTAGTAAGGACATCCTTAAAGCGGCGTGTTAGTGTATCTAGCTTACTACCTAGGTGGCCTAGTCTATAAGTAATCTTAAAGTTAAACTTAGATAGAAACTCTGCTTATTAGGCTTACTAGTAGTTTAGTTATTTATTTATTATAAACGTTTAAAGTATAGCGTAATCTAAGAGAACTTTAATTAGGTTAGCTGTGCCTATAAGCTTAGGCCGCTACTCTTTAAACGCTTTAATAATAGCTATAAGCTCTTTATTATATATAGCGTAGTTATACTTAGCTAGTATTATCTTCTATAAGATAAAGACTACTAGTTATAATACGCTATTAGGCTAAACTTACGATAGTACTACTATAGTAATAGTGTCTAATAAGTCTGTTTCTACCTACGTTTTAAGATCTAGGTTAAAGTGCGCTAGTACTAGCGTAACAGTAAAGGCCTTCTTAAGCTTCTTAAAAGCGTAGTGTACAGGTAACCTAGGTTACAGTAGGAAGTTACGTTTAATATCTAAGCTATAGGTTAAGTCTATTAAAGGTTACGTAATAAATAAGTATATAACGATAAAGTAGTAATAGAAGTTTACGAAGCCTAAGAAAGCCTATAGTTCTTTTAAGGTTATAGGCAGCTACTAGTCTAAGATAGTTTAGACCTTTATAGGATCTATCTTAATACCCTTAGTTATAAAGATAAGTCTTAAGTACTTTACCTTCTTAACAGTAAACTTACACTTATTAATATCTAAGAATAAACTAGCCTCTCCTAGTCGCGTAATTACCTTACAGATGTAATCTTTATACTTATCTAGTATAGCGCTATAGATTAGCACGTTATCTAAGTATACTAAATAGAACTTATCTAAATACTCTTATAGGACGTCGTTAATATAGGCTTAAAAGGTGCCTAGAGCGTTGTACAGCCTAAACGGTATAATAATATATTTAAATAGCCTATAGCGTGTAAGAAAAGCTATCTTATGCTCATCTCCTTCCTTAATATAAATGCAATTAAACGCAGCGATAATATTAACTACTAAGTAGTATCTAACTTTAGATAGACGCACTAGTATCTCTTTAATTATAAGTAGCGCGTTGCGGTTCTTAACTATAACTGCGTTTAGTACTTTATAATTAACGCAGATACACAGTCTACCCCTTAGCTTCCTAACTACGAGCACTAGTAAGGCGTATTACAACCTACTACTGCAGATCTTACTATAGGCGATAGTATTGTTAATATAGGCCTTAACCGCCTTCTCTTTGTTACGGCTAACGCTAAACATATAAGCCTTAAGGTGCGCTAAGCCTAAGATAATATTAATACTATAGTCTACCCTAGCTTACAGCAGAGGTAGGTTATTATTTAGGTTAGGATTAAAGTACTTAGCTAGGTCCTACAGCTACTTAGGTAGGTCTATAAAGATCTCCGTCTGTATCCTATATAAGGCGTTAAGTTTATTATAAAATTTAGCGATATCTTTATCTAAGAGGGCGGCTATATTAACTGTAAATAGAGAGGTAAATATACGTCGCGTATCGTCGTTAAGAAGAGAGTTATTACTATCCTCCTCCTTAAGGAGCTCCTTAAAATAATATTAATATAGCTACGTTATAGTATAGTCCTTATAGGCTACTATTATAGCAGCAGCTCTACCGCTAACTAGCTAGATATCTATTAATACGTAAGCTAGGTTCGTCTTAGGCTACTTCTTATAGCTCTTCTTATACTGTAAGCTATTAATAATAATAGACTTACTCTTTATTAGGCAGTTTACGAAGTAGTGCTCATTATTAAAGTACATTATCTATTTACGCTAGTCTATATTAGAGTTGTAATCCTCTAGCTATAGGATACTAAAGATTAGGTTATAGCCCTTTATATTCACCTTATAGAACATTTCCTTACTAAAGTAGTTACTATAATATACTAGCACGAGGACGCCTCTTATAATAGCCTTACTTATAATAAAGCTATTACTAAGTTATAGTTAGAGTAGCTTCTGTAAAGAGAAGGTGCGTAATTTATATTATTACGCGAAAAATTAAGATACACAGTTACTAGTAGCGCTAGAATTAGTTAAACTTTCTATATTAATAGAGGTACCTAAGAGTGCAGTAACAGTGTACTTAAATATAAACTACTAGCTATAGACTAAGTCTTTACTATAGATTATAGTGTTAGCTGTAAGCCTAACACTAGAGTGCTCCTCCTTATATACTTTAGGTACCTAGTCCTCTAAATATTATAAATAAACGTATAAGGTGTTATTACTAAGTAGAGGTAGCTCTAGTGCTAGTTATGTACTGTAATCTTATTTCTTCTTCTTCTTTTTACGTCCCTAGCGGCGTCTTTTAATAAAGACGTCTAGTTTCCTAAATCGTTAGAGTTAGTATCGTCTACGACTATAGCTGTATTATTCTTAAAAGTATACTTAAGGTATAGGATATAGCTAGTAGGGACTAAGTTAGCTGTCTTATAAAGCGCGTTATTATCTATATTATAGTATTTCGCGTCGCCCTTATTCATTATACTACTATACTTAAAGTACTTACCTACTGTTATAAGGGCTGTAATCTATACGTTTATATATTATAAGCGGACTAGATTACTGCTGCTACTACCTCCCTAGCTGCCGCAGCCTCTGCCTCCTCCTTAAGCGCTATAAGTAGAGTTACTACTATAGCCGCCCTATAAGCTATTATTTAAATTATTTATATTATTATTACCTATAGTAAGGCGTTAGAGTTAAGTCTAATCGTAGTAGTTACGTATAAACTGTTCTTAAGTATCGCCTATACAGTAGCCTTAACTAGCGTTAAGGCCCTACTTTATAAAGCGTATAGTATACTAAACTATCTTGTAGTTACCTATATTAATAGGAGCGATAGCTGATATAAAGCGGCCTACTTAATTATCTAGCTCTTTATTATCGCGCTAGTAGAGTAAGTCCTACTATCCTTTACTAATATATAGACGTATAGTAGCGTCGCTAAACGCGTTAATAGTATTATACACGTAGTCTAGGTTAGTAAATACTTTATCTACGTTAACGTATACATTATAACTCTTAAGATTAGAGTAATACTTAACCTTCTAGCTAGTAGGCCCTTAAAGCTTATTAATAATATAGTCTAACTAGTCGCTAACTAAAGTATAAATATTTATTTTCTTTAAGAAGTTCTTAGTAGAGCAGCGCTAGAACTTATAATCGCCCTTATTAGTATTACTATAGAAGATCTTAATGTCCTTAAGCTTACTATTTATAGCGTTAAGGTTCTCGCTAATAAATAATCCTCCTATCTACTAGGCTACAGCCTACTATACTAGTAGTGCGCTAAAGCCTCTAAGCGTGCTAAATCTACTACTATATAAGGCGTAAAGGCTCTCCTCTCTACTACGTAGAGATAAGCTACTACCTCTATAACTATTACTATTACTATTATAAGTACTATTATTCTGCTTAATATAGACTTTCTCTGCTATAAAGGCTAATAGCTAGTTAGTAAAGCAAATGTTATTCTATTAGAAGCTGTTAATCTCGTCCTCTACGACTAACAGTTTTAACGCGTAGTTATCTTTAGCTGCCTTCTAACAGTTTAGTTACAGCTACAGTTCTCTAGTACCTTTAGTAATACTTTCTATAATCTCTTTTATTATAGCGACCTAGAGTGCTTAGGCTTACTTTTAGAACCTAGCCTCGCGATCTATAGCCTCTTACTATAGTTCCTCTACCTTACTAGCGACGTTTATATACTACAATATAATATTAACTATATACCTTAGTAACGCGTTAGGCACTTTAAGGTTATTGTTGTTTATAGTGTTCTTAAAGTCCTTAGTAGTGCGTATATTAGCTATAATCTCCTTCTAACTATCTAGATAGATATTATAGAGGCAAAGCGCGACCTAGTTAGTATTATTATTATACTCTAAGAAGAGTTCTATATAGCTATATTATTCTACTACCCTATAGAGCGACTCGCAATAAGAGTTATAGTATTACTCTTCTATTTCTTTATCTTTACCCTTCTTCTTATTACTATTCTCCTTAAATGTAACCTTCTTACTAAAGAAGCCTAGTTATACGTAAATACTAGCCTTATCCTACTTAGAGAGGTCTAGGTTGTCCTCAAAGTCGCCTAAGTCCTCCTCGTTATCTTGCGTACTACTTATAGTAGTCTACGAGGCTAGCTCTTAAGCTGCCTTTACTGCTACCTTAGCTGCGGCCTTTATCTATACTGCGTACACTACAGCTCTAGTCGAACTGCTAGTTATAGCGTTACTACTAAGTCCCGCACCGCTACTTATTCTAGCCTAGTACTAGGCTTATATTACTTCTTCTTCTAAGTTAGTAGGCTAAATACTTAGCATACGACGTTACTTAGTCGTAAGGTATAGGGGATCGTTAAGTTAGTTAACGATTATCGATAGTTACTAACTAAATCACACCTACGATTTCTTAATAGGTACGATCTTAAAAGCGTCCCGCAGGCAGCTTATTAAAAAAGGAGTTTAGTATAATATAAGAGATTATTTAGTAAGCTAAATAAGCAAGTTAATTAATATAATAGGATACTAAACTAGAGAGCCCTTATACGAAGTACCCGTAAAAGTAAAGCTCTTCGCTAAGGCGCTAGCGGGCACTAGCTACTAGCCTTACGCTAGTAGCCTTAGCAGCTGCGCACCTACTAGGAACTATAATAAGTATATATTACTAATATAGAGAACTTATATACTTATTATATAGTTACTTATAAAGCTTTACTATAGTAAAGTAAGACTTTAATAGATAGAAAGCCTACCTATAGTAGTATTTAAAACTTAGAAGGAAATAGTAAGTAAGTAAACTAGAAGAATACTAAGATCTTCTATAAATTATTAGTTAGTAAAGCTAAGTAGTTAAGCTAGCTCTATTTAAAACTACTACTAGTACTCTTCTTCTATATCTTTATTATCTAAGATATCTTTATTACTATCTATAGAAAAATAGTTTCTTATAAGTAGTTATCCTAAAATAGTTAAAAAGAAGTTCTTAGAAGAAATACTATCTTACGCTAATATAATTATATAAAAGTAGTAATAATAGGTATAAGTAAATATAGAGTATTAGTAAAGTATAGTATACTCTTTAGAGAGCTAGATATATAGAGCCTTAAGTAATAGTATAAAGTAATACTAAAAGCTAGTAAAGTAAGAAGATAAAGAGTAGATAGTAATATATAAAGAGTTAGTTAAAAAGTAAAAGCTATTTAGGTAGAGTAATATAGAGTAGAAGTAATAGAAGTTTATAATTATTACTTAGGTAACTTTATATACTATATAATATAGTAAGACTCTTTCCTTATAGTATATACTTATTTATCTCTTTCTTAGAAATCCTAACTCTAAACTTAGCTACTATACTAGCTATACTTACTAATAGCTTTACTACTAGTATACCTAATTATACTCTATAAACTATCTTACTTTTTAAATAATTCTATATCTTATACTTCTTTACTAAGTATTCTTTATAGCTATATTAAAAAGTAAGTCTTTACTTAAGTATATTAGCTTAAGCCTTATACTACCTATCTTATAGTACCTAAAGGTTCCTAAGGTTATATATAATAGAAACTCTAAATAATACTATAAATACTACTCTTATCTTCTTTAGACTATAGAAAATAATATTACTAGAAGTTATCTATTATACTATACTAAAGTTAATATCTTAGCTATACTTTAAATTTAGCTTATAGAATAGTTTTTATAAGCTAGTAGAGCTTACTAGCTATATAACTAACTTTTAGCTCTACTAAAAGTATATATACTATCTAGTAGTACTAGACTTATTCTTCTTTAATTAATAGATCTATTCTAGTAGCTTTTATATATACTTCTAGCTTACGCTATAAAGTATTATTATTATCTATAATCTTTACCTATATATCTCTAACTATATACTTATATAGGTAAATAAGCCTACTATTAAAATTATATAGTAATATTAAATTAGGATTATAAGTATAAGTATAGCGTAGGTAATAGGTATTAGAAAGCTTATATTTATAATATATATTCTTACTAGACTAATACTTACTTTTAGATATAGAAAGCTAATCTATATAGCGTCTTATAACTAGCTTTATATAGTAGTTTTCTAGATTAGTATAATACTCTTACTTATAATATATATCTTTAGTAAGCTATTATATTTTAGTATATAGAATTATATATCTAATATAGTACTTTTTTTACTATCTTATAAGCTCCTTTAGTTTATTTATAAAAAACTAAAAATATTACTAATACTCTTATATTATCTATACTTATATAAAAAGATTAAAAAGCTCTTATAAGAGATATATATTACCTAGTATAAATACTATATCTATACTACTAGGTAGTAGTCTTTTTATATAAAAGTTAGTTATTACTATAGAAAGCCTAGAGTAATAAATATTATAAGTAGTAACTTATTTTAACGTATATAGTATAGCTATAGTATTTCTATTAAAATAGTTATTAAGTACTACCTAATAGTATTACTATATAGGAAATAATATCTCTTTTACTAGAGCTTCTTAGAGAAAGTAATTAATTAGCTTTTTTTAATAGTAACTCTTTTAGTAATAGAAAAAGAAGAAGCTCTAGCTAAGAATAATATAAGTAGTTATAGAGTACTTTTAGTTACTATTATAACTCTTTCCTATTACTTATATATAACTTTTAAAGCTATCTAGATAGCTAAAGTATAAATATAGTACTAAGTAAAGTAGATCTATACTACTATTAAGACTAGTATTAGTAAAAAAGAAAGTATTAGAGTCTTAGTAAAAGCTATATAAGACTTAATTACGCTAAGCTTAAAGTATATAAGTATTATATACTAGCGTAGATATAGCTTTAGTAAAACTAAGTATCTATATATATATAGTAAGGTATACTAGAAAATAGCTAGTTTTATATTTCCTTTACTATTTTCTAATATACCTAATAATAGTATTATTATCCTATAGTATCTTTCTATTTCTACTATATATAACTTTATATATAAAGTTAGAGCGTAAAGTTAGCTCCTATATTATAGCCTAAGAGAGCTAATTTACTTATAGCCTAAAATAGAATACTATATAAGTAAGTAGATAAAAAAGAAAAGTAGCTATAATTATTATTATAGAGATCTTATACTACTAGAAATTATAAATTATACTAAATTTAGGTTACTAGAAGCTATTAGAGGTAAAAGTATAGTAATACTTATTAATAATAATATAGTAAAGCTTACCTCTATAAGCTATAGCCTAGAAGTAGTTCTAAAAAGTACTAGTTATAAGAGTATTAACTATAGTAAAAACTAGGTAAGTATTACTAATATTATTAGTATAACTTATAGTAGTAGACTATAAATAGGTATATAGACTATATACTATATATTATATAGTTATATTATTCTATATTAACTATAAAGGTATAATAACTATAATAACCTTACTCTACCTTTTCTAGTATTATACTAGAAATAGAAATACTATACTTTTTCTACTACCTATTAAAGCTACCTACGTAATTAAACCTTAGCTAGATATAGTTTTTATAAAAATAGCTAGTTAACTTTTATAGCTAGTTACTATAGAACCTAAGAGCTACTATAGAGCTAGTAGTCTACTTACTTCTAGCTTAATTAATAATATAGCTTATAAAAGTAACCTAGACTTAACTACTACTAAAGTATTTATAATAGGTAAACTAGAATAGAAATTAAGAGTATCTTCTTACTTAGCTACTATATATACTATCTCTATCTTTTACTACTTAACCTATTAATAAGTATCTTTATTACTAAATACTAAAGTAGTAAACTCTAACCTATACTTCTACCTTTTAATATTATCTATAAGCTATATTAACGTAAAACTAAAAAAGTAGTAATAAGTAATATAGAGTTAGTAACTTATATCTATAAGCTAGAATATACTATTATAAAAATTTCTTTATATCTTAGTATATACGCTCTATCTAGTCTAAGTACTATAGCCTACTTAAACCTTAAGTATATTATTTTCTAGTTACTTAAATATCTCTTTAAAAGCTTTAGATTTAGAAAATACTATATAAACTCTATTAGGAAGTTTTACTTTACTATAGGCGTAGTTAAAGAAATACTACTTAATAGTAATAAGTAAGTAATAGAGAGGTTATAAGCTAATTTAAAGCCTAATAAGAGATACTTCTAGCTCTTCTATAATATATATAGAAAGTATATATATACTTTTAACTTATTTACTATCTTTCTTTAAAAATAATAGTAAGCTATAAGTATTATACTAGTACTAAGTATACTTACTATCTAGATCTAGCTATTCTTATATATAAAGCTTTTTAAAATAGGAGTAAACTAACTATAGATAGTATATAACTAGACTACTAACTTCTTTTAATATAAAGTAGTATATAAGCTTAGAGCTTAAGTTATACTATAAGTATTTATAGTAGAATATATAGAACGCTAAGAGGTAATTATAAATAAATAGGTTTTATATACTATTCTAATAATCGTAGTACTAAAGGCTAAGTAATTTAGTTCTATATATAGGAAGTCTATATATTAAGTATAAAAAGATACCTAGTTACTTTAAGAAGTTAGTATAGAAGCGTAAATATATCTAAATAGAAGAGTTATATATCTACTTAGAGAGACGTCTTTAATACTCTTACTATTTAGTTATAAAATTCTCTTTAGCTTATATAGCTAGAAGTATATCTTTATAAACTAAGTTAAATAAGTAGCTATTAGGATAGAAATAGTACTTTCTTTTCTTCTTAAAATTAGCCTAAAAGATAGCTAGTAGTTCTATATAAAACTATATACTAAGTAACTTATATAGCGTAGCTATTATTTTTATTTATATTAGATATACTATATTATAGAAATAGTTTAGCGCTAGAGGAATACTTTTATAAAAAACCTAATTACTACTCTAGCGTATATTACCTTCTAACTAGTCTTAATACTTAAACTTAAGAGTTATATAAGCTATATAAATAATCTATTCTATTAGTATAGGTTCTACTAAGCTTAGCTATACTTTTATCTAAGTAGTAATCTACTTAGCTCTATTTATACCTATAGCTATTAGTAGTTCTAGTATATATCTTACTATAGAAAAGTTATTAGCTACGTCCTACTAACTACTCTTACTAAATACTTCTATAATAAATAGAGAATTATACTAGTTATATAACTTAGAATCTTACTTACTTTCTTCTTCTTTATTAAAGTTATTTTCTTAGTTAAATTTAAGGTTATTAGTATAAGTATTACTAGTACGCTCTTTAATCTAGCTAATTTAAGTAGTATTAAATATAGTAAAGTAGATATAGTATAGTTTCTATATTATTATATATTAAGCTAATATTTTAAAAGTAGAGAGTATACTTATATAAGTATATAGCTTTTAAAACCTAGCTTAGTCTATACTAAGAACTATAAAAAGAAGTAGTAAAGCTAGATATCTCTAGCTACTAGCTCTATATTACTATAGTAGAGTAAGCTAAAATAGGTAGTAATATTATTCTAAGTCTAGGAGCTATAGGAGTAATAGAGCTAGTAGTACACTAATAGTACTTATATATCTAAATAGTAGTTCCTATAACTATAGATACTATTTAATACTATCTTATACTTTTTTTTATTTAGTAAAGAGCGTAAATATATAAAGAAGATAAGTAGATCTAGAAGAGTAATATTAGTATATAGTAATAAAGATCTTTTAAACTATAATAAACTTATTTAACTTACTATATTAGTAAAACTTAAGTAGTCTTATTAGTAGATAGGACTTAAAAGAGAATAGATTTTATTATATAACTCTAATATATATATAGTTATTAGTAGTACCTATATAATAGCTATAGGTATAATATATAGATTTTATAGTATTCTAGAAGTATAGGCCTTTTATATCTCTTAGCTTAGGCTATAATATTATATTATACTATATCTTCTATAGAGTTCTACTAAGTAATACCTAAATTTAGATAGTATAAACCTACTTACTAGTCTAGCTATACTACTACTTAAAGAGAAGTTACTATATATATATATTAATCTTACTAATAATTATATTTTACTCTTTATTCTATTAAGCTTAAGCTCTTACTTCTTAGCTAGTAAAGTCTTTAAATTTCTTAGTATTATAAAGTATAGTAAATAGACTCCTACCTATTAGATACTAGTTTAAGTAAGTTTCTAGATTAAAGAGCTTAATCTTCCTACTTTATATAATAGAGTACTATATTATAGTAGTACTTCTACTTACTCTAGTAAACCTCTAAATAAAAATATTATATTAAATAAACTTTTTATAGTAAATATAGTCCTCTAGCTCTATTTTATAATCTTATAGATAGTACTATTATAGTTCTTAGTAGTTATCTTTACTCTCTTTAGCCTTACCTATACATCTCTTTCTAGCTCTAAAAACTTAATTATAGACTAAGCCTAAGTATAAGTAAAATATATACTAGATAGTATTAGGCTTAATTCTAAAGCCTTTAATAAGTAGCACTAGCTTATAAAGATAAGGTATATTATATATATCTTACTATAAATATAGTTTAAGGTTATCTATAGCTATAATAATTAGAGTATACTTATACTAGTGTATTATATATCTATAGTAGTTTTTACTCTAGAAGTAACCTAGAATACTTTTACTAGGTATAATAACGTAGGAGTAATTAAAGTAGATTAAAATATAAAATATAGTGTTATATATAAAAAATACTAGTAATATAGTAGTAAGTAGTAGAAGAGGTATATAAAGTAAATTTATAATATCTTAACTACTTAAGTTAGTAGAAGTAGTAATACTAGTATAGTAACTTACTTTATATATAGTAAGTTATTATAAAACTACTATAGAGCGTATAAATAGTAGAGTAGGTATTATCTAAGTTAATAATCTCTTATCTCTTAGTAGAAGCTTAGAATATCTATATATACTATAGATATAAATATACTCTATATATAATACTAAGTTTTTAAAAATATAAGTATAAGCTTAAGAGATAGTAATAGTAAGTAGTAGAAAGTAAAAGTAGGCCTTAGGTATATATAGGAGTAGTAGGTTTAAAGATAATAAGGATACCTTTTTTTTTTTTTTTTTTTTTTTTAGCTTCTTTTTCCTTATTAGCTTCCTAATATATCTTAATATAAAATACTTATTACCTAAGTACGTAGAGGACGCCTAATTTAATATAACCTTAGTTCTTTTTAATATACTACTACTTAGTATACTACTATTTCTAATATAAACTATAGTTCTTAGGTTAGCTTACTACTATATCTAAGTAAAAGTCTAGTACTACTAATAAGCGCTTAATAACTAAAGTATAAGTATATAATTTTATATTCTTCTATAGATATTAGTACTTAAGTAAACTTAAAACCTTAGAACTTATACTAGATTATAAAAATCTCTAGACTTTTAATATCTAAGTAGTAGTAAGATCTAATATACTCTATTATTATAATACTAAAAGGTCCTATAGTTTCTCTTTTTTTTTTTATATATTTTTTTTTTTTCTTCTCTTCTTTAGTACTTTAATTATATTATATATAGTATAGATCTTTAGTACTTTTTCTTCGCTATTATAAGTATCTATTTTTTAAATATCTTCTTTTATAGAGTTAAATTCTATAGTAGTAAAGATATTAACTATATATACCTATACGCTTACTCTCTTATATATAAAAAAAGGAAAAAGAATATAGTAAATATATACTAAAATATATAAGTACTATATCTTTACGCTATAATAGAAGTAATAGATTTATATCTAGTTTAACGCTCTAACTATATACTAGAACTTAAAATTACTATACTATCTAAACTACTAAAAAAAATAAGTATACCTTAAAGCCTAGTTAAAGATAAAGCTAAAGGTAATATCTAAAGAGTACTATACTTATTAGAATAATACCTTAATAGTAATCTTACTTAGTAAGTAGTAAGAGTATAGTCTTTTTAAGATACTTAGTTTATTACTAAGTTACTTAAAGATACTTTAAAATAGATTTATACTTATATAGAGTATAAACGTATTCTAGACTTTATCTATAAGATAGAGTTAACTATAAAAACTTTATAAACTAAGAGTAGAAGAGAAGAAAGAAAAAGAAGCTAAAAATAAAAAGCTTTAAGTTTAGACTAATAGCTAAGTAGTATAATAGTTAAAAAAGTAATAGTAGTAGTAGATATAGAGATAATAAAAATATAAAGTAAGCTTATATATACTTAAAAGAATATTAAGAGAAATAGTAGCTCTTTATTTAGGTTCTAGACTACTTACTAGTAGAAAGAAAGTATTTTTAATTCTATAAGTAGTATAATATAAAAAGATAATATACTATCTAACTCTATAAAAAAGCTTAAAGTTATATATACTACTATCTTCTATACCCTAAAGTAGATATTAGTAAGTACTATTTATACTTAATAGCTACTAGCGTTTATATATAAGAGACTAAAGTAGTAGTTTATAACTTTTAAAAGAACTAAAATAAGCTAACTAAGAGTATAAATATCTTCTATTATAAAAGAAAAGCTTTTTACTTAACTATATAACTTTAATAAAGCTATAATAGATTAAATTAAGTTATATAAAGAAGCTTATAAAGAATAGCTATATTTTAAATAAATACTTAATAAAGAAAAGTACTAGCGTACGCTAGAAACTAGGTTTAGTTTAGAAATCTTTACGCTTATATTACTAGAGTAAACTTTAAATTTATAAGTAGAAAAGCTAACTCTTTCTAATCTTAAAAAGTAGATAAGTATAATTAAAGAGTATAATAAAGTAGTAGCTTAAGCTACTATAAGGCTTAAACTATATTTTATATAGTTTATACTTAATTAAGACTTCTCTAATATATACTTTACTTTTAAGTATATAGTATAATAAAGTCTAGTTAACCTAAATAATAATCTAGTATCTTATTTTTAGTACTAAAACGCCTAACTATAGTAGCTAACGCCTACTTAATCTATATCTAAGTATAGTAAAGAAGAAGATAATAAAGAAGAATTAGTTATACTAAATATAGATTACTCTAATAATAAAGAAGAAAGTAAGAATAGTTTTCTAAGTATATAGCTAGAAAGAAAGCCTAAGCCTAAGCGCTAGAAGATAGTAAAAATATCTATAGATACTTAAGCTAAATTCTTAACTAGTAGGCCTAAGAAGAATAGATAGCTTATTAGCTATAATTTCTAGTAATAAACTTTAGTACTTTAGGCTATAAATAAAAGAAGGAAAGAATAACTTTAGATTTACTACGCTTCTTTAGTAGCTTATATACCTATAATATTTAAATTTCTTTTTACTTCTAAAGTTATCTTAACTTTATATCTATTTATTTAATCTAAGATTATAAAATCTATACTTAAGTACCTACTAAGAATTAGATATATACTATCTATAAGTATATTTTATAGAAAAGTATAGATAAGAGTATAAGCTCTTTTCTAAACCCCTAATCTACTAAAATAATATTTTCTTAAACTAAAAGAGCTAACGTCTCCTATAAATAATTACTAAACTAACTAACTCTAAAATAGCTGAATTTATATATATTATTACTTCTATAGAGCTTATATAAGTAAGTTTTATACTTTTATATCCTACTAAAGCTATATAACCTATTTTAAATATAAATATATACTTTCTTCTACTAACTCTAAAATACTCTTTATAATATCTAAGTATAAAATATATACTATAGCTACTATAGCTCTTAGTAATAAAGCTTTTAAAGCTAAGATCTAAGCTAGTAAAGATATATATAAGCTTTAGGTTAATATACTAAGTAAGGTTATAAAGGTATATAAGATTAGTATATAGTTATATAATACTTATAGTATATACTAACCTTTTAAAATAAGCTACTAGTTAACTTAGGTATAAAACTAAAGTACCTATAGGTTACTACTATTAACTACTTTAACTTCTTTATTAATATCTATTATAAGCTATATAGCTTTAGTATTATTAACTAGCTTAATAAGTATAATAGTTTTATAAAGTTCTTTATCTATTTTAACGCTATTACTAATAGCTAACTATATAGTATTAAGTTCTCTACTATAAAGTTTTATAATTAAAATACTACTTTTATAGAGTAGGCGTATCTTTCTAACTACTAGTATAATAAAATAATAAAGTCTAGCTCTACTAGTACTAATAGTAGTAGCTTAGGCTATAAACTATTATACTTAGATAATTAGTTTATTATAGTTATGTTTATCTACTCTTTCTACTAAAGAGTTATAAATTACTTCTTTTCTACTATAAGTATATCTAGCTTTAGAGTGCTAGAAAACTAAAGTAAACTAAGATAGAATAAGATAAACCTAATATAATCTATAGATACTTATTATAACTAAATATATAATAGAAAGCTATATAAGTAGCTAAGAAGTAATAAATAACTAAGTAAATATAAGTATTAATAGCTCCTATACTAAAATAGTTACTTATATTCTCTTATTACTTTAAGTAAGTAAAAGTATTATATTTCTATATACTTTCTTACTAGAATACTCTTTTTACTATACTATAAGTACGTTAGCTTTATTAAAGAGCTATTTTTTAAGCTATAAGTAAAACTAGTATAAGAATATATATCTAATAATTAAGACTAAGAAGCTAAAAAAGTAAGTTAAGCGTAATATAGAGCTAGATATAGAATAAGTAAAAGGCTCTAAAATAAGTAAAACGTAGTATAATAATCCTATCTAATAGTTATACTTATATTACTATTTACTACCTACTACTTAAAGTTATTATCTCTAACTTATTAGTATATAATTCTATATATAAAAGGTAGCGCTAGTATATACTATATAAATATATTAAAGTAAAGTAATTAAATTAATAGTATTATAATATAGAGTAGAGTTTAGTAAAGTTTACTAATCTATAACTAGCTTTATAAGTAAGCGTCTTAGTATATAGCTTAATAGCGCGCTATACTACTTTCTATACTTTACTTCCTATTTTTCTCTACTTCTACTAATTATTATTATAGCTAGCTAGCTTTTTAACTATACCTCCTACTCTCTATATATAACCTTTATCTTATATTTTAATTTTTATCTAACTTATCTAACTTATTATATATATTATAAGTAGAATATCTACTATATACTTCTTTATTAAATATTACTTTAAATACTTCTACTATTAGTATACTAAGTAAGTTAGAAGGCTATATAAAGTTATCT
>Ga0210040_10003337_pt1 | contig 21795 bp, 9 predicted proteins | sample CryGeyCG12114_NA_FD_185462 | JGI IMG/M metagenome (GOLD analysis project Ga0210040, IMG submission 185462) | Groundwater microbial communities from aquifer - Crystal Geyser CG19_WC_8/21/14_NA (SPAdes) (version 2) | ecosystem: Environmental > Aquatic > Deep subsurface > Groundwater | place: USA...
TGTCGGACAGATTCCAGTATGTAAGTCATGAAAAAACGGTATCCGCCTCTCATAAGACATACATTGGAGTTCCTCAGGGCAGCGTTCTTGGACCAAAATTGATTTCACTATATATAAATGATCTGCCGGAGGTTGTTCAATTCAGTCTTCCTGAGTTGTTTGCGGACGACAGTAACTTTGTTTTTGTAGGGTCTGTTGATGACTTGGGGTCTCTAAACGCCAGTATTGGAACTGATATGCATGCTGTTTTCGATTGGACAGTGAAAAATCAAATTCAACTAAATAAAAACAAAACAAAAGTTCTTTGTGTAGGTAGTAAGCGAAACCTTAAACACATGAAAGGCTTCTCGGTAAAATTTGACAACAATGTGATTTTGGTTGTTACTGAGTTAAAGTGTCTGGGTTTGATATTCGATTGCGAATTGAATTGGTCCACACATATTAATTCAATGGCTAAAATTTGCTACTATAGATTAAGAACTCTGTATAGTATTAAGGATTTTGTCTCAATGAAACAATTACAGGTTATAGGTGAAGCAATGATAATGTCAATTTTAAATTATATGTGTTCAATTTGGGGTGCGACTATAATAAAACTACTCTAATGTTAATGCAAAAAAATTTATAGCTAAGTTGGACCTGAAACTAAATATAGTCTCACAAATGTAGTTAAAAATATCTTTTTAAATCATTGTGGGCAATTTTTTGGCACATCGAAAGTGAGTGCCGTAACCATAACTACCGTTAATTTTAAGCAAGTTTTTGCATGTGATGTCTAAATCGTATGAATTTTGTTATAACAACTAATAATACACTAGCAGGCAAATTTTCTTTGAAATAGATGTTTGTTTGGTTTACGGAGCCAAAAAAAAATAGGCCTAATTTAGAGGTTTTTTGGCTCTGGTTGTCCTAAGCATCAACAAATTTTGCATATCTTCGAAAGCAGCCTTGCCATTAGCTGGGCCAATGTTGGTTCAAAATTTGGCGTCATTATGTTGATCTGTTCAAAAGTTACAGCACGGACAACAAAATGCCGACGGACATGTAGCGGTTACTTAAGCCCTGAGTTGGGCTAAAAAGACGAAATTGAAGTTAATTTTCTATGAAGTCGCATAAATAAGAATAAGAAACTCATACAGCATTTATAAACTGACTATATTTGATACAAAATTCATGCAGTACGAGAAAAATAAATCACCCAATAAAGTGCACAGATTCCGATTGCATAATAGATTGTATCAGTCAACAAAAAATGGAAGTATATGCTATGTATTTAATTCCGTTAAAGCTTAAGAGAAACATCAAGTTTTGAATTGTGTAGGTAGAAGCAAAAGTTATGAATTTGAACACAAATACAATGATTGAAATTGTACTGAATTATTCATCAATGATGTGTGATTCACTAATAATGTCAAAGGTCTTTGAAGTTCATTTAATCTATTTTGATATTTGGAAATCTCAACCCAAACAATTCTATTGTTAGCTCTTTGTTCGTAATAGCTAGCAGCAAAAATACAAAAAATAAAATGAAAACGATCCCTCATTCATCATAATTTTAAATTCGAGCGTAACTTTTGCTTCAAGTATATCTGATAAAAATGTGTTTGACTCAACCCATGCATATCCACAAAACACAGTTACGCACAAACTACCACAAAAAATAATAAACAATATTATTAATAACGACGCTTTTTACACCTATGAAAAAGCCAGATACACAAAAACTATTACGTTCACCATCACCGCAAAAAAGTGACAATTGGTGTGAGTCCAACTGCGTCATCTTATGTGAAGTAACGGGATCCTTTATTGCACTGTACACTCTGTAGTCCAAACACACGCATCCTTTTTAGCGCGGGTAGGCGTATCAACAAGCGCATTATACTATTACTCAGCTAACAATGGTGTCAGCTCAATAAAAGTTGTTAAAATAGTCCGATAGTTTTCAAATTTTTCATAAAAGTACCGTAGTAGTATTTCATAGGTACCTCAGCCTTAAACAATGATTGGCACAGTTTGTGGAGTTAGTCGCCTTATGGCAACCTTCAATTCAACCCATTGATGGACAGAATTTTACTCTTGATTAGAAATAATTTTACTCTTATCTTAAAGCCTATAAACTCCTAAGAGTAGACTACAACTCCTAAAACTATGCACAAAACTTCCAAAAATATATCAAGGTACGATTTGAACCTGTAGTAACTACTAGGTTCTTGTCTGTGTAAAATTTGGTTGTCATCAATTCGTTACATTTTGAGGAATTTTCGAAACCATTGTTTAATACACTAGCAACGATAATAAATGCTGCTCAAAGTATCCGGCCGCCAGATTTGTATCCAAAATTTGAATATCCTAACTTTACTTTTTGAATTATTAGCAAAAGCGCAGTTTTAGATCGGCTACTAGCAAGTAGTAGTGGGCAATTTTTTGCGAAAGCAAAGTTTCATAACTGTACGGCACTTGCCCGCGTAATATATTGTGCGTGCAAGGTTTTTTACAATGGGACTGGTAACTAAACAATTTACAAGTGTAAGTAGCCCAACACACATAATACTAGGGACTGGTATATATCTCATTCACTGGTTGTTGAATAAGTTGGATTAATGGAGCCAAAAAATCTTTTCATCAGTCAATCATATGTAAAGTCAACAGTGCTAGACTGTTAGATATTAACTATCTCAAACAGGGTAAATGGAGCAATGGTTTTCTCGGTTCAATGAATTTGGTACCACAACTGTGAGCTACTGAATACCCGTTTCGAATGATTAGTTAACCTTTCAAACTGTACGTAAACGTAATATAGCAATCCACTGGAGTCTTACTAATTGTGAGTGAGGTAAAAAGGGTTGCTCAAACTGTTATTCATGCATATACTAGTAGTTACTTAATAGGAGTTAATTGTTTTTCCATGAACTTCACAGAAGGTTCCCTACAACAGACTAGCAGCAAATTTCTTAATTATACTACATTACACTCATTATAATAAGCTAGGGTCATCTTTTGTATGCTTTGTTCAATCTTAAGTAAAGTTTAGTGATAAGTCCTTCACATGTTGATTTGTGATGAGTTAATTCAGTACAGCCACTCTATCTAACCAATGACGATAAAATGAAAATTTCGTTTTAAATTTCACTTCAGCCTGCGATCTATACCTCCTAAAATAACTTTAAAAACTGTATACATGAAGTAACTCACAGCGTCTTCAATTACTCTATAAGCAGCCAAACAATTATTAACAAACTATAACCACATTATAAACAAATGAAGAGGACCATATGGAAAGGATAATGAGACAAGTTCAGTTCAAATTAACCAAAGGGACATTGACTCACTGGAATAATGTAAATGTAGTTGTTGTTATCACCACAACAAGTTAAACTGGGCATATAAGGTAACAGTAGCAGTGCACACACACACACACTCATGATTAGGTTTCTTCCGTATTAGCATTGATGAGCACAACTTATATGTACAATTATTCGTCCCTGTAGATTAAAGTATTAAACTGTATTATGCAAGAGCGTTCTGTAGCTGCCATATCCAACCGGAAATTCTGAATAATATCCATACTAAATATTTTCATACCTAGCTTTAAGAACATACATACAACGAATGTATCCATTGTATCCATCACAATCTAACACTGCAATAATAAGTTAGTTACTTTGTTAAAAACTTTATCAATTAACATTAAATACAGAATACAAAGATAGCAATACTACCTTTCATGCACACATTCATTCCCGACGGCTTAATTTGTTAGCATACCACTCTACATCTAACGTATGCAACTAACCTGAAAAACAACAATGTAACAGATTCCACCAGTTTCTGTAAACACGTTCTCCAGATGATAATTTACATTGGCAAACTCTTTGTATGCATTTCCGGCATCAAGCAACCTGTATTCAACAGATGGAGAACTCGAAATTTGCCCGGATATTGCGCAAACCATTGTGCATGTATGCATATGCATACCCTATATATGCGTATAGATATGTGTCCAGAGAGTTCATTAAAACTAGCCAAAACCAAAACCTGGTAGCTTACATACAACAAACATAAGGTACTCGGCAATAGAGGTCGATGCCCTTTTTGTTCATTACATGAGGCAAATTGGCCTTCCAAGTAGCCCTTGACCGTTATTCGAAAAATACTACATGGCAAGAGCACTTCAAAAGGGACAAAGAACAACACATCTTTCATAACACGATAATAAAGATATTTTCTCGCCTTTGGTTAGTAAACCAACAACCCTTCCTGGCGAATACATCATAACTATGAATTGAATTCAAATATGTATATTAGAATTTTCGAATAAATATAGTTATCGTCTTATCGTTGACACTAGTTAGTATTACTTTTTAAATGTTTGGAATTCCAAGATGAAATAAAACCCATATGAGCAATGCTACGACTCCACAGGTAAATTAATTTGAATTGAAAATTCCACGCGTACGTTCCATTATGAAACCCACCTTAAATAACCAAACCCAAAGTCCAGTTATGCTATCATTTTGGATAGATGAGAAAAGCATGCCATTAGGAATATAACACCGATCCCAAGTTAAATCAAGGAACAATGAAACACGACAATACATTCAGAGCTGATTGTTTCAGGGTAACAGGGTATACTCAGAAGCTAAAGGAAAGGAAATGGGTCAGTCAAGTTCGATGAACTGACGCACTATATCTTCTGTGAGGCACAAATTAAAGCTTCATTCTTGCCTATTCGACTAACTAACTAAATAAAGGCATTTATTTACTTTGGAAATAAATACTACACCACTTTTGATCGATGCCTGTTTGATGATTTATTTTCAATGTTACTGTTTTTAAAAACCAAATCAAGTTCACAAAAACCTGTTCCATGTAAAATATTTACTTATTAGATTTATATCATTAGGAGGATGCGAGTTAGGAATTTTACAGTGTGAAACTCTTTTCTATGAAAAAATTTGTAAAAAGACACCATCGTTCTTTAAGAAAACTATTGTTTTCTCAACAAGGCTATCAAAATTCTAAGGCGTCGTTTGTTTTACTCAGTCAGTAAACATCTCCTCCTCTCTACTTGTCAACCAGTTTCGTCATTGCAGTTCCAACAAAATCTAATAAAAAAAATAGTTACTGTTGTGCTTCATTTGTTGTGCAAAGAATTGTTTGATCCAACGAAACTAATACCATCATTAGAGTAATCTCTGGTGTGTAACAGAATCTGTTGAGCATCACAATACTGTTTCCAGACTAGAATGACAGTGAATTCTTTTTTTGACGCTTTTTTTCGGACGCATTTTTCGTAATATGCACTATTGCCACTCCAAAATCAAGTATTAGGTAATGTAACATGTAACACAGAGAAATACATGTTAAAAATTTAATATCATCAATATCATGCGACTATATGTAATAGAAAGAAGACAACATGAAGGTAAACTTGGCTAAATCATTTACACTATTAGGATATTAATAGGTAGGAAAAAGGAAGGAGCAAAATAAAGCTTCAGTTTTAACTACGTACTTTAACTTGGATAATCTCTTTGGGCTTTCTACATGCATCAGAGCTGCTATTATAGAAACTGTAATGCGGTTTTTAACTTTGAGTCAACGAGAAAAATACTGCAGCAGTTCTAGCAGGATTTAACAACACGTTGCACATCAGATCATATTACACGGCTATTCACCTTTCTTTTTAATATGCCATTCTAAATTCTAAGTCTTCCCTTTGAAAATAAGTGTAAGTCAAGCCAATTCGAAATGCAGATGCAAATACGAGTTAGAGATGGATGCCCTTGAATTTATTTACTTTGGGCCGATTCTGCAAAGTTTTTCATTAACTGCTTTTTGCAAACCCTGTCTTGGATTTACAATTATTGTACCCTTATTAGGAACGGGACGAAGCTTATAAGAGAAATGGAATCCAACGGATTCACTCACATAATTTTTCCTGTGCTTACAATGTATTTTCATTTCACAAGACAAAATGGAGACATATGAAGTCTGTTGCACACACTACAAAAGCCACAATCGGAAACCAACGGTTTTGACTACTTGACTGTTTACCTCAAAATGCCACAATTAATTCTAACACGCAAATTTGTAAACTGTTTTTTATAAATGTTTAAAATGCACAGGGTAATCAATCACTGAGAAAGAAAAATTATCCACTAGAGGTCTTAAACTAGCACTAGTAACTGGTACTATAGTCCCACTGCAAGAAAAATTTTCCATATGTTTAAACTCCCAAAACATATACATATTAGTTATTAGTATTAATGAGCCCGGAAGATCAACTTCATAAAATAATAGCAACATTCATAATTCATATGCACAGAGTCACATCCACAGTTTCTTTCTAATTACCGTGCATACACGAGATATCTAATCAAAATCTTTAAGCAATTATGAGCGCCAGAAAACTTAAGCACCTATTAATGACACCTTATGGCAAAACCAGGAATAGTGCATGAGCAATGAGTAACACCATTCCGCACTGCTCTGCAGTACTGCTTCATTTCACTGTTTTTACATAAAACTAACTAATTACAACAGTTTCCTTCTCCACACGTAGTATTAAAGATCGTTCAACTCTACAAAATTATACAGAATTCATCATACCTTTAGTTTCCTTTTACCCTTCAGTCAAAAGAATGCAATCCTCCAAACATCTTTATCATCCATTTCATTTTCTGCATCCATTTTATCTTTCCATTTCAATCGACACACCTAAAAATAATCAAAACAATTAAAATCCATATCTATAGCAAAACACTTTAAGCGACCATTTTTACAGTTCCATATAATTTTGTAATCCAAGCCAAGTTTGGAGATCCTCAAGTTTTAAATCCACATAAACATTATAAATAAATCAAAAGCTCGGGTTGGATTACATACAGCCCTCCATACTACTGTACCCCTCACATTACATAACGGGATTGGTCTAGAGTTACCTAACTGTTCTTTCTCTTTCCTTTGCTGTATAGTAGTAACAGAAACTGTGAGCGCTAGAAACCACCTGTAGAACCTGAAGTTACCTATACATTGTATGCTCACAGATATCGATAGGAACCGACATTTCTACCACAACAGCTAATAAATGAGCATGTTAAGTACATGTCTGTAAAAGGAAGTCGATCTACGTAATTTTTGTCTTTCAATGATTATTTTCTAATATATGTACACTGACTGGATCAATCGTTTTATACGTATAACGAAATGAAATAATACATTATCTGCATAACTAACTTTGATTTTATGCAATATGCATTAAAAAAATATTGAGAAGAAATAGAGATATCTGCAACACAATAATAATAATTAGTTTTTCTGCTTAGAATTGACAACTGCCACCAAAAAAGGATTGATTATCCTACTGGATGCTAGCAAAATTATTATCTATAAGTGGCAGGTCCATATCTAAAAAACGGGCTCGCTTTAGATTTAAGTCCTGTTCAATCTACACGTATAATTAAGTCTTCTGTGTAATAAATCCACACGAAAATAGAGTGTTTCATACAATTGTCTCTATTGCTATGCATCCATTGGAGGCTTTAAGAGTCTGAAAGCATAGAGAATATTTGCACAGTCACAATTACCATGTTGATTGCGAAGTTGTCCATTTTTTAAATAAATTCACTAAAATTAAAAGTAGACATGACGCAAGTGAAGACGCTAGTGGCAGAAAAAGTATCCACGAATTTTCAATGGTCTCAACTATCACTTTTCCAGCTTTCATCCTTTGTTCATGTATACACGGGCATCATCAACAATACCTTTAAAAATACCAAGAGGTGATTTACAATCATTAAAATTAGTAAAAAAAGAATGAGTCAAAGTACGTCATGACTGAAATTTTTCTTTCCCTTAATAAAAAGTTTCACAACATTGATCTTTTAAAATCTGTATCGATCCAGATTTATATTTTCGAATATTTGAAGTACAAAAAAGGAATAGCAATTGTCAGCAAGTTAGTAAGTTCAAAGCAGCAGTCTATATGAACAATGACGCATCAAGTGTCATTCACACCGGGTGGGCCTGCTTATTATGGAGTTGAGATACCTGTACATTGGGCTTCTATTTACTAACTAAACTAAATAACTATACAGACTGACTGTGGGATGCTGATGGAACTTGAAAACGGACGAATCTGAATTAGTTAGTTAGTCAGTCATTGAATGTTTGTACTGACAACGACTTTTTTCGTTCCTGAAAGTGAACGTGCCTCTTGTTTAGTCACTCATGTGGTTGCATATTATTGCTTTTAAACAAAACCATTAATTTCCTCATCCTCACTTCCTATGTTGAACGCTACGTGGCTATTGGTGAACACTGAAAACCGTTTGTTCGACTATCAGCATGATTTTATTCATGTCTATTTTTTGGGAATTCGGATAGTAGTTTATTATACCAAGAAATAAGTAGCCGCATTCAGTTATTAAAGAATTGACGTAATGTTGAAGGTCTAATTGAAAACTAGCATTATGAAACTCCGAAAAACTGAATTTATAAAGCATTTACCACAATGAGTAGACTTTACATCATTGATCGTAGACTGTTTGTTTTTGTTGATATAATTCTGTTCAAACATAAAATATGCTTGAATAGTATTCAGATGAGATACTTAATTTTGTATTTGATTTTCAAGTTGAGAAACAAAGGTCAAAAACTCGAGATTAAACAATGCAAGCTAACGCTTGAAGTACAAATACAGGCTCGGTTTGTCTGAGAGAAATAACAGTCGTAGTGAAACATACATCAGTTTTTGCTTTTTAACTACGAATCCGGATAAGTTTATTTGTGATTTAAATTAAATGTGCAAATCAAAATATTTTTATCCTGTCGTTCTCCGAAATTTCAACTTCTATTTAACCTTTAATGTTACTTTCAATAGGGTACACATATGGTGCACAAGCTGACTAATAACAAAGGCATATTCGTAACAGCATGAATATATGCGTCATTTGACCTGGCTTACTTGTTAGGCCTACAACACTAAAAAAAGTGTTTCAACAAAGTTCATAAAAAGAAAAAAACCATTCTGATTAAAAATGAACGCATTAACCATACCCACTAACTATTGGTTCTTTAGCCCAAATAAAAGTGAGACGCATTTCCCTAATTACTTTCTGCTACTAACTATAATAACGATGCAAACTGGAATATTGCAAGTAGGCAACTTAAAGCCAAAGCCACCTTCGTTTTTAGCCTATGACTAGCTCAAAAACAGTTAACACCAATTCCTACTTGGGCAAAATTAGTAATCACGTTTGCACATCTTCATATTTACAACTACAACTTCATTTTTTGTCATTATGAATTCAAACGAAGAGTCGGGTCAACACCACAAAAGCAAAAGAATGGTAAATTACCGAATTTTTAAGTCACAAGACATAGGAAATATTGTATACATGCAAATTCTGACATTGTTTAAAGTAGGACTTTTTTCCAATAACACGTATGGAGGTGAGCACTTTTGTACTGTACTTCAACACTCCTGAAAATAAAGCTCACTACTACAAAAATTACAAAAAATGTCTGCACATTTAACACCTGTGATATTTGAAACAATAACAAAGTATAATGTAACAAAAAATAGATTATTATTGAACTAATTCAAGTCCCTTATTTTTTATAGAGGCGAATTCTAAAGCAACGTAGAAGTTTCTTTCCGTGACCAAGGTCCATTAAAAAGTGAACAGAGATTTCCAGAAATCTTCAAGCCTTGGTTTGGTTGATAGATTCTATTTAGTGGTCTACTGTGACCTCATTACAGTCTCTTGACCTGTCCAACTAACTACGTATCTACCTATCTCTGAGCCCCTTGTAAAGTGAACGCACGCACAGGCACAGTATATCCCTTGAAGGGAAATAAAAATGAACCCTTTGCTCTCCTCATCTCCATAAAAGCTCGAATTGTTCAAAATACCGTTGCTTTTTATCCTTTGAATCTTGACTGACTCCAAAAAAAAAGTTCATTTCATATGCACGTAACATAACGTCTAGCTCATTTTAATATAGGCATAGATGGACTGGAAAATTTTAGGGTAGGGGGAGAACTTGTCCATTATTTTCTTCGTATTCTCGTTAAACATGGATTAACTTGTACACTTGTGGCATTTTATTACTATTTTTCATGATCCTGTTTTCAACTGCTGCTTAATTCACATTGTTACTAACTTCACTGATGAGATTATACCTGACGGGATTTATTTCATATTTTTTGAAAAACATATTAGACATAAAGTCAAAATCATTACAAAATTCTTCTTTGAAAAATGATTTAAATTGATTCCCTCTTTTTTCAATTAAATCGTGGGCCAGAATCCAGTGGACGAGCATCATATAATATTTTAAACCTTTAAAATCCAGCGCGTTTCAAGGACAATTCGCTTTCACAATATTTTTAACACGACATGCAAAACTTCTGAATCCTAGTTTAATTTCAATCCTTTAACACATTCAGAAAGATACCTCAGGCATTTTTCCCTGGCCGATAAGAGGAAAATTTTCACTAACAATTTGCAATTGTGTTATGAAACAGAACAGACCTTTACTGTTTTTATCTCATCGCAATGCATAATGATTACCGTCAGTAAAATCCAGTATCCATTGCATATCAAGTCTGGATTTGGAAGCTAATAGTTATAGAACTCTTTCCGACTATAGACATACTTGCAAAAAATCCTTCATAGTTTAAATGCGTGAATACATAATCAGTACTAACTATGCTGGTGCTGGATCAAGTGCAAGGTCACAAATAAATTATATTCATTCTTTTTTGCAAGAATAGCACATCTGATAATAGTAAGTAACTCATCGCAGTCCCTGTATCATCAAGCGTATTGCATTCCATGCAAATACTATTCTACAGTTTAATTTCTCGTAATCTTTGATATGAATAGTTGGCATAATATTTCTGCTTAAATAATTGAAATCATCAATAAAAAAATAAGGAGCAAGACGTCTGCTTTAGCCCGCCCGCCGAAAAATTAAAAAATTTAATTTAATGTCACAAATTTGCTGATTATTCACAAAATAATAACACTACTGACACAACATATACAAACCCATATAAATCCTTAATAGCAAGGTTTTGAAGGTCACTCAAAAGAAAGTGCAAACAACATTAGAAAAAACCTTTGCATGTGGTTCCAGATACGCGTGTTGCTTGACCACACAAAAACAGTGGACGTACCATAGCTAACTAACTAGAACTCTAACTAACTATGCTGCACTATGCAATACAAAGCATAGATAAGTAAGTAAATGTACTCACCTTGAATGTGATTAAAATCCTTTTTTGCACACAGAAACCAATCCTGGAGTTTGTTATGTAATCCAAATGCTAACTTCCAAAGTCACCTTTCTTAAACAATTATATCCACTTTCACAGTCACTGGTTCTTGGAAGCAGTGCTAATTGATTGCTCCTATGATTGTCTTAAGTTCACTAACAAACTAATTCTATTATTATCACCTCCTAATTAACTTAACTAATTCAGTAACTTTATTGATTGACTTACTAATTAATCTCCATCTTCTCCAGTACACAATGATTGCCAAAAACTGAACAAAACAAACAACGATTGTCAACTGACACTATGATTACTATGATTGTACTAACTATGCGAATGTACAACGACGTTTGCACAATTCCTTTGTTTTTCTTTAGCCAACGAGGGAGCAGGATAATGCAACCATCAGCTCCTTTGCTCGATTATGGCGTCTTTCACTCAATCCATGTTGGCAATAAAAATTAACTCTCGTTGATTCTCTACAAATTCCAATCGTCGTCACAATCGAACTTTTTAACCGGTAGGTGAGTAATTAAAATTCCAACAACAGCTTATTATCTTATCACAAATCCGAAATTGATTCCAAATATTGTCACTTGCTAATTTTCCAGTTCACTTTCAATGATGAAAAGGACGAACGTAGATTCCGTTCCAAGTCTGGGAAGCAACTAACTAGTCTGTGATGCAGGAAGAGGAAAACTGCGTACGTAAGGTAGGCAATAGTAAAGTTTGGCTGGTTTGTAAAATGAGTGAGCATAAAATTGTTACGGTAAATGTTGAGGTGAGCTAGGAGGAGATAACTTAAAACTAGCTAACTAACTAGCTATGTAATGTACGTGTGTAAGTTAGTAACTAACCATACTAAGGATGAAAGGAAGACTCAATCATCATACGGGTACGGAACACGCTAGTCCAAACTTGTACAGGTGGGATTAGCAGTCTGTCAAATGCAATGGATACTTACTTACTACCATAGTAGTAGTGAGTTAACTAACTAACTATTTGAGCATTTCTGAAGGTGAGGGACGATTGCGGGCTAGAATTTGTATGCTAGCTGTATGCATGCATTGCTGATTTGGTTTACCTGTGTGTAGTTAGTTAGTAGGAAAAAAGGTGAACGATATTACGGGGGAGTAGAACTGACTGACTACATGGATGAGATTTGCAAGCCATTTTCATGGCACGCCGAACTGCTTAAATTAAAAACGACTGTTGTGAATGTAGGATGGAGTATATTTTAGCGAAATTGTCAATGACTTTTGAGACTTGTTGGAATCCCTGAGGAATGATTAGTATGCGAGTGGAGCCGACTTGCTCGCTCATTGTCATTACAGATGGCCTAGAATGAGTAGTTAATGCTAGAAGATTCTGGCGTTTTCGAATTATTTATATTTCATTGGTTTTTATTTGAAGTTTTATAAAATTTATATCTAGGGGTAGAGAGAGATACGGACAGTTGAAATCAACAGTGATAAAGTTACTTTCTTCCGTAGGAGACAACTATGTAGGATTCATTAACAAGTTTCACTGGTGTATGCAGCTTGGAATTTGACAATGCTTCTATGATGATAATGCATAAGTTCTGCAAGCGCTCATTACTATGCAATAACGGGTTTTTCGCATAATGCAATTTAGCAACCAACGAAAGTACAAACAACAATGATAATCTGTTCCACACCTGTTTTTTGCATCTTCCTATGATGCTGTGTCCAAAAGCTAGTGTAGGCTCAACTAACAAAACCGGGTATAATGATTACGTGATGCCCCCTCGTTGCTATTGCTCATGCAAGCTGTTTGGTAATTTTCAATTTTTACTAACCATCACGTTTTTCACGCGCTAATTTGTATTCAATACGGGAATACACATATGTATCATTGGACAAATGATTAATGATATGTACAATTTTTATATGGGCACAAGCGTGGGCGAAACGGACATTTATCATCCTAACAATATTAGGCTCTACCATGAGGCTGGTTTTATGCTGTGCTGGTTAGGTTGCACACATATCGCTGATTGTAAATTTTAATATTTGAACCTTTAAAGCAAATAACGACTTGAGCAGTTTCCGTATTTATAGAAGAAAGTACCCATATATAGTCAACTGAACAATGAAAGCAAGAGTGAATGCACTGATCTGAACTTTAAAGCTACACAAAATGGAACTTTATGAAAATGCTCACCAGACCACTACATGTACTGTATGTATGTGAGTACAGAAAGTGGACAAAGAATGGCTCATATAAATTTTAAACTGAAACTGACCATGTAGTAGCTAGCTTTACATATGTGTGATTTCCTAGCATTGTAGACAATCGCTGGTTTCAGTAAATTCTTTTCACTTGGTCTTTAGACGGGGCTAAAATTGAAAGTTGACTCGTTTCAACTACACAAGCAAAGGGCTTCGACCCTTGGGCTTTAACAATGCAGTCAGTAACAATCTGAATGTAGGTTTTCATGCATTCAAAATATGTGTCCCTACTAACTTTACGATTTAACCAAAACATACATACATTTTTGGAATCCAGCCACATTTTTATATCTACTTAGGTGCATGCTCTGGCAATCAAGATTCGTTTTCATTGCAAAGGATGTGCGATTCTAACGGAGGGCAAATAATGTTTTGTGTCCAAATAAACTCAAGATATGCAAAACATTCAAGCATGTATAGATTGTCTTCATATTTATGCTCAGCTCGCTCATACTTTGCATTTACTAATCAACCATTCCTTCCAAAACATATTATTGGTATACTCGAGTCAACAACCTTCTGGTTGTAATTGTTCATTTAGTTCTAATGGTGGTAATAGAAAAATATTTAGTGACAGCATATTTGTTTACCAGTCGTAGAAAAAGACCTTCGCTGAGGCCAAGGATGTAGAGTTCAACTCATTATGCTCTATTGTATTCACACATTACATTACGAACAATTCTGAAATGTACAGCATGACATAAGAAGCCTTTTACTATAAGCACAGATTAGTTAGTGTCCCCAGAAATGCAATCGCTTGATAACTTTGGTCTCTTAACTCACTATATCAGATTTCCATACACAGGTTACTGAACTTATAATCCAACACTATTTCTCAATTTTCGAACATAAAGTGGTAACCTTCAGTTTGTTCCAGAGGCTAGTATCTAACTTGATGAGCTAACTCATTTTATTATCTATTGAACGTTTTTTTACGATCCATCATGAGTTGACGAATTCCCGTTAGAATATTACTAAACTGATGCAGTTACCTTTGTTTTGTGTAAAAAATCCAGCCTTTTTCCACTTCAATTAAAGCTCATCTATCATTTGAAGCTGCCAGCACCTTTCAATTATTTTTATACAGCTACTTTTATTCCTTATGTTGACCTAATTACTAGAGTAAGGGAACCCTTTTTGGGAAAAAGGGTTACTTTCTTTACCTTCAGTTTTTTAGGGAACACCCGCACTGTATAAATAGACTACATGCACATGGATAGGTAGGTAAGCATGAGATCAGCATCTTTCTCTCTTCTATGCTGGTAATACAGGGTCTCTGGGAACTAAATAGTAAGTCACGCTAAACAGACAATGTACAGTTAGATGCCTTGAAAACAGGAGTAAGCACAAAAAATGGACAAATGGGGCTATATAGTGCACATAGAGGAGCAACAGAAAAGAAAACGCAAATATTTTATCACATTCTAACTGGAAAAAACTCTAGTTGCTTGATATGAGATGACATTTGCAAATTTTTAGATGAAAAGAATTAAAATCTTGTCTGTAATCGTCATATTTGTAAATCTTGCCAGTAACGGTTAAAGTATTTCGTTGGAGGCGAATATACCAGACTTTTATATCCAAGTTTCATCTGTGGTATTTCAAAAACCTAACGGAACAATCGTTCTTATTGCATGTTGCTTCACTCCCTCAAGTTGTAAGCCTGCTTGCGCATACCTTTGAAAGGTGGTTCAACCTAGGAACCACTCTCGTTGTACAAATGAGTGTGACCTTGGAAGGCTCCCTCTTCTCTTTGAAAATCATAAGGGCCCTTATATGACCCTTTGCAAGTAGTATGTTAGTTAGTTTGTAAGTATAACGGACCGCTATTATTATTACGATGTGACCAAGACCTTTTGAATTGCTTAGGTTCTTGGTTGAGAGGAAGAATAAGAGGGAAACCTTCACCTTTACTTTTCTATAAGGGATCCTATCAAAGAGGGACGCAAAAAAGTTAATTCTTTTCTTGTGTCATCGTCATTATATGACTCTCCCTTTTTTAGCCCTGTATAGGAAGGCATAATATTTTCATCAATAAAAGTTATGGATTAATATTATTCAGTCAGCACGAAGAAAAGTATGCACATCTGCGTGTGACTATACATAAGCGAAATGGCCAAAAATATATTGTGTGAAGTGGGAGCATATGTATTGGATGGCTAATGTACAGCTTTAAATTTCAGTGTAACGGGCAATGAAACCCTCCCTTTAAATTATAAAATCACTTTCCCACACATCCAAAAGCATACAGAAATTGAAGGGCAAGAATTTAACGGATCTTTTCTCAAGATCCATTATGTAAGGCCTTCTATGTACGGAAATAAAAATAAGAATTTTTTCTCTACTTTCCATTACGTGTGCAAACAAATCTTGGGATTTTTTTACATTTTTTAAAGAGGGTAAACTTTTTTTTAATTTCGAACCAATGAGCCCTTATTTTTCCACTGTGAGCGACATACGACTAACATATGGCTGGAAAATTAATTGTGTGAGGAGTTGAACAAATTTCCTTCCCGTTTTATTTTTCATAATATTTTTGCATTTTTACTTTGTCGGAAGTTCATTATGATTGTGTGCATGATCTCTTATTGAAAAAAGTATTTTACTATATTTTTAGACTACTTTTTGAACAAGTACACCTATACTTATGCGATTGCATGCGCGGTTACCACAGGCATCCCTGAAGTACAGGTTATTTAACCGTGTTTTAAAAAATAAACAGTGTTTTTTCTCAAAGTCAAATTTTATATTTACAGTTTAAATTGCCGATTTTATTTGCTATACAAGCTTACAGCTAGCGATCTCATACAAAATAAAAAAGTCCGTCTACGTTTGTATAATATCATGAGATATTTGTATCCTCTTTTTTAGGTTCACATGACTTGTAATAAAAACATTCCATACTTTCAACACAAACAATAAGGTTAAAATTCTATTCAAGTGTGTCTATAACAGCACCTGGAAATGTGGAATCATACAAAGATACAATTTAAGCGTTCATTGCAGTTTTTTCTTTAATGAGCCCAAAATGGAAATAAGGAAACCCAAGAAACATCACGAGCAGATGTGCTCATCTATTTCATGGGAAAATATTTGTGTGACGAAGAACAAAAAATATTACGGTACTCTATTCCCAATTCAAAAAAAAAAATCTTTCTGTCAATGCCGGTCCCTCTATTTAACATGTCAATGGAAAATGAAATTTTTCTTATGAAGTACTTTACAATTCAATATTTTAATAATCTAACTTACTTTCTTGAGTAATCTAGCGTTAAATGATTTTTAGTTATCAAAGTTATAAAGCATACTGACTGTGAGTCTTTTAGACTGCTATTAGTGTATAGCAAAGATTCTTGTAATAAGAATAATCATATGCTTGAACACAAAATCTAGAGTTTTCATTGTTAAGTTTAGTTCTTATCTTAACACAGTATTTACTTTGTAAGGGTATTAGTGATTATTGGCTATAAGGTTTATCGCATTTTGCATGTGGTATTCTTAAGCTCACACTGTTGGAATTTTCGGCATTATCATAACATAATCGACGCTATTCCGTGTGTGTGTACGGAATTTCAAAATTAAAATAGAGCAATTGCAATTCACAGTTATTTGGCAATGGTTACTTTTTGCCGGTTACTGTGATAACAAAATTCAAAAAATGGCTACTTTTAAAATGAGACACGACGGATTTGTTGATTTCTAGGAAATGTGGGGTTTAGTTGCCAGAGTTATTTCCTAAAAATTTGCCATTTTGAAGTTTTGGTTGTATATTTTCTATTTTTACGGGATTTTTCGAATTTTATGGGCTTAAGTTGCTTAAGTTGCTTAAGGGCTTCTTTAATCATCATTTCTTCTTTTAATAATAGCACCACTTCAGTAACCCATTGGTGCAATTAGTCATTTTCAGTGATGTTGGTCAAATTATCTTTACTAGCCAGGCCCACTGGCCTATGGCCAGACTCACTCTTACGAGTACAAATTCTACCTTATCAAATTTCCAATGATCCAAAAATTTACTGACGCATGGCAAGTTTCTAGAATGTGATAAAGCAAAAAAAAATTTTTTTTTTAAATTTGAGGCGTCGCTTTATCACATTCTAGACACTTGCCATGCGTCAGTAATTTTTTGGATCATTGGAAATTTGATAAGGTAGAATTTGTACTCGTAAGAGTGAGTCTGGCCATAGGCCAGTGGGCCTGGCTATTATTGTTTATTTGTTTAGATCATATATACTTCTCCATGCAGTATTAACTTTGCTATTTAAGCTTGTTAGTAAATTGAAATTGTTTGTAAAATGCCCAAAACAGTTATAGTTCAAAAGAATGGACAGTTATTATAGCAGTTTTATGCTTTCACACCCTCTCCTTCCAAAGGCATTTTAAGTTGACCGTTCGTTAATAATAAGTAATAAAACATGCACGGATATCTCCCGTTCTTGCAGCAAATAGTAAAGTTTAACAGAGAATCCACAAAGTAAGTGACTATAACTGTAGATATCCCAGAAAATGGAGACTGACAGTATTTTCCTTTCACATATAGTTGGCCAAAGTAGTGAAAGAAAACTGTTTTGTTCAAACGTATGAAAGGCATGACATCAGACACTATATGCATATCTTCTGCAATAAATTATCACTTGTTTTGAAATCTGCAATACATTTTTACCCTCCTAACTAAATAGTTAGCAATAAAATGTCCTGGAGTTATTGTTTCAATTCAAATGTTTTCAAAAAAAAAGTTCCAGATTGATTTTTTTAAAGAATTCTAGATGAGCACTAAAAAAGAATAAAAATATCAATATACCCATTACAAACCCCTCTAATCAGTTACTTTCGGATAAATAAATTGCGTAGCTTTGAAATTCAGAATCAAACCGTTAATCCTATAGATCTACCTACACATTATCACTATTATCGATTGATTTTGTCTACAACAATCAAACTCAACATTGTTTACGCTTGGTAAACGAAACAAGTAATATGAGTGGAAACAACAAACGTATGTATGTTTCCTTTAACCGCAATTCCTTGCTACCTTGCTACTATAATGCTTTGATGTCTAAATGCTAGGTTTCTTAAGAAAAACACTCAAAACGTGGGCTTAAAAATTGATTGTATCGCACAATTGAAAAGATACTTCTGATTTGGAAATTTACAGCCAAAGCGTTGAACACTCGGTAAATAAGAAATGAGTTGGTTTGATTGGTTAGTTAAAATTCATTAGTAAACTCAATTTTTAGAAACACATCTACTAAATATCATCATTGCTTTTGAGTTCACCATAGCCAGCTGAAACCATAGCTAAATCTCTACTGTACTTGAGAATTAAAAGTGGCTTGAACTTCCTCCCAACTAAAAGGAGCGCTTCCAGGCAAACCTACGTTATAAAACTGACATTACTGACAATGATACGAAAACTTGAATGCTGACAAGGATGTGCGAAAAATAACTAGGGGCAATATTGACCATACATAAGCACATTCCTCTCCCTCTCTTATCAATGAAATGGAGAACAACAGCTTTTCATTTTGTCGGCAATTGAACTCTGGCTCACAACATGCATGAGATTATTAAACATACATCACATAATCTTACCTTGCGAGCAGACACTAGTTAGACTTGTTTTTCTTGCCTCTATAAAATGCCATAACTAACTTCTTTGGTTCGATGAGCGTATATAAGTTGAAAGTAAAAAATGTAGGCCAGATCGTGCTCAACTGTTTATTTACTTACGGTACAATGACGTCTCTAATTCATCTGCTTATGTCATTTAAAATTATGCGGCAATAAAAGTGATATAATTTTCACCCAACAAATCCAATGTTCTGTTTCTTAACACTATATGAAAAACATTTCAAACGGTATTCTCTTCCCAGCACTCTAAAGACAGCATAGTTAGTTAGCTAGTGAGTATTGTGCTAAATAATAGCATTCTTTTCATTCAAAAGTAATATATTATTTACAATAGCTGAAATTAATGCATTTCACTTGGACTTTTTTTTAGAAAACCGGATTTTCTACAGTCTTCATTATTAGAATTTGAGTTCCAAAAAATATCAATTCTTCAAAATCAAATCCCTACATTTCATTTGATTGATTTTTCTCATTTTTCAGTCACACCGATCATATGGATCATTAAATAACACATTGCTAGGTATCGTCTAACTAACTTAATTGTGCTCTACGATAATGGCAGGATTTAAACGGTACTGTTATACAACATACTCTGTAGTTAGTTACTTACTTAGTACCTGTGTGTGCATACGCACGTTTTTCTTCCACCCTCAAACCTGACTGAGGGTTACTTCAGGTCGTTTACCCATATACCTACTGCCTTCCCAAGAAAATAATAGAGTTTACATCTACAAGCTCTGTTCATCCTCCTGTTGCATGCAACAATCATGATAGTGGAACCCATTGTTGCGTCTTGCATTATATTTTGATGAAAAAACTGTACAAACTGCAAGTGACTTCATCCTTTGGGACCATGGAGTCTGTGTGTGGTACTAGCTGGGAGCAATTTGCGTGATGTTACACCGAGAGAAATGACACAGTAATTGTAATAATAGGCAAAAGTACGGCAACTTTTATTGTTTGCTAACAATTTGCACAGTAGTGACTGATGCGTTACTATACAGTCTAGGGAAAAGCGGTTTACAGGCAGAGACAGTTATTCTGTTGAACTGGGGTCCTAGTGAACTTTGAAATGACATTGGAGGAATGAACAGGAATACTCATTGTTACCCACATAATGGAGCACTGAATTTGGAGTGAATAGGAAATTGCTATTAACAAACAGGCAACAGGAGAAGATGGAAGTATATTAAAGTTAAGCTCGGTAGTTACTGTCCGTTTCAATGAAATACGGAGTTCCTAATGTTAAATTGGCTATCTAGGCTTGTTGGATGATCGCCGTGAAAAAGGCAAACTTCGTAAAAATTCCTGGGCAACCAAAATATGTTCTAGATTTTAAGTCCCCATGATGAGATTAAGACGAATTTATTATTATTATTTATTTATTAATTTTTTTCTCAATGATAAACAAACTCTGCCAGGTAACCATTGAAAAAAGTTACTCCGTATTTCATTGAAACGGACAGTAGTTGCAATTGTTTGGATTTCAACTGAATTAAAAATTAATACCTTTGATTATGATTCTTATTACGTATAAAAACGGAGTCATTAAAAACCAGCAAGTCCGTATCTGGAATCAATTCTGATGGACTGACTGAAAAGTCTGAAACAAGTGAGGATTAATCCGATGGAAAGATTTTTTTTGTATTCTTTTATTTTTTCACATGAGCTTATGAATTTTAACAACATTGAAAAAAATTAAAAACCCCAGAGCCCACACAAAATTGCATAATATTAGCGATAAAAAATATTTTTCGCCTGTATATATTTTCGTATTCTAAAAAATCGTGTTTATTTATTGCTTAAATAAACTTAAATGATCATTAGTTGAATTTTGTTAGCACAGTGACCCCGAAAACTTAACCGCAGCCGAGTAAATTTTAACTAATAAGCAAAACATTTATTTACACTTGTAGCAGTGTCTTGCTTGCTACAGTAATTCATTGTTAATTTTATGTTCCTTGATCAGCACTGACTTGATGGATAACTCGATTGGAATTATTCCTTTGGATTGCAATATATGTTATACATAGATAGCTAATTTGAGTTGATACTTCAGATTCAGACATGTGTAGATAGAAACAAAAACAGCATATTATGGCTCATGATGCAATTCTGTGTGAGCTCTGGGGTTATTAATTTTTTTCAATGTTGTTAAAATTCATAAGCTCATGTGAAAAAATAAAAGAACACAAAAAAAATCTTCCCATTGGATTAATCCTCACTTGTTTCAGACTTTTCAGTCAGTCCATCAGAATTAATTCCAGATACGGACTTGCTGGTTTTTAATGACTCCGTTTTTATTTCAAGATTTTCTATTCTGAGTTTCAAATTAATGGCAGGTAGAATATACAATTCATGCTTTCGTGAAAAAAGGGTTGAACACTATATGACTACAGTTTTTTAGGTTGTAAATGTATGAAAAACGTAACTGAGTGTCCAAAATTGAAAAATCCGATTTTTTTGATTCAGGTAAAAGACCCGATGGGATGACTATGATCCCGTGGTCTAAGGGTAAAGCCTTGCTTTGGGACGCTACCTGTGTGGACACCTATGCTTCTTCGCATCTAAATCTTTCTTCTGTCACAGCTGGCGCAGCGGCTTCTGAAGCCGAGGTTAAAA
>Ga0210040_10003338_pt1 | contig 21791 bp, 23 predicted proteins | sample CryGeyCG12114_NA_FD_185462 | JGI IMG/M metagenome (GOLD analysis project Ga0210040, IMG submission 185462) | Groundwater microbial communities from aquifer - Crystal Geyser CG19_WC_8/21/14_NA (SPAdes) (version 2) | ecosystem: Environmental > Aquatic > Deep subsurface > Groundwater | place: USA...
TGAGGCCGGCATCGTCTCGCTCGAGCCAGAGTCGCACGGTCGGCGCGTCCAGCCCGGCGAGCGTCAGACCGGCATTCGACAGGAAGTCGCGAAGCTCGGAGACGTCAGCGGCCGATGCGCGATTCAACGGCATGGCATCGGCCCTCCCCCGCCCCGTGGAAAGGCGGATCCCGGGCACCCGATCAGTGCGGTGATGGCTTCACCGAGGATCGGCGCGAGTCGCTCGCTGAAGTCGGGTGTCAGGTGATGGGCGTCGCGGTGGACGAGCGTGCTCCCGATGATGGGCAGGCAGAAGTCGGCGGAGCAGAGGTAGTCCGTGAGGTCGCGTCCGCATGCCTCAGCCGAGCCGAGGTGAGCGGACAGGCAGCTGGCGGGCGTCTCGCCCAGATTAGGAGTGTCCGCAAGGACCACCACGGGCCCACCGGGAGCGAGGGAGCCGATCGTGCGGCTGAGCCCATCGGTCGAGGCGGCATCGAACCCCCTCGCGTCCTCGACACTCGCGCCGCCGTAGCTCGCGAGAAGAGCCAGTGCCGGCGGCGCGGCCCGCAGTCGCCTCACCACCTCTGCCCGCCATCGCGAACAGGCGACGTAGGGCGAGCCGTCACGCAACGGCACCACGTCGGCGGCGGGGCACGCGCTTTTCGTATAAGTCTGCAGCGCGAACCCGGCGCTCTCAGCCCACCGTTTCAGGCCGGGGAACCAGTGGGCCGCATGGGAGTCGCCGACGAGCGCGATGACGGGGGCCTCGTCCGACCCGAAACGGCACGGTGAACCGTCCGTCGAGTCGTACCCCCGGTGACACCCCTCCGCGGATAGCGACGGAATCGCATCCTTCGCCTCCCGGAGGGTCGGCGACAGGTTGCACGGCACGAACGGCGTTCCCTCGGGGAAGCGCGTGAGCGGGGCGTTCACCGCGATGATCCGCGTCATGAGCGGAACCGCGAGCTCCACCAAGGACTCGCGCCATCGGTCGACGCCCACGTAGCCACCGGGCAGGAGCGGCAGCCCCGCGTGGAACAGCACGACACCGAGAACCGCAATCGCCCGGAGGCCTGGATGTCTCGGCGGAAGGAAGCCGCGCCTGCTTCCACTCGCGCGGACGGAATCGTGGCCTGGGTCACCAGCCGAGCCTAGATCCTGCCTCGGCACGATCGAGGACACGGTCCTTGCCCCCCAAAATGCCGACTGGCGCCCCGGGACGCCCCCGCCTTACGGTGAACTGCCGGCGTTCGATTCGGGTTCGAACGGCGGAAGTGACTGGCAGCACGGGGAACGCTGCCAGTCGGGCTTCACAGCGACGCAACCGCGTCTCGAAGTGCCGGTGGGTCATCGGGGGATCACCGCGACCGGCTCAACCCGTCGGCCGCACGCCGGCTCACCCGGCGACGATCGCGCGTCGAGCGCGGTCAGGCGGCGGACTCGAGCGCGAGCAGCGCGTGCTTCGCCTCGAGCCCGCCCACGTATCCGCCGAGCGAGCCGTCGGAACGCAGCACCCGATGGCACGGCACCACGACGGGGAGCGGATTCGTCGCGCAGGCGCTGCCGACGGCCCGCACGGCGCGGGGACTGCCCGCGGCAGCGGCGACCTCCGTGTAGCTCTCGGTGCGTCCGTACGCGATCTCGGTCAGGTGCTCCTGCACGCTCCGCCGGAAACCCTGCGACAGGCGCCGGTCCAGCGGCACGTCGAATGCCCGGCGCCGGCCGGCGAAGTACTCGTCGAGCTGGCGCGCGGCCTCGTCCGTCCGCGCGGCGAACCGCAGGATGCGCGGGCTCACGCGCGCTGCGAGCACCGCGAGCACCGCGTCGTGCCCCTCGATCTCGAAGGCCACGCGCACCAGGCCCCGATCCGTCGCGGCGAGCAGCAGCGGCCCGACGGGCGAGTCGATCACCCGGTACGCGATGTCGAGGAGCCCGTCGTCGGCGGCCTCCCTCCCCAGGCGCTCGTGCAGCCGCCCCAGCGCCGCGTGGTCCGGCCTGCTCAGCGGGGCGAGGAGCCCCGCGCCGTCGTCGTCCGTCATGATCGTGCTCCTTCCCGCTCCGCCGCGAGCGATCGCCGCAGACTGCTGATCCCGTCTGCGGCGGCCCGTCGCGCCGCATCCGTCGTACCGCCGAGGATCGCGGCGACCTCGGCGTGAGGCAGTCCGACGAGGAAGTGGTAGGCCACCGCCTGCCGCTGCTTGGGCGGCAACGCCGCAACCGCCTGCCAGATGTCGCCGCTGCCATCCCCCGGCGCCGGTCGCCCGCTCGGCGCCTCCGGCAGCTCTCCCACGGGCTCCGGACGCCGCGCCCGCGCCCGAAGCAGATCCACCGCCCGGTTGTGCGCGATGGTGACGAGCCACGCCTCCACGTTCGCGTCGGCGGGCAGCGCCGGATAGGCGCGCAGCGCCGCGAGGAACGTCTCCGACCACGCGTCGTCCGCGTCGACGGGTCCGACGATGGCGCGGCAGACGCGCAGCACCGTTGCACCGTGCTCGGCGACGACGCGCTCGAAGGGCTTCATGCTCACACTCGGCAGACGACCGGCGGGAACGGAACGTGAGATCCGCTCCCCGGATTGTTCCACGCTGCACGGTCACCGGCATGAACCCGGTGCGGGCGCGACGTGGTCATGCCTCCGCGGGCGGCGCCGTCGTCGCCCTTCGCACCAGCCGGGTCGGCAGCTGAAGGCGCATCGCGTCCGGTGTCTCTCCGCTCATCAGGGCGACCAGCAGCTCGGCGGCACCCGCGCCGAGCCGCTGCATGGGCTGCCGGATGGTCGTCAGCGGCGGCGTCACCTGGATGGCCTCGGGGATGTCGTCGAAACCGATCACCGAGAGCTCGCCGGGGACATCGATGCCCATCTCGCTCGCCACCTGCAGCACGGCGATCGCCGACAGGTCGTTGGCGGCGAAGATCGCGGTCGGGCGATGCGGCAGGGACAGCAGCGCACGCGCCGGTTCGCGGGACGTCGCCGTCTGGAACAGACCGACCTGCACGAGCCTCGGGTCGAAGGGGATGCCGGCGTCACCGATCGCGCGCCGGTACCCGGCCTCGCGCAGGCTCGCCGAGCGGAGGTCGGGCCGCCCGCCGAGGAAGCCGATGCGCCGGTGGCCGAGGTCGATGAGGTGCCGCGTGGCCTGCAGCGCCCCGCCGAGACTGTCGGACTCGACGGTCGGCACGTCGGCGCGCCCGGTGTGCGGGTCGATGGACACGACGGGGATCTCCGCCGACGCGGTGATGACGGTCGGCGTCACCATGATGGCGCCGTCGATGAGGGTGCCGCTCAACCTGCTGAGCGAGCGCCGCTCCCAGCCCGTCGCACCGTCGGCGTGCCGCGAGCCGCTGTAGGCGAGGAGGTCGTACCGGGACCCCCTGAGGCCGGAGCCGACGCCCTTCAGGATCTCGGCGCTGAACGGCTCGAAGTCGGCGACGAGCACGCCGATGACACCCGTTCGGTGCGAGCGCATGCTGCTCGCGACGAGGCTCGACTCGTAGCCCAGATCCTTCACGACCTCGAGGATGCGCGCAGCCGTGCCGGCCGAGATGCCGTACCGCCCGTTCACCGCTTTGGAGACCGCGGACACGGAGACGCCCGCCGCCGCGGCGACGTCGTGGATGGTCGGTCGGCGTGACATGGCCGAAGCATAACGCTTGGAAAACCTTTTCGAAAACGTTTGACAGTGTTCCCACTCGCACTGACACTGGAGCGATCCCAACAGGCGCCTCATCGGGGTGCCGCTCAATGAAGAGGACTGGTTGAACGAATGAAATCCAAGAGATTCCTGGCGGGCACAGCAGCACTCGCCTTCACGGCCCTGGCTCTCAGCGGCTGCAGCGCGGGTGGCTCCGGATCAGGATCCTCCGACGACGGCAGCGTCGAGATGACGCTGTGGCACAACTCCACGACGGGACCCGGCACGGAGTTCTGGGACAAGGTGACGGCCGACTTCGCCGAGGCCAACCCCGGCGTCACCGTCACGCCGCAGTCCATCCAGAACGAGGACCTCGACGGAAAGCTCCAGACCGCGCTGAACTCCGGCGACGCGCCGGACGTGTTCCTGCAGCGCGGCGGCGGGAAGCTCGCCGCCATGGTGGCCGCGGGCCAGATCATGGACATCACGGACGGCATCTCCGACACCGCGCGCACCGAGATCTCGGAGGGGTCGTTCGAGGCGAACACCCTCGACGACAAGGTCTACGCGATGCCCGTCGCGGTGCTGCCCGGCGGCATCTTCTACAGCAAGGACCTCTTCGCGGAGGCCGGCGTCACCGAGACGCCGAAGACGGTCGACGAGCTGAACGACGTCGTCCAGAAGCTGAAGGACGCCGACGTCTCGCCGATCGCCCTCGGCGGCAAGGACGCCTGGCCCGCCGCGCACTGGTACTACTTCTTCGCGCTCCGCGAGTGCAGCGCGGACACCATGGCGACGGCCGCCGAGGAGAGGGACTTCTCCGACGAGTGCTGGACCAGGGCCGGCGAGGACCTCCAGTCCTTCGTCGACACCGAGCCGTACAACGCCGACTTCCTGACGACGGCCGCCCAGCAGGGCGCCGGCAGCTCCGCGGGCCTCCTCGCGAACCACCAGGCCGCGATGGAGCTGATGGGCGCGTGGAACCCCGGTGTCATCGCGTCGCTCACGCCCGACGCGAAGCCCCTCCCCGACCTCGGCTGGTTCCCCTTCCCCGAGATCGAGGGCGGCGACGGCCAGCCCGGCTCCATCATGGGCGGCGTCGACGGGTACTCGTGCTCGGTGGACGCGCCGAAGGAGTGCGTCGACTTCCTGAACTTCCTGGCCACGTCCGACGTGCAGAAGGAGTACTACGCCGCGTTCAACGCGCCGCCGGTCAACTCCGTCGCCCAGGAGGCCGTGACAGAGCCCTACCTGAAGGACATCCTCACCGCCTACAACGCGGCGCCGTACGTCTCGCAGTGGCTCGACACCGTCTACGGCCTGAACGTCGGCAACGCGCTGAACGTCGGCGTCGTCGACCTCATGGCCGGCAAGGGCGATCCTGAGAAGCTCGTGTCCGCGGTGAACGACGCAGCCAAGAAGTCCTAGGGAACGCGCACATGACTGTTCGCGAGAGCTCGCTTCCCGGGCAGCTCGGGCAAGCGGACCCCCGCGCGCAGGGAGGGGGAGTCGCCGTACCGGCGGCTCCCCCCGCCGCGCGGAAGGGTCGAGGCCTCGGCTGGTCCGGGCGGCTCGAGGTCGCCATCCTCGTAGGCCCTGCCCTGCTCGTCTTCCTGGCCTTCGTCATCTACCCCGTCGTCATGGCGGCGTATTACGGGTTCTTCAGCTGGCAGGGCTTCGGCGCGCCGACGGACTTCGTCGGCTTCCGCAACTACCTGACCATCATCCAGGACCCCACCTTCCTCGAGGCTCTCGGCCACAACGCCACGATCGTCGTCCTGTCGCTCGTGCTGCAGGGCCCGATCGCCATCCTCGTCGCCCTCCTGCTGAACCGTAAGCTGCGCGGGCAGTCGCTCATCCGGGTCCTGATCTTCGTGCCGTACGTCATCTCCGAGGTCGTCGTGGGCACCGGCTGGAGCCTTATGCTCCAGGGCAACGGCGCCGTCAACGGCCTGCTCGAGAAGGTCGGCCTCGGCACGCTGACCCAGGACTGGCTCGCCAACCCCGACATCGCCATGTGGACGCTGATGGCGATCATCACCTGGAAGTACATCGGCTTCGCCGTGATCCTGTTCCTCGCCGGGTTGCAGGGCATCCCGGAGGAGCTCTCCGAGGCCGCCGCGATCGACGGCGCCTCCTACTGGCAGATCCAGCGGCGGATCACCCTTCCGCTGCTCGGCCCGACCCTGCGCATCTGGGCGTTCCTGTCCATCATCGGGTCGCTGCAGCTGTTCGACCTCGTCTACATCATCTGGGGGCAGTACATCGCCTCGACGGCGGGCACCTCGACCATGGCGACCTACCTCGTCGCCAACGGCCGCAACTCGGGCAACTACGGCTACGGCAACGCCGTCGCGGTCGTGCTCTTCGTGATCTCGCTCGTGGTCGCCCTCGTCTACCAGCGCTACGTGCTGAACCGCGACACCGCGGGAGCCATCACCGGAGGAAAGAAGTGACCGCCGCACCCGCTCTGAGGCCGGCCCCGTCGGCTCGGCGCCCGCGCCGCACCGCCGGGCCCACCACGAACCCCGTGCCCTACGTCGTCGCGGTCGTCCTGATCGGCCTCATGCTCGCGCCGGTGGCCTACATCATCCTCGGCGGCTTCCGCACGAACGCGCAGATCACCACCGACCCGTCGGGCCTGCCCGCGCCGTGGAACGTCGGCAACTACCTCGACGTGCTCACGGGCGGCATCTTCTGGAACGAGGTGCTCAACTCCCTGATCGCCGCGCTGGCCACGACGGTCGGCGCCGTGGTGCTCGGCCTCATGGCCAGCTACGTGCTGGCGCGCTACACGTTCCGCGGCCGGGGCGCGCTCTACGCGATCTTCGCGAGCGGCCTGATGTTCCCGCTCACGGTGGCCATCACGCCGCTGTACATCGTGATCAAGAACCTCGGTCTCATGAACTCGCTCGCCGGTGTGATCATCCCGCAGATCGCCTTCGCGCTGCCCACGACGATCATCATCCTCGTGCCGTTCCTGCGGGCGATCCCGGACGAGATCCAGGAGGCTGCCTTCATCGACGGCTGCAGCCGCCTCGGATTCTTCTGGCGCATGGTCGTGCGGCTCTCCATGCCCGGCGTCATCACCGTCGGCATCCTGGCGTTCATCGCGAGCTGGAACAGCTACCTGCTGCCGCTCTTCATCCTGAACGACTCCGCCACCTTCACGCTTCCGCTCGGCGTGCAGGCGTTCTCGTCGCAGTACTCGGTCGACACGGCGAAGGTGCTCGCCTTCACGTCGCTGTCGATGATCCCCGCCCTGGTGTTCTTCAGCCTGTTCGAGCGCCGCATCGTCGGTGGCCTGACGGGAGCGGTCAAGGGATGACGCGGCTCGACTCCGCTCCCGGTGGCACCGGGAGCATGGCCGCTGCGCGCGCCGACGCTGGGAACGTCCACACCGGAACGACCGGAACGACCGGTACAGAGAACGAGGATCGTGTGATCGAGATGCCCGCCGTATCCGCCCGCGTGCGGGAGCTGCACGCCCGCATGACGCTCGAGGAGAAGCTCGCTCAGATCGTGGGCTACTGGGTGGACCAGGGCGGCGAGGTCGTCGCGCCCATGCAGGGCGAGATGGCGACCTCGGGCCGGTACGAGGAGGCCACGGCGGCCGGGCTCGGCCACCTCACCCGCGTCTACGGCACCCGGCCGGTCGACCCCGTCGAGCGTGCGGAGTGGCTGTGGGCCGAGCAGCGCCGACTCCGGGAGGAGACGCGGCTCGGCATTCCCGCCCTCGTGCACGAGGAGTGCCTCACCGGACTCGCCGCCTGGCAGGCGGCGACGTTCCCCACCCCGCTCGCCTGGGGCGCGTCCTTCGACCCGGGCCTCGTGGAGGAGATGTCAGCACTGATCGGCGGCTCCATGCGCGAGCTCGGGATCCATCAGGGGCTCGCCCCCGTGCTCGACGTTATCCGCGACGCGCGCTGGGGCCGCGTGGACGAGTGCATCGCCGAGGACCCGTACGTCGTCGGCACGATCGGCACCGCGTACGTGCGGGGCCTGCAGAGCGCGGGCGTCCACGCGACGCTCAAGCACTTCGTCGGCTACTCTGCGTCGCAGGCCGGCCGCAACCACGCACCCGCACAGATCGGGCCGCGATACGTCGAGGACGTGCTGCTGCCCCCGTTCGAGATGGCAGTGCTCGACGGCGGCGTGCGATCGGTCATGAACTCGTACGCCGAGATCGACGGCGCGCCCGTCGGCGCGACGCCGGAGTACCTCACGGACGTCCTCCGCGGCCGCTGGGGATTCGACGGCGTCGTCGTGTCCGACTACTTCTCGGTGGCCTTCCTCCAGGTCATGCACGCGGTCGCGGCGGACCGCGGCGAGGCGGCGGAGCTCGCGCTCGCGGCGGGTATCGACGTCGAGCTCCCGACCGGGGACGCCTACCTCGCCCCGCTCGCCGAGCGCATCCGCGCCGGCCTCGCCGACGAGGCCCTCGTCGACCGCGCCGTGCTGCGCCTGCTGGCGGAGAAGGAGGAGCTCGGGCTGCTCGACGAGACGTTCGACGCCCCGCCGACCTCCATCGACCTCGACAGCCCGGCGCATCGTGACGTCGCGCGCCGGCTCGCCGAGGAGTCCGTCGTGCTGCTCGCGAACACGGGGGTGCTCCCGCTTGCGGGACTCCCCGTTCAGCCGGGCCGGATCGCCCTGATCGGCCCCAACGCGGACAGCGCCGAGGCGCTTATGGGGTGCTACTCGTTCGCCAACCACGTGCTCGCACACCACCCGGGCACCCCGCTCGGCTTCGAGATCCCGACGCTGGCCGACGCGCTCCGGAGCGAGCTGCCGGCGGCCGACGTCGTGCTGGCCGAGGGATGCTCCGTCGAGGGCGACGACCGATCAGGGATCCCCGCCGCCGTGGCCGAGGCGCAGGAGGCCGACGTGGCCATCGTGGTCGTCGGCGACCGCGCCGGCCTGTTCGGCCGCGGAACCGTCGGCGAGGGCAATGACGTCGAGAGCCTCGACCTGCCCGGCGTTCAGCGCGAGCTCGTGCAGGCCGTGGTGGCCACCGGCACTCCGGTGGTGATGGTGCTGCTGACCGGACGCCCGTACGCGGTGGACTGGGCGATCGACGGGTCCGATGCCCCCGCGGCGGTGCTGCAGGCATTCTTCCCCGGCGAGGAGGGTGCGGCCGCCATCGCGGGCGTCCTGTCCGGCCGGGTTGCGCCGTCGGGCCGGCTGCCCGTCTCGCTGCCCCGTTCCGCGGGCGCGCAGCCCTACTCCTACCTGCACCCGATCCTGGGCGGCCCGTCCGAGGTCACGAGCGCGGACAACACCCCCGTGCTGCCGTTCGGACACGGGCTGACCTACACGACGTTCGAGCGCAGCGCCCTGTCCGTCGCCGACGGCACTGTCACCGCGGGGGACAGCGCGGCCATCGAGGTGCGGGTCCGCAACACGGGGCAGCGCTCCGGCACCGACGTCGTTCAGCTGTACGCCCGCGACGTCGCCGCGAGCGTCACCCGCCCGATCGCGCAGTTGCTCGGCTATCACCGCCTCCATCTGGAGGCGGGCGAGGAGGCCGTCGTGCGCTTCCGGGTGCCGACGGCGCGACTCGCGTTCACCGACGCGCGCTACCGGCGCATCGTGGAGCCCGGCGAGATCGAGCTCTGGGTCGGGCCCTCCTGCGCGGAGCGCGAGACCGAGTGCGCCGTCACCATCACCGGGCCGGTGCACCGGGTGACGAACGACGACGAGCGGCTCGTGGTGGCCGAGGTCGTGTCCCGGTCCGCAGGCGCGCTCGTGCCGGAGGCAGTGCTGGGAGCCTGAACCGCGGGCGCCGGAACGCGGGCGCCCGCACCGTAGGCGCCCGTACGGTGCACCCGAGCCGTGGTCGGCGTCGGCGGCTCCCGGTCACCCGATCAGCAGGCCGAGCTGACGCGCGAGCAACGGGGCGAGTTCGGCGAGCTGCCCCTCGTCGACGGTCGCGCCGCGGATCCCGTCGATTCCGTTGATCCCCCGGAAGTCGGTGCCGCGGAGATCGACGTCCTCGAGCCGGGCGCCCGTGACGTCGAGCGTGCCGACGCGGCAGTTGCGGATCGCCACGCGGGTCGCACGCACTCCGCCAAGGTCGAGCTCGTCGATGGAGCAGTCCTCGATCAGCACGTCGGTGAGCCGGGAGCCACGGAGGTTGAGGAAGCCGAGCTTGCTGTGGCCGATGTGCACGGCGCGCAGCTCGGTCTCGTAGAGCTCCCCCGCCCCGATACGGGACTGCCCGAGGGTGACGTCGCGCCACGTGCTGCGCGGAGCAGACAGGGTCGCCGCCGTCACGTTGCCGAGCCGGCAGGTCGTGATGCGCGCACCACGCAACCGCGCCTCCGTCAGCGAGACGCCGGCGAGCTCGCACTCGAGCAGCGTGATCTCCGCGAGGTCCCGCTCCGCGAGATCGAGCCCGTCGAGCAGTCGTCCCTCGAGGGACGCGCCGTCGAACAGTTCATCCTCGTCGGCGGCTCGCAGGACGCCGAGCCGGAGCGCATCGATCTTCGGGGAACGGGGCACGGTGCTCCTTGTCGTCGGGCGTGCGGTGCGGGGCGGGCGGCGACGGCCGGGTCGCGGTCACGGCGCGTGCTCAATGCCAGCGATGGTCCTGGATGGTCATCCTCGGACCGAAGCGGGGCTTCCTGAATCCGCTGGCGAGGATGATGCGCATGATCCGCTGCCGGGACCCGCGCCAGGGCTCGAGCAGCTCGAGCATGCCGTCGTCGTCGACGGGCCTCCCGGCGAGCGCCCACCCGACGATGTCATGGAGGTGGAAGTCACCGACGCTCACCGTGTCCGGATCGCCGTGGGCACGCTGCATCGTCTCCGCCGCCGTCCAGACCCCGACGCCCGGCACGGTGCACAGCTTCTCGGCGACGCCATCCCCACCGCGGCCGAGACCCGCGGTGCGATCGAGACCGGAGGCGACGCTCGCCGCGGCGATCACCGTGCGCGACCGCCGCGGGTCCACTCCGGCCCTGTGCCACTCCCAGGAGGGCACGAGGCGCCAGCGCTCGGGCGACGGTGCGACCATCAGCCCCGCCGGTGCCGGTCCGGGCGCCGGCTCGCCGTGCTTGCGCACCAGCTGCCGGTACGCCCGGTGCGCCTCGATGACCGTGACCTTCTGCTCGAAGATGGCGGGCACCATCGCCTCGAAGACGAGGCGCGTGCGCAGCAGCCGGACTCCGCGCATGCGCCGGTGCGCGTCACGGAGGAACGGCGAGGAAGACAGGTCGAGCCCGCTCCAGTCGTCTCCGCTGCCGAGCATCTCCGGCACACCGTCGATGATCCACTCCGCGCCACTCCCCCACGCGCGCGCATCCACGGATCCATCGGCGCGCTGGCGCAGGCGCAGCGTCGCGCATCCCTCGGGGGTGCGGAAAGTCCGCCACAGGGCGGGCGGGCCACCGGCCGACGCCGGCTCGCTGACCTCGGTCGGGTCGCCGGCACCGCGACGCAGCGGGCCGAGCGTGCGGGCGAGGTCGAGGTCGTCGGCGGGGCGGTACACCGTTGAGACGGTGCGCACGGGCGGCTCCGCCGCAAGCATCACCACGTGCTCGGCGCCTCCGCGCGCGTGCTGGGCAGCGCTGTGTGCTCCGCCCACTCCAGCAGCCATTCGGGCACCCGGAGATCCGCCGGCGGCACGGGCACCTGGGCGAGCAGCTCCGGGATGCGAACGACTCCGCCGCTGCGGCGCAGGATGCGGGCCCGGACGAACGCCTGCGCGTACACCTCGCCCCGGCGCACGAATCGTTGCTCCACGTACACGGCCTTGTCGTCGAAGCCGAGGATGCGCGACTCGACCTGGAAGCGCTGCCACAGCTGCAGCGACTTCCGGAAGCTGATGGTCTCGGAGACGACCACCGGGTACCAGCCGTTCCGCCGGAACACGGCCCAGATGCCCGACCGGCGCAGCAGGGCGAGCCGCCCGAGGTCGAGGATCGAGAGGTAGACCCCGTTGTTCATGTGACGGAACACGTCGAGATCCGTCGGCAGCACGATGAAGCCCGTGCGGGCGACCTGGTACGCCGTGATGGGCGGTCGCAACGCGGCGAGCACCGAGTGCAGCACGGTGCGGAACAGGAGGTGCACGCCCGACAGACTAACCGCGCCGGCCGACAGGGCCCGACACGGCGCGACGACGCCCGTCCGGCGGGCCCCGTCGTCTACACAGAGGAGGACGCTCCTCGCGCCCGCTGTCCACGCCTCCGTCGATACGCCGCCGCTCTTGACACGGCGCTACGGGATTACGTAACTTGTCCAACATGGCGTCGACGGAGAAGTGGCAGCGGCGCGTCCGTGAGCTCGAGCGCCGGATGGGTGCGCTCGAGCGCGCAGTCGGCGGCGGGACCGGCACGACCTCCTCCCCATCGCCCGACCCGCAGCAGTTCTGGGCACTGACGCGCCTTCGGGATGAGCTCGGGGCCACCGGCGGCGTCCTGTACACGGGCGCCGTCGACCTTCCCGGCGAGCGCCACGCGGAGTGGCAGATCCAGGCGTCGACCGAGAGCCTCCTCGACGCCGACTGGTCGCAGTACGCGGGCGCCATCGCCGCGCTCGGCAATCCCGTGCGGCTCAGCCTCGCCCAGGCCGTCGTGAGCGGCACGACGACGGTGGCCGGCCTCGCCGCGCTCGAGCAGTTCGGCACGACCGGGCAGGTGTACCACCACGTCAACCAGCTCGTCACCGCGGGCTGGCTCATGGCGAGCGCCCGTGGTCACTACGCCGTGCCCCCCGCCCGCGTCGTACCGCTGCTCGTCATCCTCGCCGCCGCCGGCGCCGCCTGAGCGGCCCCCAGAAGGGACACCATGCCACACCCCGCTCACCGCCGCACCGGTGCCGTCGCGGCCGCTGCGCTCGGCATCGCCGTGCTCGCGGCAGGCGCGCTCACCGCGCCGCCCCAGCCTTCCCTCTCGGCGGACGCGTCGGGCGATCCGGGCCTGATCAGCGAGGTGCGTCCGTTGCTCGAGGCGGCCGGCAGCCTCGACCGCGCCAGCGTCGTCCTGCTCGACGACGGCGGCGTGCGCACGGCGCACTTCGGGGCCACCGACGACACGAAGTACGAGATCGGCAGCATCACCAAGACGATGACCGCCGCCCTCCTCGCGGATGCCGTCGAACGCGGCGAGGTGACCGAGGACACCGCGGTCGGCGACCTCCTCCCCCTCGGGGACGCGCCGATCGCCGAGGTGACCCTGGCGGAGCTCGCGTCCCACCGCGCGGGCCTGCCGACCGTCCCCGGCGGCCTCGGGGCGACACTCGCGACCTACGGATTCACATTCCTCGGCACGGACCCGTACCGCTACGACGAGCAGGACCTCCTCGACGCGGCATCCGCCGAGAACCTCGACCAGCGCGGGCGGTACTCGTACTCCAACATGGGCGTCTCGCTGCTCGGCCAGGCGCTCGCACGGGCCGCGGACATGCCCTACCCCGAGCTCCTCGCTCGCCGCGTGCTCGATCCCGTCGGCCTCACGGACACCTCGGCGCCCACGAGCCCGGTGGACCTCGCGTCGGCCGCGCCGACGGGCCTCACCCCGGGAGGCCGCCGGGTCGACGCGTGGACGCTCGGCTCGTTCGCCCCCTCGGGCAGCGTGCGGTCGACACCGAAGGACATGGCGACGTGGGCGGCGGCCCTGCTCGACGGCGAGGCGCCGGGCATGGCGGCCCTCGACGCCCGGTGGCCGATCGAGGACGGGCTCTCCATCGGCCTCGCGTGGCACGTGAGCGAGCTGGACGGGACGACGATCACCTGGCACAACGGGGGAACCGGGGGCTTCGCGAGCATGCTGGCCCTGGATCGCGAGGCGGGGCGAGCCGTGATCGTGCTGCACGACACCGCCGTGAGCGTCGACGCGGTCGCGCTGCAGGTGCTCGCGGGGAGCGCCCGGTGAACGCGGGCATCCTCTCCACGGTCCTTCTCGCGGGCATCGTGCTCGTGCCGGCATGGTTCGTCGTCACCTCGTGGTCGCGGGGACGGGTCGGCACCCGGGATCGGCTCTCGGCCGCGGTCGGCGCCATCGAGGCGGGCACTGCCGCACTGCTGTTCCAGCACGTGGCCGCCGCATCCGTGCCGGTGCCGCTGTGGCTGTGGGCCGCAGCCGTGCTGCTCCTCGCCGCCGGGGTCGTGGGACTCGCGCTGCGGTGGGGGCGTCTTCCCCCGGTCCGCGACGAGACCAGGCGGCGCTCGCGGCTGGTGGGAGCCGCCGTGGGCATCGCCGTCTGCGCGGCGATCGTGGTGCTCGTCCTCGTCAGCCGCTGACGCACTGCCCGCGCCCGCCGCCGCGCCGCGGAACTCTTATCACGTTGGAAACACGCGCGGGGCACGCAGCCCGTAGTGTCTGTCCATGGCACTCTCAGCCGCGCCCGATGCCGTGAAGCACGGTGGGTTGAAACGCTCCATCACGGGGAGACAGCTGTACTTCTACGTCCTCGGTGACGTGCTCGGCTCGGGCATCTACGTGCTCGTGGGCCTGGTGGCGGCGGCCGTCGGGGGCGCGTTCTGGATGGCGTTCCTGGCCGGGGTCGCCATCGCGGCGATCACCGGGCTCGCCTACGCCGAACTGGTCACCAAGTATCCCCAGGCCGCAGGGGCCTCGCTCTACATCAACAAGGCCTTCCGCAGCCCGCTCCTCACGTTCTTCATCACCATCTGCATGCTGTCCGCCAACATGGCGGCGGTCGGCTCGCTGGCCTCCGGGTTCGTGCGCTACTTCAGCGGCCTGATCGGCCTCCCCGAGGATGCGGTCTGGGTGGCGGCGATCGTGGCGGTGCTCTTCGTCGCCCTGATCACGGTCGTCAACCTGATCGGCATCTCGGAGTCGGTGGTGGCGAACGTCGTGATGACGTTCATCGAGCTGAGCGGCCTGGTCATCGTCGTGATCATCGGCGTGATCGCGCTCGTCGAGGGAGTCAACGACCCGGGCGTGCTGCTCCAGTTCAGCACGGAGGGGGGCGCCGGGTCCGCCGTGCTCGCGGTGCTCGCCGGGGTCTCGCTCGCCTTCTTCGCGATGACCGGGTTCGAGAACGCCGCGAACGTGGCGGAGGAGACGATCGATCCGTCCCGCGCCTTCCCGCGAGCGCTCATCGGCGGCATGCTCACGGCCGGCGTCGTGTACGTGCTGGTGTCCATCGCCGCTGCCCTGGCCGTGCCCATCGAATCGCTGGCAGGCAACACGCTGCTCTCGGTCATCGAGGCCGACCTCTTCCTCCTCCCCGCCACGGTCATGCTCGTCGTGTTCGGCCTGATCGCGATGATCGCCATCAGCAACACGGCGCTGGTCACGGTCGTCGCGCAGTCCCGCATCCTCTACGGCATGGCGCGCGAGAACGTCGTGCCCGCCGTATTCGCGAAGGTGCATCCGGTGAGGCGCAGCCCGTACGTCGCGCTGCTGTTCGGATCGGTCGTCGTCGCCTCCCTGCTCGTCATCGGCGCGGTGATCCGTTCGAGCCAGGCCGGCCTGCCCGCGGAGGAGCAGCTCGACATCGTCGACCGGCTCGCGACCATCACGGTGGTCTTCCTGCTGTTCATCTACGCCCTGGTGATCGTCGCCTGCCTGAAGCTGCGGGGCAAGGACGAGGGGCCGGACACCTACCGGGCGAACACCGCGCTGCTCGTCGTCGGGATCCTCGGCAACCTCGCCGTGCTCGCCTACACGCTCATCGACGACCCGAACGCGCTGCTCTGGGTCGCCGGCCTGCTGGCGGTCGGCCTCGTGCTCTACCTCGTCCAGCGGTTCTTCGGAACGAAGCGCCCCCGCCCATCCGGCCCGGAAGACGTCGACGCGGACGCCGCCGGGTTCCCCACGACACACAAGGAGAGCTGAACCATGCATGTCATCGTCGCCACCGACGGATCCCGGGCGTCCCTCGTCGGTGCCCGGCAGTTCAAGTGGATCGCCGACTCCCGCGAGATCACCGACGTGACCGTCATCGCGGTGGTGAGTCCGTACGCCGCGGTGCCGTTCGCCAACGAGCTCGGCCCGCAGCAGTCCACCGAGCTCGGCGAGCTGAGCTTCCGGGACGAGGCGAGGACGGCGGTGGAGCTCGTCGCGGCCGAGTTCGACGGCTGGGGCCCCGGCATCCACACGCAGGTCCGGAGCGGCTCGCCCGCCCAGGAGATCATCCGCGCCGCGGAGGACCTGGACGCCGACCTCATCTCCATGGCCGCGGGCAGTCGAGGTCTCACCTCCACGATCCTGCTGGGCAGCACAGCCTCCCGCGTGCAGCACTCGGCGCCGTGCCCGGTGCTGATCTGCCGCCCCACGCGGAACAGCGAGCGCGCCCTCGGCTGACCCGCGGCGCACCGGGTCGGCGTAGGCGCCGGGCCAGCCGCGGCGCCATCAGCGGCAGGTGTAGGAGAGGCCGTCCACCACGTGCTCACCGCGGCCGAGTTCGCTGCAGACCGTCACGACGGATCCGACCGAGCCGCCGAAGATCCCGTACCCGCTGAAGGCGAACAGCACGACGAACGCGCAGGCGGCGATCGTCAGCAGGATCGACACCGCGATGCCCGCGATCGCGAACCGGTTGCGCCGACCGGCCCGGGACGCGAGCACGAGCCCGACGACGCCGGCGGCAAGGCCGACGAGCTGCAGCAGCGGCACGAAGGACAGGACGAGACTCGCGATGCCCCACGCCCGCCCGGGCAACGGTCCGGGGCTGCGCTCCCCGGCGGCGTCCGTCGGTGCCGAGGCGGCGGTCGCGCGAGCGGGTGCCGCCGTCGTGGAGTCCCACCCGGTCTCGGTCATCGCATCGTTCCGTCGTGTCGTGGTGCCGCGTCCGACACCTCCCGCCACTGTAACCGCGCAACCCCGGCCGGTTGGGGGTTCCCCGACGCAAGCAGCAGAATGGGTGCGTGCGCATCGGAATCCTGACCAGCGGCGGCGACTGCCCCGGCCTGAACGCCGTCATCCGCGGAATCGTGCTCAAGGGCACGCAGATCTACAAGCAGGAGTTCGTCGGCTTCCGTGACGGCTGGCGCGGCGTCGTGGACGGCGACGTCATGCCGCTGACCCGCCGCGAGATCCAGGGCATCGGCAAGCAGGGGGGCACGATCCTCGGCACGTCGCGCACGAATCCGTTCGAGGGCAACGGTGGCGTGGAGCGCATCACCGAGAACCTCGAGCGGCTCGGCATCGACGCGATCATCGCGATCGGCGGGGAGGGCACCCTGGCAGCCGCCAAGCGGCTCACGGACGCCGGCCTGAAGATCGTGGGCGTGCCGAAGACCGTCGACAACGACCTCGGCGCGACGGACTACACGTTCGGCTTCGACACCGCCGTGCAGATCGCGACCGACGCCATGGACCGGCTGCGCACCACCGGCGACTCGCACAGCCGCTGCATGGTGGCGGAGGTCATGGGCAGGCACGTCGGCTGGATCGCGCTGCACAGCGGCATGGCGGCCGGCGCGCACGCGATCCTCATCCCCGAGCAGAAGACGAGCATGGACCAGGTGGTCGCCTGGGTGAAGGCTGCGTACAACCGCGGCCGTGCGCCGCTCGTGGTCGTCGCGGAGGGATTCGTCCCGGACACCGCGGTGGACGCGCACTCCGAGCGCGGCCTCGACGCGTTCGGCCGGCCCCGCCTCGGCGGCATCGGCGAGATGCTCGCGCCCATCATCGAGGAGCGCACGGGAATCGAGACGCGCGCGACGACGCTCGGTCACATCCAGCGCGGCGGAACCCCGACGTCGTACGACCGCGTGCTCGCGACGCGCCTCGGGCTCGCGGCCGTCGACTCCGTTGTCGAGGGCCACTGGGGCCGGATGGTGGCGCTACGCGGCACGGACATCGTGCACGTCGGCTTCGCCGAGGCGCTCGGCACGCTGAAGACCGTGCCGCAGGACCGCTACGACGAGGCCGCGATCCTCTTCGGCTGACCCGACCGCGCTCCGCTCGATCACCTCACCCGCGTCCGCCGGCCCGTTCGAGGTTCCGTCACGGACGGCTCGGCTCGCCCGTGGTCTCACGCGCCGCGAACGCGTGTCGAGGGGTGCTCCGGCCGGCGAGATAGTCGTCGAGGGTCTGTCTGCGACGGCGTAGACGTTCCTCCTGGTGCAGGAGGTCGTCTCGCACTCTCACGACTCGCTCGAGGAGGTCGGCCGGCGGGGACTTCCCCGCACCCTCGGATACGCAGGGGATGATCTCGCGGAGCAGCCGGGACGACAGCCCCGCCGCGAAGAGGTCCTGGACGAAGGAGACGACCTCGGCAGCCTCCGGGCCGTACTCCCGGTACCCGTTCGGCAAGCGCCGGCTCCGGATCAGCCCCTGCTGCTCGTAATACCGGAGGGCCCGTGTACTCACCCCGGTCGTCTTGCTCAGCTCTCCGATCCGCACGCCCACCTCACCTTGACCTTGACCTTGACGTTAGCGTCAATGTCTAGGTTAGCCACCATGACAACAACAGCTCAGCTGCGCGGTCGCCACGCCCTCGTGACGGGTGGCTCGACCGGCATCGGCGCGGCCATCGCCCGCGCGCTCGCCCAGCACGGCGTACACCTGGCCCTCGTCGCGCGGGACGAAACCCAGCTGGAGACGACCGCTGCCGACATCCGGCGTCGGTACGGCGTCACCGTGCTGATCATCGCGCTCGACCTCACGCAGCATGGAGCGGTCCCCCGCCTCCTGGACAACCTGACGCGGGCCGGCATCGACCCGGAGCTGCTGGTCAACAGCGCGGGCGCGAGTTCGCGAGGACTGATCGCGGAGTCCGACCCTGCCGCGCTGCGCCGCTTGGTCGACCTGAACGCCGGCGCGCTCACGGAACTGACCACCGCGCTGGCGGCGCGGATGGTCGCCCGGGGGCACGGATCGATCGTCACCATCGCCAGCACCGGTGCCTACGCTCCCGCCCCGATCCTCGCGGCCTACGCCGCGTCGAAGGCATACGCGCTCTCGTTCACTCAGGCGCTCTGGGCGGAGACGAAGGACAAGAACATCCGCGTGGTCGCCGTCAGCCCCGGTCCTACCCGGACACCGATGAACACCGCACACGGGAGGGGCATGCGGCAGCCGGAGCAGGTCGCGAGCACCGTCCTGGCGGCGTTGGATCGATCGGGTCCGGCGGTGATCGACGGTCGCCGGAATGCTGCACTTGCGACCATCATCCGCCTGCTTCCGACGCGCCTGGTCACCGGTCTGGTACTCCGCACGTTGGCCGGGTGAGCGGAGGCCGGACCGGAGGCGAGGGCTGGGATGCTCGATAAGGATTCCTCGGCTCGCCGGTGGGCCCGCTGATGCCGGGTTCGGCGTCACGCGACGTGAGCAGATCAGCAGGAGGCGACGGCGATGACGGAGAAGCGACCTTTGCTCAAGGGCCGGGGTCTCCTGATGATCGGTGGCGGCATCGGACTCGTCATCGGGACGGTGGTGATTCTCCTCGTGCTGAACGGACGCCCGCCGGATGAGAGACCACCGGCGGCTGTCATCGCGATCGCATGGGTGGTCGGCGTCGTCCTCGCGGCCGGTGGCATGCTGATCGGTCTGCTCATCGCCCGTTGGCTGGTCGGCGATCGCATCGAAGTCGCGTTGCGGGAGCGCGACGGCGGGTGGCGGCACGGTCGTCTCGATGTGACGCCCGGGCACCTGAGCTTCCAGCCGTACCTCTGGCAGGTGCGCATACCGAGAGGGAAACCGATCGAGTTCGAGGTGCACCACGTCGGCGCGGACACGGGCCGGCGCCCGCCCGCGCGTGAGATGTGGTCCGTGAATCCGCTGGTGAGGATCCTCGATCTCGAGACGGACAAGGGCGACCGTGAGGTCGGTGTGCCGAAGCACCAGGTCGAGGAGCTCCGGAAACGCCTCGGCGAGCCGAGCCGCACCGCGTGAGGGGCGCACCCCGTTCCGGGCGACGGAGGAACGCCTCAACAGGTGGCCGGCTGAACGCGTCGTCCGCGGAGGGGGTGCAGCGCAGCCACCCGCGCGGGCGCACCTGCCTAGGCTGAGGGCATGTTCAGGGCGATCGTGGCGGAGACCGGGCGGGACGGCGAGGGGGAGCACAGCGCCGAGGTGGGCATCCACGAAGTCGATGACGGGATGCTGCCCGAGGGCGACGTGACCATCGACGTCACGCACTCGAGCGTGAACTTCAAGGACGGCATGCTTCTCGCGGGGCGGCCCGGCATCGCGCGCACCAGCCCGCTCATCCCGGGGATCGACGTCGTCGGCACCGTCGCGGAGAGCTCCTCGCCCCGCTTCGCGGCGGGCGACCTCGTGACCATGAACGGCGCCGGGCTCGGCGAGGCTCGACACGGCGGGCTCGCCGAGCGGGCGCGCGTCGACTCCGCCTCGCTCGTGCGCGTGCCGGAGGGCATCGGCGCGGCACGGGCGGCGGCCATCGGCACCGCCGGATTCACGGCGATGATGTCCGTGCTCGCCCTGGAGCCGACCGTCGCCCCGGACGCCGGGGACGTGCTCGTCACAGGCGCGGCCGGTGGAGTCGGGTCGATCGCCATCGCCCTCCTCGCCCGTCTCGGCTACCGCGTCGTCGCGTCGACCGGGCGCGTCGAGGAGCAGGGCGACTACCTGCGCTCCCTCGGGGCCGCGGACGTGATCGATCGAGCCCGGTTCAGCGATGCGGGCAAGCCCCTGCAGAGCCAGCGCTGGGCGGGGGCCGTCGACTCCGTGGGCAGCCACACGCTCGTCAACGTGCTCGCGCAGACCGGCTACGGCGGCGCCGTCGCCGCATGCGGGCTCGCGCAGGGTCCGGACCTGCCCGGCACCGTGCTGCCGTTCATCCTCCGCGGCGTGCGGCTGCTCGGCATCAACTCTGTCGATGCGCCCCGCGCGGTCCGGGAGCGGGCCTGGTCGCGGCTCGCGACGGACCTCGACCTCGGCCTGCTCGACGCCATGACCGAGACCGTGCCGTTGACGGGTGCCCTGGACGTCGCTCGGCGGATCCTTGCGGGCACCGTGCGTGGTCGGACGGTGGTGGACGTCCGCGCCTGATCGTGACGGACACGGCACCGGGGGGCGGTGTCGGGGGCGCGCCCTACGCTGGCACCGTGACCGACGGATACGACGCCTCCTTCCTGCGCCTGCCGGATCCGGTGGCGATCCCGCCCAGCGCTCCCGCCGAGGACGACCGCGTGCGTCTCGACTACACGCACTTCAGCGTCGTGCTCGACACGGGCCGGAGGCTCGCCGCGGTGACCGCCGTGAACATCGACGGGGCGGCGCTCGTCGACGTCGAGCGGTCAGACGACTGGCACCTCGACGAACGGGTGGGCGCCGACCAGCAGGCCGGTCCCGAGGTGTACGCGCGCAACGACCTCGATCGCGGACACCTCGTGCGCCGCCGCGACCCGGTGTGGGGTGCGGCGGACGTGGCCCGCCGCGCGAACACCGACACGTTCGCGTACACGAACGCCGCGCCTCAGGCGGCGGAGTTCAACCAGTCGAAGGAGCTGTGGCTGGGCCTCGAGGACTACCTGCTCGGCCACGCGGCGGCGAACGATCAGCGGCTCTCGGTCTTCACGGGCGTCGTCTTCGGGCGGGACGACGAGGAGTACCGCGGCGTGCGCATCCCCCGGATGTTCTGGAAGATCGCGGCCTGGGCCGCCGGGGAGGCGCTGGCGTCGACGGCGTACCTGCTCGATCAGACGCCGGAGCTGGACCGCATCGACCTCGGCACGGCGACCGCGGAGGCGCCCCCGCTCGGGCCGTACCGCACATACCAGGTGCCGGTGGACGAGATCGGTGCTCTCACCGGCCTCGACGTTGCAGCCCTCGCGGGTGCGGACCGCCTGCCGGCGCCGCGGCCGACGGCGCTTCCCGACCCCGGTCGCTGGGTGCGGCTCGGAGAATGGGACTCGATCGCGCTCTAGGCGGCACGACCCGGGGCCGCGCCGCAGCGGGGGCGCTACGCGGGCGGTGTCGCCCGGGCCGCGGCCGCCGCGGCGTCCGGGAGCGCCGCGAGGATGCGCCGGATCGCCGGCTCGTCGAGCGCGGCCGACACGAACCAGGCCTCGTACACCGACGGGGGCAGGCTGACGCCGGCACCGAGCATCACGTGGAAGAACGGCGGGTAACGCCACGCCTCCTGCGATCGCACCTGGTCGTAGTCGTGGACGCCCCCCGAGACGGCCTCGCCGAAGACAAAGCTGAAGAGGTTGCCCGCGCGCTGCACTGCGTGCGGCACACCCGCCGCGTCGAGCGCACCCGACACCGCCCAGGTGAGGATGTCCGCCGCCGT
>Ga0210040_10003339_pt1 | contig 21781 bp, 19 predicted proteins | sample CryGeyCG12114_NA_FD_185462 | JGI IMG/M metagenome (GOLD analysis project Ga0210040, IMG submission 185462) | Groundwater microbial communities from aquifer - Crystal Geyser CG19_WC_8/21/14_NA (SPAdes) (version 2) | ecosystem: Environmental > Aquatic > Deep subsurface > Groundwater | place: USA...
ATTTTGTTGAATTGTGATTCATCGACGGTGCCCTTGTGGGTTACAAGGAGGCGGATGATCTGAACGGCTTGCTCTGTGTACTCCTTCTGGAGAAGCCAGCGGGGAGCTGCGTGCAGTCAGCATGTGGCGGGCGAGGCAAGGCATACAGTAACTACATTCTGGCATGCAGAGCAGCATGACGGAGGTGAGGATGGCCAACACAGCCTGGAAAGCGAACGGCAAGCGCCACGATATGCTGCTCTTATCGTCCATCATAGCGTAGTCGATCCACAAAGCCACTAACTAGCCAATTAACATCAGCTCACTCCCATAGAAGTCGACCGGAGCGTTGACTCACCTGCCCAAGGATTAAGAAGCTCAAGGCCGACGCGACCGCGAGTCCACGGATTTTACTGGGGGTGACCTCGGCCTGCCACACGATGACATTGCTCACGATCAGCCCCAAGCCAACGCCCGCAACGATGCGTCCAACAATCAGCTGCGAGACCTGGAAGCTGGAGGCCTGCACCGCTGCTCCAAGAGATAGGACAAGCGAGCCTAGGTGCGCAACGGTCTTGCGGCCCCAGCGACCATTGAACACAGCTGTCAACAGACAGCCGGCAAAGCAGCCGATCATGAAGATCGAAGTCACTGTGCCTTGCAAGCTAGAACCCAAGTGGAACTGGGATTGAAAGCTGTCCGCGGTGAGCAGTCCGCCAATGACACCGTCATCGTAGCCTGGGAAGATGGTAACTACTTAGCATATGGCCCTGGAGAGAAAATTGCGAGCTGGGGTCTCAAGAGTGCAGTGTAGTATGCTAACGCTTCAATGGACATTGTAAGGTACGCACCGAATAGGATAAAGCCCATCCCAGCGGTGCAAGTAATGCCCGCCAGGAGACCATTGCCCTTGAGACCGACGTAGGGCATCGTGGCGATTTTAGGATCAATGCTATCGATAGAAAGCAAACATGGAGTACTTGGCTGGGGTAACAGAAAGTCACTCTCTGTGGAAGTCAACGAATGTGAGGCATTGCCTTGTCCGGCATTCCGTCCTGCACGTCTTATAAGGTCAGATTCTCCACGGGGAGTCTCCAGCCCCCTATCCCCACCCACCCCACGCATTCGTTTATGTAGCCTCGAAGCTTAATATGGGGAGAGGTAGGAATCAGCCTTTTGGCATGATGAATGTTTCCCAGCGGTTTCTCTACCACTTGTAGGCCGATGTTGCATCCGTGTAGGGGAGCCAAGCATGTCTCATTTCACCCGGTTAATTTGGATCCGCCCGCTGCGGTACCAGTCGCTGTGCGCGAGGTTATGAGAATGGCACTTAGCGATGGTAGAGCCCCTTCTCACGGCCTCCGCCCGGACAAGCGAAGTGGCTTTTGCTCGCTTATACCAACTTGCCAGCTATCTTCTCAACAACAACTCAACACCAACGCATTGAAAGGGTTAACAACCCTCGTCCCCGTTATTTTGCTAGAGCTACGAACAAGTACATATCAATCACGACCAAAAAGACGAAGCACAGCCGGTAGTAGCATCAACGTAGCGATCGGCAGCCAAGCGAGCAAAACCGGGATCTCGCATGTCCGGGTGGAGACGTCGTACATTGATGTACGCATGGAATTGTAAAGAGGTTACATATGATGGTGTAGAAACTACATACTAGCGCGCTACCAGCGCGCTACTAGCGTACCCCACCCTTATGTCTACTCGTGCGTACTCGTAAGTACTCTTAAGTAGTTATAACTAATTTATAAGAATTTCTAACCCTAATCCTAGCCTATAAGTATAACTATCTAAGTCCTACCTAATAGCTGACTCTAAGCCTAGCTAACCCTTACCTAACCACCTAGCCCTAACCAGTAGAGCCTAAAGATAAAGAAGTTATAAAATTAGTATATATAAGTAGCTACGAGTAGCCACGAGTAGCTAGATAGATAATTACTATTAGGTAGCGTTAGATAGCGCTCGGCTAATGCACGCTAATATAAGCTAATGCTGTCGATCTCCTACACCATTGTCTAACACCTCGAATTGTAAACTAGGCCTCTCAATCGGGCACTTAGATGCGAAATGAGACAAAACTCATCCACAGCATTCTATTGTCGTGTATAAGTGATTCGAGAATTGGACCTCATACAAGCCTCGAAGTATTGTCGGCACGCCTAACGGTCTCGGCTGGAACGCAGTTAATAAGCTAATGCAGTAGAGGGACAGTGTTGACCGCAGCATCAATGTATGCGATTTCAATGCCGAGACTAGCGACAGCTTATATTGAAGAAGCTTTTGCAGCGCAAGGGCTGCTGGATGGCCCCACGGTGTCAACCTGGTTGGACGATTGTAGGTGATGAAACCTGCGTGTGGACCGCGCTATGGAAAGGATCTGCATATCAACCCACAAGGAGTTGTTGTGGGGGAAATTACATTGCCAACTTGCGGCTTACGTGAGGATCACTTCCGGCCGTCTCATCATCGGCGGTGAGCGACTCATACTACCTCTTCTCATATCCCCTCGCGCCCTTAGCTTCAGCCAACGCCACCTCTTCTCTGGCTGCGCCAGCACCTTCACCGCCGTCTGCAACTTCTTTATCTTGACCAAAATGTCCCTCCTCCCCTTCATTGATGTTTCGTGGTCCGCTTATGGTGTGCAAGCTCAAGCGACGCAGCTGTCCATCCTGGCTCTCAGGTGTTCCGGTTGCAGCAGCCTGGATATCTTGGTCCTTCCCTGAGACACCATACTTGGGCCCACATACCTTTCAGCACAAAATTCATTAGAAGATCCCCGTTCCACTGGTCAACATCAAGGCCGGCGCCCACCGGTATACCGACCATCCGCCTGCCAAATCTACGCATGATGCCGGGCCGGTTCCGTCGTACCCAGGATCCAGCATATGCATGAAGGCTGTTGCCACAATCACACCAGCACTTAAGTATCGCAAAAACAGGTAGATGTAAAGCGGGATATGGGAATGTGAGCTGCGCTGTGCCAAGATTGGGAAGAACGTGGTAGCGATGGAGACCATGCCGATGGCGAAGATGGAAGAAATGCACGCCTCAAGTCTGCCATCGTACTCATTGACCCCTTGCGTTAGGTAACAGACGATCTGTCGCTGGGTTAGCTCGGTGAGAATGGCCGCTTTGGGATATGGAATGCCGGAGTGATTAGACATCTTGGCTGTGATAGATGGAGGGAGCAATGAGTGAAGAGGTTCTTTTACTTCTCATCTCCTTCCCCTGCGGCTTGCCGGGAGGTGTACGTGTCATTAATACCGATGCAGACGAAGAACGGGAGACCTGAGTTCTTTCCCTCGTATTCAAGGTAAGGAGTGTTCACTTGGAGGACAGCAATTCAAGCGCTCATGTCTAGTGTCTACGATGGGGCAAAGTCCTCTGAACATATACAAGCAAGCCCGCTTAGTGCATGGAGAATTTGTAGCAGTCAGGTTAGCGGATTTCGAGGATTTCATACTTTGCCATATGCAGATACGACTGAGACAGATGATAGATGGCCAAGAGGACTTGTGGATTCTCCTTCTCGGGGTCTGTGCACCATGCGTCGTCCACGGTCCGCATCTCCCATACAGAGACTTTACCCAACGAGGCTGCTTTGCAGAGCTGCGTTTTACCTTTCAAAAAGACGACGCTCAAAAGAAACAGGGAGAGGGGACGTTGATATTTCGTTTTCCAACGGTCGGCGTTCGCAATGTGCATGGTCCGATACACTGGACACACTAAGGCCCTAATCTGTCTACTGTGACTCTATTTTGTACTCTTCGCCGCTGCCGGCATGGCGTTAACCGCGACTAGAAGCAACAAACCTGTCTCTGTTGCCCCGCGTGGTCTTCATACAGCAATGCCGTCGATTGTGTATCTCCTTCATCTTGCCTGGTGTCGTCCTGGTGGCCTGTAGAGAAACGAGGCTCTTCGACATTGGACACTGTCACGATGGAAGCCGACGAAGGCAGAAGGGTCCGCCGCGACAAGGGACCACCGGGAGCAGACAAAGCCAGGTCATTGGGTTGTGACGGACGTGGTCGAAGGTAAACGCGTCAGCTTGTAAGCTTATTTCTCTAGCAGCCTCGAGTACTTAGTTCCTGGACAAGATCGACTCGCCTGGGTTGCTGCTGGTTGATGAGTGTCTTCTTGGCACCCTCGCTTTGGTCTCGTCCATGATGGGGCTACTTCGCCCACTCACAGTCATCGAAAGCTTTCGGTCGCCTGCACCATGGCCCGGTACGGCAGCGAGTGTTTGAAAGAGAGATGAGAAGTCCTTTGCAGGATGTGCTGGAAGACGTTCGGGAGCACGGGGGTATCGAGCGACTTGGTGACCGACCCGCGAGCTGACTAACAATGTTTCTCTGCGACAGCGCGCTCGATAGTCCTGTGTCTTTGGGGGCTCCAGTTCCTGCATTTGAAATACGGTGCAATTGATTCACAGACATAAAAGAACCGCATGTGCTGAAACAATGGAGCATTTCATTTGCCCCAATTGGACGGCCGCATAACACCGTAACCCTTTGTTGATAGTGGTAGCGTCTATCAAAGCACGGACAACGGTACATGATCACTTTGTGAGTACCGAGAGGGTGCAAGATCCTCACGTTCACTTTCGAGGGGAATATAGTGTTAGTCGGGCAGAGAAGCATATATATAATATCCAGCAGGTAGGTAGATCGGCCACTAGCATGCTCGCAAGCCCGACGATGAACGGGACGACCATAAATCGTAGTACACAAGTCGAGTCTCAGCGCTGGAGGTTGACGCTGCGCAGGTGCCAGCTGCAGGACGTTCCACGTGACTATTTCGTATCTCCGGCTAACCTGCTTAATCTGAGCCAAGACTATTTACAGTTTATCCCGAAACGGAAAGCACTCGAACCCTGCTCTCCGTTTGTAGCTTCGAGGCACAACAACAGGACAGCCGTCGTCTTCTACAATATGGACTCAACCCTTGCGTATGAGTTCATGGCTGAAGTGCCTGAATAGTATCCGCAAGGGTCTCTCGAAGCAGCAAAATGGCTGAGGTCATTGACTTGTTATCTTCGCCACCAGCATCACCGCCAGGGAGGACTCGGCCATTGGCGCCGACCGATCTCACAGCGCCGCAACAGCCTGTCAGCATACTAGATGTGTTCTTACCATGCAACGACCTTGACATCGAGCAACTGAACGATCACGAGCTCGACGCAATGCTGATGAGCTCACCCGCGGGCAGAAGGCTGGTAGCTAGGTTGTCACAACACCCATCACCTGCCAAGCGTCAACCAGTATCATCTATCACGAGCATCAGAACCAGCGCGCAGTTCGACGACAGTTTCTTCGACAACTTTGGTGATGCAGAATTCCCCATTGAGCAGCCTGCTAAGAAGAGGAGACTCAGCCCGCCTATGTTCAACATCGCGACTAGCAATGTCGTAGCCTCGAAAGATGAGGTCTTCGATTTGTCTTCAGAGCCAGACATAGCTTCTAAACCACAAAATCAGCGACTGTCAGCGGGCACTAACGTTACGGTCTGCGATCTCGACAGTGTCGAGGATGATCTCACACTATCCAACTTTTCTTCGCCCGCCGCAAACCCTCGCCATGACGTGGCAAAGAACACATCTGTGCGAGAGGAAAAGCAAATCATCGAGATTCTCTCCGACGATGAGGCCCCGATATACGATCCGATCGCAAGTTCTTCCCGGCCAGCTAGGACAGCACAAGGGAAATTGTTCTCAGATCGTACTAACAGCATCCTTGCAAACATAAAAGGGCCGAAAGGCCGATCAATAGCTAGATCGCGGTCAACAAGTATCACAGCAGCCATGAAACAATCAAAGCCAAAACAGATCGCCGAAGCGGAAAGGGACGAAATTGATGATATAATCGACTCTTCTCAGCCAGGAGTTGTTTGTCTGAGCCCGGGGAAACCCCTGGGCACAACCAACAAAGAAAAGGCTCCAGCGAAGACTAGAAAAACCGCCGCAGAGAAAGAGGCCGAGCAAGGAGCAAAACGCCTGGCAAAAGAAAGACAGGCCGCTGAAAAACAGCTTGCGCTCGATAAGGCTGAAGTCAACAAGAGAAAGACTGACAGGAAAAAGTCCGCCGAGGAGATGCTCATCTTCATGCCGGCGGTGTTCAAAGGTAAAGCACTAGGCAACCAGGTCCAGCTGCACATGAAAGAGGTCAATGTCAATGTAAGCTTCTACGACGACGAAATCGATATGACACAAGATGATGGAGAAGTCAAGAGCCTCGGAAAGATCATCAAATGGGAGCGTGAAGTGAAAGCAACATATGACGAGGTCAAAGAGGAATGGATGCCGCTGGGACGAACTAAAAGACAGCCAGAAAAGCATATACTTGTCTATCTCACGGGAGAAGATTTCTGTACGATTGCGGCAGCGTGTCCACACGGCCAGTCTGCTAATAGTGAGGAACATTGGCCACCATCGGAGGAAAGTATGAAAGAGAGCCTAACCACATATGTGGTGCTGCTAGGCTCACAGCATCCCGGCTGCACCATTGTCTTGCTCATCGAGGGACTAACATCTTTCATCAAGAGAATTGTAAACACCAAGAACAGAGAATACCAAAGCGGGGTACGAGCACGGAATCCTGTCCTTGAAGATCCGGCCGTACCCTCATCTAGCACTCAGCCAACTTCGTCTGGCCGTGCGCCTAAGAAGCGCAAACAAAGCAAGCCGGTCATCGACTTGACCTTCTTCGACAATGACATGTGCGAGATATTGCAGCTGCACATACAGCTCGCCCATCCAGCACTGCACATTCATCATACCACTTCCGTTGCCACTTCAGCAAAGCAAATCGACTCGTTCACCCAACACTTGTCTACGCGGCCGTACCGGCAGACAGAGCTAGAGCGGAATCTTGCCCATGCCTCATTCTGCATGGCCAGTGGCCAATTCCGTACAGGTCAAGGGGATGCAAAAGAAACATTCATCAAAATGCTCGAACAAGTCAACCGACTCACTGTGTCTATGGCACATGGTATTGTTGATGCAGGGTACGATAGCCCAGCGAAGCTCGTCAAAGGCTTTAAGAAAGCTGAAGACAGAGTCACTGGCGGTGGTCGAAGCTTGGGGGGCGATACAGGTCTAGAAAGACAGGGCAGGGAAAAGGCAAAGCTCTTGCTGGAAGACGTGAAGAAGGCCGCAAACAAGGACGGCGCTTGGAACAATCAGCGGCTTGGGCCGCAAATTTCGAAGAGGTTGTGGAAGGTCTTCATGAGTAACGACGAGGATATGAGGGATGGGATTGCGTAGGCGGGCACAGCACGCTGTTCAGTCTAAGGAAGCCCAGCATATTGTACCGGATGATAGACATCAGTATCCCTACAACTACAACTCGTGGACAATATCACCAGCACCAAATCAGCCTTGCAACCATCTACTCAACCCAGTCGTATCAATTTGTTTGCTCAGCAAAGAGCGCTGGCTGTCAGCATCGAACATCGATCTGTCACTCGCACCCGCACAAAGCCACGACAGAATCGCTTTACCGGCATCTCTCGGTTCAATCTGCGCTCATTGTGCTGTTGCTGTCGCCAGGAACGCTCAGTCATCACAAGCATAATTCCAAGAAACACGATCCCAGGGTGCAAAACTTTATTCCGGATACTGGGCGTCGTGAAGTTTTGCTCCTCGATGTTTAAGCGTTGGAGTTGTTCGTCGAGAAAATGTCTTCGTGAAGTCCAGCCCCGCCGTCCAAGGTATCTGGCCCATATGCATCAGAGTCCATGGTCATCCTTTCGGCAGCACGGTTCGCCAGTCGCATACAACTGCCATCACAACAACTTCTGCAACGCCCAACCCGGCTCGAGGATTGGTTGAGGACATCCACGTCGGTTTCCGCAACTGGTGCGATGTCTCCTGTGAAGTCGAGAGCGAGGCGATCGAAGAAAACTTCCTGTTGAGAGAACCCAGCAGGGTTGTTTGTCGTCGACATATCGAAGCTTGAGTTCCAAACATATGGTGCGAAAGGAAAGTCAGACGTGCCAGAAAGATCCATGAGGAGCTCCGTATCGTCAGCACTGACGGTATGCTGCCGTGAGAGCAGGTTTGGCGGCTCGGTGAAGCTCGTCAGCGGTGCAGAGAAGCCCAAGACATCGGAGGACTCGTCATGCAACCATGAGTTCGCCGTGGTGGTGTTTGGCCAAAGGCAACTCGGTGCGCGACACTCATCATTGCCGTTGCTGTTCTGAGCATGCTGCACAGCGCCCGGTTGAGGGCCACGAGGCTGCTTTCTTATGTCCCACTTACGCAATTGCACTACTAGCTGGCGACGCCTAGCCGTAGCAATAGCTTAGCCGAATCCAAAACCCGTTGCGACGATGCCAAAGGGTGGCTATGACTTACGAGCAGCTGAGTCCCCTGGCCTCCAGCGAATCTTTGACCTGGACCAACGTCTGGTTCCAGTCAAGATACAGTGACCGGATGGTATCCTTCTGTGCTTCCCAAGCTTGTGGCTCAATCCGAGGCTTGCGCTCATTTGGTCGACGCATAGGATCATATTGGAGAGGCTGTCGGTTGCTGGTGAAGTTTACGTTGGGCATTCTTGCAAGATGCGTCGGAACTGTTCGACAAATGCTAGATAGCTAGAAGTGCTGAGCTCAGAGAGACAGTGAGAGAACTCGCCATGTTTGCGATCCCTTTTGTACTTGAACATTACCACAAATGACGGCACCGTCGTCTGTTGTCTCCACATGAGCGTACCTGTAATAGTACCATCCCTATACTTCACCATGTGTTTTGTCCATGCGTTGAGAAGTGAGGTAGTCTCTAAGCAATGCGCCTAATGCACATCTGCATCAGGGCAGACCAGCCCGCTCGCTTAGGCCACCAATCTGTGCGAAGTGTGGGTCCTAAGTGGCCTATGCAGGGCACACAATTAGTCTCGTAAGCCTTGAGCAGATCGCCTATGGAGTTTCCTGGGTGAGTGGGTCGGCGCTCATCTTGGCGCATTACACCCAGAAGCTCTACCCATAGAGTGAAAACGACCCAGCAACCTTCTGCCTAGCATTGGCAAAAGACAATTGTTACCACAGAGTTGTGGTATATTGGTTTTCTGTCACTGCCCGGCTGCCACTTGCCCCGCCATCGGGACCCCGTGTCTCGCCACGTGAAGGAAAAGCCTTGAACAGATGTCGTCATAAATGAGTCGATAGCGTTGTATATGGTGATGGTCTACATTGCGAAACTAGAAGCAGGCATATTTACAGACTTAGACCATCTAGTCATCCTGAGCTCAAAATGCAGCTAGCTAGCTGACCAAGTGCAAAGCAAGCAGTCGTCCGGGCCGTCCTGCACTGTCTCGTACGAAGCATCCTAGCCAGCTTCTGGACTTGGCGACCAGAGAGTGCGCTTTCTCAAGCTATCTTGGTCGACAATTGTCTCGGGCGACACTTGTGATTGAAGGTGCGTCATGTAAAGGCACAAACATTGTAGCTTCAGTGTTGGCGTGCCAGCGACACGAAGTCATTACCTGCAGAAAAATAGCGTACGCACCACATCCTAGACATGTGACCCGCAACGTATAAACAGCGTGATCCAACAGTCAAGCATCGCGGTATTGTTCATCTCTAGCGCAAGAAACCGCCTTGACAAGCATCCGACCGTGTTTTCCATCTGCATCAGTGCTAACATTCACCGTCACTGAATCTAACAGATTCATCAACCATTGTACAGATATCCAAGTCGTCCAAGTCGTGGCGCGACGTCCCAGCTGTGTATGTGGTTCCTGTCCCACGGAAAGCTGAAGATCGTGTATCTTTAAAAAGGATATCCCTCTCCAGGCAATCAAGCCTCAATCATCAGGCTCGCAACCATTAGAAGTTATACCAGTCATAAGACGCCCACTGCTCGCCAACATCATGACTTTGATGTAAATCAGTCTCTGATAGCTGCTCGGCGATTGCGCCCTCCGCTGAACCCGCACTCGTCTCAATGCCGTCAAAGTCGACGAAGGCAAGCCCCCCGTCGAAGTCGAAGTCGTTGAATGAGAGATCGGAATCTCGATGTTCGAAGCTCTCCTTGCTCTCGTCCGATCTTGTTGCACAACTACCTTCGACTGCTGCTGATTCCTGAGGACCTTGGTGGAATGTCTCGTTACTCGAGTGGTCTGAGAGAGTCTCTCGCTCCAGATTGCCGCCTTCCGAAAGGTCCATTTCCTGCTCAGCCGAGCCTTGGTTGGGGATCTCTGACTCGGTTTCTGGCGATGCTGTCCTCATCTGTCGACGCACGTACTTATGCACCTTCCATTTACCCAGTTGAGCGATCAGTTGCCGACGGCTGCGGATGTCAGCTTGCCGCAGTGTTTCAGATAAAAGGCGACGGATCAGACTCACGACGGTGCAAAGCCTTCGCTTTTCAATATCTCGATCACCTCGTTCAGCGTCATCTTCTGCTCGATGTACAGAAAGATGATCCTGTTCTTGTGCAATCCCCAGGTCTGGTTGGTAATCGGCGCTTTTGTATAACGTCGTGCTTGGGCTGGCGCCCATTGCAAGAACTTGTGGTTGTTGCTGTGGTAATCGTTGGACATAGTGCTTAGTTGAACCCCACTGAGGCTTCCCAGATCGCACGTTCGGATTTAGCCAAAGCGTCGGTCGCCATGGTCGCGAAAGTCGGCCTTTTGAAGCCACGAGGATCCTGGATTTCCATCTCGCAATCCGGCCTGTCCCTCACCTGCTTCACTGCATATCGATCGCAGTATGAGAGTCAGAGCATATTGTCCTGAGCCAGATACATATAGAAAATGAGGCTCAGTTCACGATTGTGAATTGCTGCGGAGCGAACCACCAATGGGGCGGCCCCTACTTGCAGAATGGGGTTCGCCCTACAGAGTCCAGAATCCTTAAAGCAAACCGCGAGCGAATCGCATATAGACCTCCCATTATTAGCTGCGGGGATGTCCAAGAAGGAGCCACAGCGCATGAGCACGAGCCGGTACCAAAGAAAACGTGGACCGCAAAATAAATGTTATCAAATAAGTTAGGGCTCAATTTCGGTGGGTGGTCCCCGTGGCTAGGGGCACTTCTTCTACCTTAGCGGTTGTGTCTAAGCGTCTACTTGCACCTAAGTTTTCCGCGGTCGACTTTTTTTTTGGTACCGGCTCGAGCACTTCGTCCGCCATTTTCCATGTCCCCAAGAGGACATGGCAATGCACTGTACCTAAACCGCAAGCGGCACAACTCTAGTAATTTTCGCGACCCGGCAAATGCATGGAAGGCTCAAGCCAAGGGCTGTAATTGAAGACGACCTCGTTGCCCAAGGACAACGATGTCTGTTATCGCCCATGTCGATTATGGAATATACTACAGTTGAGATCCGATGGCGAGTTGATTGACAGACCTTGTCATGGGCTGTTGCTGCAAGGCACTTCCACTATTGAGAAGTTTTGGCCGCCGAACCTACAAGAGACCGCTAGGGTAGAGCAGGAAAACCAATACCCTCTCGTAGTACGTTGATAATGAACCAAAAAGTGTCTAAGACTCTTGTATCACAGTTGAGCGTCCGTAGCACACCCAAACATCAATCAATACAGTCCAGGACCACAGTAACTTGCATAGCTTCCATTCACTACGATGAGCTCATCACATGATGACGAAGACTTTGTACCCAACCCTACGTGGGAACGCGGAACTAGCAGTCACATACGAAGGAAGCTAGATACCTCTCAGCTCGTGATAAAGATGGTTGCCTCGGACAAGTACATTGTCTTCAGCGTCCTCGACCGTACGATTCACGTTTTCACAGCCGCTGGAGAGCCACACACAATATTTCGAGATTGGCCACACGAAGCTACCAGGACGTTGGCGTTGCGAGCTGATACGCTGCTTTCTGGCGAGCTTGGTGGAAGCATTCGTTGTTGGGATCTTGCCACTTGGTATGTATTGAGCACGAAGGCCCTCATGAGAGTGAGACTAAAGCTTACATCCTGTTCTCACACACAGTGAGCTCACGCGAGACTTGCTAGGACACACAGGTTCAATCCATGGCCTAAGGTTTGTTTCAGACAAGACGGCTGTCTCTGCATCCGCCGACACACTTTTAAAGGTTTGGAATCTCGAGGCTGGCGTTTGCGAAGGCACATTGTCGGGCCATTGTGGCAAGATTTCGGATGTAGCTGTCACAGGAGACCACGCTGTATCTGTTGATTTCCTTGGTGCTGTAAAGGTGTGGTGCGTCTCCGAGCAGCGTTTGGTACACACACTTTCCGGTCACACAGGGTATGTGTGCCGCGTCGTCTGTGATGGCAGGAGGATATTTACTGGAGGCTCAGATGCGATGATCCTGGTCTGGGATCTGAGCACTGGAGAGCTCCTTGCTACGTTGGAAGGTCACGCAAGCACAGTCTGTCAGATATCACCACAACTCGAAGCTGGGACTCTTGTCACAGGATGTGCTGGTGGGATGCTCATTCTTTGGTCCCTACACGACTACTCAGTATTGCATACAATCTCGAGATCACATGATGGTTCAGTACTTTCGTTGGACGCACGAGATGGCGTCATACTCACTGCCGGCAGTGAGGGCACGGTGAAGCTGTGGGACCTCAACACTGGCACCTTGGTGGGGAGTCTCGAACCAGGTACACAGGTAGCATGGGCTGTTTCGCTGGGTCGAGCAAAGAACAAAACAGCCATTACTGTGTCAGCTCAGGGACATTCCCCTTTTCCGCAGACTGATGGTCGGTATCTTGATGTGAGCAGATCTTGCGGTCGTCTTTGTGGTACTCAATACTGACGTGCGGACAGATCTGGCCGTTCTCTTGAAGAGTGGTCAAGATAAGTGCCTGCAAGGATTGGTAGTGGTCTGATGCCTGCCGCGCAAAAGCATGACGAGCATACGTGTGAAACGCCAACGGCAAAGCGATGGAGGAGGAGACACCTTGGCTATTTGACAATCCGATATGGAGCAGAAACTCTTCTTAGAGGTCAGGCTTGCAAAACGGTGTGCAAGGAGCTGGAGTGGAAGCCCAATTTCTTGACATTTTCGTATGGAACATAAGCTCTTCTCTTTCTTACACAATTCAACCGCTGCTCCACTCCTATTGGTCAATAGTTGAACCATCTTGTAACTGAATCGACGGAAAAGACAGATGGTGCACTGCTTCAAGCAGAAGCTTCAGCCAGCTCTCGGGTGAGTTCGAGACCAAACAATACCTTTTGAGTTGTTCGCAGAAGATACATGCGAACCAGGAATTGTCATCCACTTTTGATCTATGGATAGCAAAACAGATTTATGCCACGAGCCCTGTCAACATTGGGAACGCACTGTCCTCAACGAACCGTCGATTTCTTCGAGGTCGAACCGCAACAGGACATGGACTTCAACAACATTCGATACGCAGGGACAACTACATGGACAAGGAAGGTGATGGCAATATGGTGTAGGATCAACAGGTTCTGCGTTTGTGTTCTCCTGGGCCGGCCGTCAGGCTCTCAGGCATGATGTATCATCATCTTCTGTGCCATGTGCTTGGAGTAGCGTGTCTTCGGTCGCAGGAGGTCTGATGAACCGTCGCTTCAACCAACGCCAGAACTTCTGACGCAAAGTGAGCAATGCGACGATAGCTGAGGGAAGTCCGACAACGATACCGATCACGATGCCCGCAATTGTACCGCCACTCATTCCCTTGTTGCTTCCTTCACTTGGCGTGTCCATAGATGCAGCCGTGGTCGTTGGGGCAGCCGTTGAGGATAAGCTGGATGTCGAGGACCCCGATGCAGGGGCACAATCGACTGTAAACTGGTTGATGCTCGTATTAGAATAGCATCGGTTGAGCTCTAACGGCCATTGATCTTGAGGACCGCAGTTGAGGACCATCGAGCCGTATACGGTCACTGCTTGATATCAGCTTGACTGGACCTCGGGCCCCATGAGAAAGCCGGTTTTGTACCACCACAGCCGTTGTAATCTGATCAATCTCGAAGGAGCCGAAGAACTCATGGACCGCTATGCATCTCCCATCGTCTGTCCCATTCAGCGTCGACGGAGCCGGATCTTGACAATCCGAGTCGGGAAAGAACAGCAACGTAGCGGATCCGTGAGACAATGCGGCGTAAAGAAGAAAGCTGAGAAGTGGTAGACAGAGCACGTAGTAATCCATTCTAACAGTACGACCAGTAGGTCTAAACAGGTGCAACGAGAGCTGTGGATTAACAAGATAGTGAAACAAGGTGGCATGAGAGAATTCTTTGGGAACGACGAACATCCATAGTATGTTGAGTGCGCAGGATCGTAGATAGGACGGGCAATTCGTTTTTGACAAGAAAGATCCGTGCTGCTCAGCCGACCAGGATTCGTCCGCGCAAGGTGTCGGGGATATGCAAGGCAATTCTATGAGTGGCTTTGTATTCTCATGTCGCACAGCCAAGTAAGGCTGGGGTGGAATGCAGTTGAAGATGTTCCGTAGCTTCGGGCCATTAAGGCAGGTCTTGAGATGCTACTGGTTGCACGCCTGCTGTGTCCTTCGGAGCCCCAGACAGCTCACGTTGAGCCAAACCCACAAGGCTGACAGGTAGACAAATCGCCTGGTATAAGGTTGTGGCTGCAGTCATTCAACTTGCATTGTTCGCAAAGCCCGCGCGCTGCAGTCGTAGCTTTCAAAGTTTACACTTGCGCATCGGTCGAGGTGAGCGACCTTTGCAAGGTTATCTAGGATGGTTCAGGTCGGCTGATGAACTAGGAATGGCCAGCGATGCCGGACCAGACGATCTCCCTTACCCCCGAAGGATTTGAGGCTTTCCTCCCAGGTCGAGTGAGACAGAAGAGACATAGAACTCGTGGCCCAAGGACGACGGTACCTATTGTCGCTGATATTGGTTCTGCCACGATGGCAATGCACATTGAATATGGACTGTTGATTGCAGCAGCAAACCTGGCAACAACGTCAGGCTTCCGCTGAGAGGTCCCGGCCCCACCAGTATGAGCGGGTCTAGCGGCCCGGGCCCCAATGTCTTCGCGTTCACCTTCTCCGCTAAAGCCGATCTCGTAATTTTAACGCCCTTCCCTTTACCCCTCAACCGCACCTTTCAGCAATGCTTTTATCACAGTGACCGGCTTGTAGCAAAGAAAAATAACTCCCGGTGGCATACACGACGCATATCAGACATGGTTATATAAAGATGTTAATACGTGATACATGCTCTGTTGCTGCTCTCGTAAATTGTTCTACAAGGTCATTATTCGACAGGCCAACTATGCGAGACAGCAATAGACACCACCTGCTACCCGAACTTCTATCTTACGACCTATCGAGATAGGTTTAGCCCTTCTAATTAGCTAGGTGTATACGCAGGCTAATCCTTATTAGATAGACCTACGTAAGACGCTCTACTACTTAGCTAAAGCGCTAAGTCTTAACGAGATAGGTTTAACCTCGAGCGAAAGAGAAAAGGCGTCGCTAAGGTATCGAATAAGGTATCGGATAAGATATCGAATAAGAGGATAAGTTTTCGTAGAAGGCTACGATAGTAGTTAGCTAGCTATTAATAATATAAATTAGCGAACGGTATATAGTAGTCTAGTACCTAGTTAAAAGCTACTATTCTTCGCTAAATATAAGTCTATACCTTCTCTACTAAACCTAGTTATTAAGTCTATTAAGATAATAATAATACCTATTTACTAACTCTAAGTAGCCTCTTAGGTATCGAGTAAAGCCTAGCTACGATTATCGATACCGTAGTAAACCGCGCGATTAGATAAGAGAGAAAAGATAACCTTATTAAAGCTATTATATAAGTAGTATAAGGAGTTTAATAAGCTTAATAATATAAGTAAGTAGTAGAATAATATATACTACGAATTTACCTTCGCTACTATATTATACGCTAGCCTAATTATAGCTAGGTAAACTAGATAAATAGGGTCGCTAAGCGATTAGTATAACTAATAAACTAATTAGAAGGAATAGTCCTCGAACTAAGCCTAATAAGGTAGAACTATTCTATAAGACTTATATACTCTATAGTAGAATATATAAAATATATAAAGTATATATAGGATATATACTACTTTAAGTAAAGCTACTTATTTAAATAGACTCTTTATAGTTAACTTATATTATATACTTACTCTTATTAGTCCTAGCTAGTTTCTAGATTTATATTATTACCCTCTACTATATACTACCTTATATCTTATAATAGCTAATACCTACCTAAAGTACCTCTAAGGCTCTAATTATTCTTATATAGTTAGTCTTAAGGAGTACCTTTAATATACTAATAAGAAGTACTATAATAGAAAATATTTAATAAAAGGCTCTCTTTATATATATTATTCTTAATATATAAAGAAGTAGTCTAGTAAAGAGTACTCGATAGAGTCTTAGTTATAAGCTACGTATACGTAGTATAAGTAGTATTCTAACTATAAGATAAAGGTCGTAGCTAATAAGGCTAATACTACTATTAAAGTAGCTACTTAATAAAAAACTTATAAGAGTCGTAATAAGATAATAAATAAACTAAATAATAAGCTATTACTCTCTTAGTCGAGTACCTTAGTAGTATTATCTTCCGTAAAGTCTAAAGGTATAATATACGTTAATAATAACTATAACTCGTAACTAGAGAAGAATATAAGAAATAAGTTTATATAGAGACGTACTCGGGTTCGTAATCGTATAATAGTAGATAAGAAGAAGAATTAAGCTAAGTTATAAAGAGCGTTAATAGCTTTAATAACCTCGTTTACGGCTAATACTCGTATTATTAACGCTAAGAGACGTATTATAATACTTAAGAGAAAGGTAGAGGTCTTAATAATAATACTAGCTAGTTAAATAAAGTAGAAAACGTTAGTAGAGGAGTTAATAAAGGAGTTAAGAGAGGATAATATATAGTAGAAAGAGGAGTAAGATTAGCTAGCTTACTAGGCCTAATACTTTTTTATAAAAGGGCTATAAGAGTTAGCTATTAAAATTTATTCTCTATTAAAACTACTTTTTAGCCTTAAAAATAGCTAATTAATAAGTATTAATTTATAACTCTTTACTCTAAAGCGATTTCTTAATAATAAAGACCCTTATATATAATTATAATCTTTATTATTATTATTATTATTATTCTAACGATACTCTCTACTATAGTAATCTTATAATCGTAAGTATTCTTCTACTAATATTAGCTATATACTAAAATACTTTAATATCTAATTACCTCCCTCTCTTATATATATTAGGTAATTAGCTAGTAGTATAGAAACTATCTAGAATAAACTAACGAGCTATAAATCTATCCTAAGATTATACTTAAAGCTATTAGTTATAAACTATTAATATACTTAACTAAAGGTCTACTTTACTATAAAGCGACTAATTTAGAGGCTATTATTAAAGGCTCGCTACTTTAGAGTAATATTATACTCGAGATAAAGCGATAGGATACCTTAATTATAAGAGTAAGTAGTATTACTAAATAGTATTCGTATCTTATTATCCTCTACGCCTTAAAATACCTTAATTAACTTTTTTATTATACTAGACTTCTTTAATATCGTTATATTATTCGCTCTATTCTTATACGAGCTAGTAAGAGTAAGAATTAGTCTATTAGGTATTATAATAGCCTACTATTTCGTATTATATAAATATTTATAGCTACTATAATAAGCTTACTACCTATTAAGTAGCTAATAAAACGAGCGAAAGGTACTATTAATAAAGCTAAATATAAGGCCCTACTTACTAAAATTACTTAAGTCTTCGATATATTAGTCTAGTCTTTCTCTTATTAAGCTAAAGTACTAATTTAGTAAACTACTATACCTTCTAGCGAGATAAATTAAAATATTAATAACGATTATACTAATTCTAGTATATAACGTATAGAATACCTCTTAGTCGTAATATAAATATAAGGGTATAGCTAGCTTATATAATACTATAGATAATACCTCTCGACTTATATAGCTATATTAATTACGATATTTAAGATTATTAAGCTCGAATAGGTTAACTAGAGTATTAATCTCGCTAAGTCTAAATCTTATTTACCGTAGGTATCGCTCGTTACTCTAATTACTTAGTCGCTACTCTCTATAAGGGTATTCTATTAGTTATTAGTATAGACGACTACCTTCGCCCTCTATCTCGTCGGTGAGTAGTAAATAAATAGCGACCTTCCTCTACTAATTATTTATTAAATATAGCTATCTTATAATTAAATAGTAAGCTAGTAAGCGAAACCGAGGTACGACGTATACAGCTAAGAATACTACTAATTGCGCTACACCTATTCAGATTGTAGATCATGATCTGATCCGGAGGTCACATTCTATAGAAAACGGGAGCAGGCGGTGTCTAATGAAACAATCTTGTGCCAAGCTCCACGGAGAATTGTGTTTCGGCCTCATGATAGCATATACTAAACATCTCTGGAGGCCTCGTCAGTCAACCAGACCCTGCAAAGAGCTCCTCAGAAGTCATCGCCAGCCTTTCACTCCTAAAAATCATTGAAATCGGCATTCCGCTCCAAATCATCGTTCGTTGGCTCATTGAACATGCCAAACTGTGCATCGTTGCGAAAAACATTGTCGTTAGTGATTTCCCAATTAGCGAAGTCGTGATAGTTGTCCTCAAAGGGATAAGCTAAACCCGGGCCATTATAGCTTTGCCAATTCTCATCAAACTGCGGTGATGTGGTGCTGTCCTCTGCTGCTGTTCGAGGCTCCGCATGATCGTCAATGCTCCTGAAGCTAGGACTTGGAGACGGTGTCCCCTGCATTGCGTTTGCCACAGGTCGAAATTCCTGTTGTTGCGGACCTCGACTTGCAGCTTCGGCTTCCGTATGCGAGGTGGCTAATATCTGGCCCTGCGGGTTCTGTCGCCTCACGTACTTCTTTGCATCCCATTTGCCAAGGCGATCCGTCAGTTGACGTCGTCTACTATGTTAGCCGCATCCCTCAACCCTGCTAGGTGTTGTCACACACGAAGGCGCAAACTCATCCGTGCTCACTGCTGCTATGACCTCGTTGGCGGTCTTGTCTCTTACGATGTAGAGCTCGACGATCTCGGCTTTGTGTGCTTCCCAGAGCTCATCCTTGATTGGTCGTTTTGGCTTCGCACGCTTCCGGGGTAGATTCCATCTCAGCTGCCTTGCAGGTTTACCAGCTGGAGGAGAGGACATGGTAATAGGAGAATACGTAGTCTTTTGAACACGATGGTATGAAATTGTCAGTATGACCACCGCTTGAGCGTAGATGTCGCGACTCCCAGGTAAAGCACTGCATCTTCGTCGTATTTATAGCTCGATCTGCCGGACGCTTCCATGGCTGGGTCTTGTTTCTAACGACTGCGAGGACTCTCGAAAATTGAACAACAGACCTCCTGTCGGCATTCTGTGAATAAGTAGTTTCCGCCTCACCTGGCATACGCCTGCCGGGCGCGATGATCAGTCCTCTTTTTGACACTCCGCCAGGACCAACCTGGACTTCTAGCGCCGATGATCATCCAATCAGCTCGATTGTGGAGTGAGCCAGAGGCTGCGCGTCTCTACCGTAGTAGCTGTCCTGCTGTTGGATTCGTCTCTCGCAGGACTAGTACTAGACCTGAATCGAGGCATGTTCCCTTCCCAAAATCCGGTTTGACATCGCAGCACTAGTTGTTGTGGCCGTCGTAAAGGAAGCTGCTAAGCAGCGACAAACAACAGTACCTGCAGGTGGTTGAGCGGAGTATCATACGATCGTAAGTAGGGAAACCTCACTCCCGATTGTGTCATGACTCGACAGGGAGTCATTTACTTGATGACTCCCCCTGCACACTGCATGGCAAGCTCGGCCCTGGAAAGACCGCCGTGTACCATCATAACCTGGAACTGTAAGCTGGCGTGCATTAGCGACGTGACCTTACGCGTGTGACGAGGCTACCATACAAACTCTTCAAGGCGGTGTGGAAATGTCTGCTCTTTTCCTACCAACCTGATAGAGAAGCTACAGTAAGGTTAGAATTGATACTCTGGAATTGGCTGAAAAAGGGACGCCAGCTTTAAGTTCCAGATTTGAGTACGGTACTTGCGACGTACAGATGACCGATCATGCCCATCAACACAGATGGGGACAAACCTGGCGGCTTTAGATTTACAAGCCTTGGGGATCAAGACGTTCCGCGCTCGGTACTCGAGCACGTGCGCCTCTCTAGCTTCGAATGTACCGGGAACGAAGAGGGACGGAACTTAGGGATTAGCTGGATACTGCTTGTGCTTCCTCCCATCCCGTGGAGGAGCTTGTAGACAAGCCGCCACCGAGGCTGCTCATTACAAGGATTACCAGTAGCACCAGATCACAGCCTAACGTTGACTTGCTGACAGAGTATATTATTCTTTGAAGATCGTTGGCGGCATTCACACTTAGTGCTTGCATGCTCACTACCACCCACGCGTCCTTTATGTAGCACCTTTCATACATCAAAATGCTCCAACAAGTATATGAAAACCACAAAAGGGAAGATATCACACTCTCTACTACACGACCACCCTCCGTCTCCTCCACGTTCTCCATGCAAAACTCCACAAGACGATCGCAACCGCCACGCTCAGTGAACATCCTATTGCCCAGTACCCATAGCATGCATACCCTCTACACTCTCCCTCGCCTGTACTGCTATCACTGTCTGCGCCTTTACTATAAAAAGCAGAGTACGCAACACTCCAGATCGCGGCTCCACCAGCGGGCATCATAGCCACGAAGCCCCAGTTTGTCGCGAAATTTTCGGCGCCCCAGACCACAGAGATTATGATGGGGACGAGACTGAAGGATGCGCCGTAGCCAAGGCCCAGCAGGGCAGAGGAGAGGAGGAACCAGGACGGATTCTGCGGGACGAGTTGTGGGATAGCGAGGAGCACGAAGCTGAGGAGGAGTAGGACAGCGGAGGGGAGAAGGAGGACAAGCCGGCTGAAATGCAAGGCATTTGTTGGTGGAGCATTGGGATTCGATGGTGGTGCGAAGAGATCGGAGAGGGTTCCTGTGAAAAGCCGCGCGATTGTGCTTGTTAACGCGATCATCGAGACGTGTGTTTCTGGAAGACCGGCTGGTGGATCGAGAGCTGGATTGTGCGAGTAGTAGTGTGCTGGCGTCAATGTTGGGATGATTGTGCCAACGTTATTGATGTAGGCTTCGCCTGGACCAGCCAGGAGCAGAAAGCCCGCGGCGAGAAGGTACATGGTGCGATCTGTAAGGAAGCTGTGCGTTGCGTGATTGAGGAGCCATGATTTCTTTTGAGAGGCGAGTTCTGGCTCAGTGAGCTGTTTCGACAACAGCATGCTTTGAGTCAGGTTCTCGATATCGTCATCGTCGGTGTTTTCTGATGCATTATCGTTGGGCGACGATGCTTCTGAGTCGTGCGGTTGGAGTTGATCATGATCGCCACTCATTGTGCCGTAGGTAGACTGCCCCCGACTTGCCGTTGGCCTGAAGAAGTCGCTATGCTCGAGGAGACCGCTGCGTTCCATCTGTTCGACGCCATGGTCGATCAATTCATCTTCATCCACGATCCTCAAAGCAAGCGCTCCCAGCACACCAACACCAATGAGTATGCCCGCCAGGAATAGGAAATACTTGTACACATCGACCGGGCCTTTCTTCCCATCAGGGAGCCGGGTGTACAGCAGATGCGCACCGACCTGACTCTGCCACATCCCACTAAGACCAAAGGCAGCAATTGGTACAGCAAGCATGAAACCACGGTATTTTGCTGTTGCGAAGTTCTTTGCGCAGGTTGCGACCGAAGCAAGGTACATGCAGCTCGTCCCTGATCCGATGCCGACGAATGCCAGAATCATGATCCCG
>Ga0210040_10003341_pt1 | contig 21770 bp, 14 predicted proteins | sample CryGeyCG12114_NA_FD_185462 | JGI IMG/M metagenome (GOLD analysis project Ga0210040, IMG submission 185462) | Groundwater microbial communities from aquifer - Crystal Geyser CG19_WC_8/21/14_NA (SPAdes) (version 2) | ecosystem: Environmental > Aquatic > Deep subsurface > Groundwater | place: USA...
TAAGTATTAGGTTTTACTTTAAAAGTTTAGTAAAGTCCGGCGTATTTTTACGTTTTCCTAACAACTTACTTTGTTAAGTAAAGTGTTGCCGTATAGAGTGCATGCTATCTTAAGTATGTTGATTAGTAAGTTGTCAAGTGTCACTTTTTGCTACTGGTTGCACCTGGCAACTATTGTAATTTCAAGCCTCTGAAAAAATTCAAATTATTTTTAGCGACTTATTTTTGCTTAAATCCCGGTCAATATTAAACAAAAAGTCGGTAAAGTTTAAAAATTATGCTATTTTTGTAGATTAGATGCAAAATCAGGTACCGAAATGTAAAATTAAAGCCGAAAATAGAGCAAACATAAACGTTAAGTGTGGGTCAGACCACACTTGACAAATTAAAGTATTTACTAGACTTTTTGAGTATTTCCTGTTACTTAGGAAATGCTACAAATATGAATGCACCTTTTAGTAAAGGATTTACTAAACTTATCTAGTGTTTCCTTAGTGAGTTGTTTAGTGAGATGTAAAAATACGAAATTACAGTAAATACTTAATTTTTAAGTAAAGTGTGGGCAAAGTACGAGCTACCAATCCGGGCCCAAGTGTTTTAAATCCGGAGAGCCGTTTGCACAAAACACAATATCCAGTTTTTCACAACATGAGTACATTACATGTGAGCACTAATGTGCTTTTCAGTGCATTCAGACAAATTTCACATAATATTCTTTATTGCACCCTGAAGCACTTAAACAACTGGGACGATCTACTTACATTTATATGTTGATTCCAGGCTCTCATCGCCATGATACAAAATGGCTCATGGAACCCGATGTAAGGTGATATGTTTGACGAACGGATAGTAAAATATAGTCTCCCTAACAATATTTCCCTTGCTCATATAGTGATTCCCATTTACATGATTTATTTTCCTAGAAACTGTTATATTGGATTCCTAAGTATTTCCTTTTCATAAATGTATAAAGAAATAATGTAGCTTTTCAACTACATTTTTCTTTGTCATGTTTTAAATGGAATTTACATTCGAAAAAATGAAGAAACTAAAATATTTGCAGGCCATTTTAAGGATAAAAAATTCAAAACCATGATAACTTCAACTTGCTACCAAAAGATTACATTCGTTTCTCGTTTGTAGGCAGCTAAAGCTTTATAGAGAATTTGATAAACCCAGAGGCAAATAATTCTGTGTACATTTTGGTTGACAAAAAAAAAATAGTTGTATGATCCACAGCTCAAGCCTAAATTGGATGCAAAAGTTGGAAAATGACAAGTCATTCCAATATGAACACTTTCTTATGGATCAGTGCGGTTGAAAAAATCTACCATTACAGTTGTCGTCAGCTTAAAGCATTTTGGGCTCACATGGAGCTTCAGCAGATCTATTAGGAATTACAAACCCTAGTCCTTTTGATAGAAAACGTATTGATTTTTCCTATTTTTGGATAATGTCATTTACCCTTGCTGAGCAAATCTGCCCGTTGATTGGCATTGATATTTATTTCCTACGGCTCTCAGTCAGTCACAAAGAATAAAAATTTTGATAGAAGGTGTGTACCGGAATTACATAGCCGAAAAAAAAGTTAAAATCTCATTTTGTATTGCTTAAAATTCTTTATTTAACGGCTATTTTAGTTTTTGAAAGTCCGTGAGGTAGGGGATTAAAAACTTAATGCATGTTGGAGATAGAAGAATGGCTAATTTTCAAAAGATATTTTTGGAATATGAATCATTGATTTTTAAAATGAAACTAGCATCAAAAAAAGCAAAAATTTCCAGAGGAGATTTTAAAGTTAAGAGGATCTGATTTGACGTTCGGCGTGCAATCTATCAAATTCGTCGAACCACATTATACACTGCCGAACATTTACAGCGGATAGTGACTATGAGCTGCAATACTATCGAGAGCATCAAAAATTTATCATTATATCATAATTATCAATTTATTTTTGACAAAATCGTTTTCTACGTCTTTCTGAACTCATAAAATCCCATTTCATTTTTTTATTAAAAAAATATTTTTGACATTCAGTAACTCGTAGTGGGTGATTCAAACCGAATTTCAAAAAACTGATTTCGAATTCAAATTCAGCATAAAAAAAATTATATTTAACATATTTTGGGAAACATTTCATACAGATGTCAGTTCACGTTACTCTTGCGAGGTTCTTTCGCGGAAAAAATTATAAAAAATATATATATATCAAAAATCTCTTTTGAAAATTAATTATTTCCCTATCCATCCCATGTATTGAGTTTTTAATTCCCCCCCACCCTTTCAGAGAGTTAATTTAGATTTTTTTCAAAAACTGAATTCAATGCAGAAGTACATATAACCGCCACGAAATTATGGTTTCAACTCATTTTTTTGACAATGTAATTCCTACACCCTTCGTCGCATGGCTTGCTAGCTTCAATCCGTAAAAAGCTAAATATTACATAGTACAGCGCATGCATTTAAATTGAAACACATAGTGAAAGAATGTAATCAGAAAGGTAACAAAATACATTCTAAGTCGATCTGAATGAGTGTTTCAGCTTTTTACATTACTTTAGTCTACAAAAGATGCGATGACTGCTGCCTGCCTAGTGCCTACACAAATTCAAGAATAATAGACATAGGGAAAGTTTCTTGGAAGCTCAACTTGCATAACCAACCGAGCTGCTTTGAAGAACGTAAAAATACACTTTTCTCTCCATTGTATCATTTTGTATGCATGAGAACGATTGGAGAAAAGTGATCCTTCCATTCCAAAGCTTTCACATTTTTTTCCGTTACAAATGCAAATGGTCGACTTACCCATAGAGCCACGGCCTAACTGCTGTTGTCCATATCCTGTTTCTCCACCACCACCATAGTTTTGATCGATATTTTGAGCATCTCCAAGATATGGAGCTGTTTGATTCGCATTGTTTGCATCCCCTCCAGCTGCTTTGAATGCAACTAGCTCGGATTTCTCATCCGGTACAATGGCATGTACTGGAAATGGGATGGGCAGAGTGTGTGCCCAAGCTTCTAGCACCTGGTTAGAGTACATCATGAAAATGTACAAGCAGTACAGGAGGATCAGAATGATGGATTCGTACCTGAAAAAGAAGAATGGGAAATCTTATAGACATTCCGTAGCACAATACATATTATTGACCCATTTGTACTAATTGCAGCTCGTTAAGAAATTTTGAATTTGTTTTTCAAAGAACACTTAACTATTCTCACACATCATAATTGACTTACCACTCAATTTTTTCGTCATAAATGGTTCCTAGTAGTGCCAGAATGCTGATCATATAGAAGAAACAATCTCGAATCATTGGCCACCAACTCAAATAGAGCACTGTGGGTGTTAATAGTGCACAGATACTGATTACAAACATGATGTTAAATACAGCCGATCCGATCACTCCACTGATTCCAATATCATCCTGCAAAAAAGAAGGAAAAATCAGAAGGACTTTTTATGAATTTTCTGAATCATGGTGGATGAGAAATGTATCAAATGAGGGCTAGACAGAGATACATACATAACACTGGGAAGTGAAGTAATCATGAAGTGACAATGCATAGCAAAGTCACAATAGTTGTTTGTAAACTCGAAATCACATCAAGTTTTTCATTACTCAAGAATCTAGGGATTCAGTTTCATTGATTTCATATACACAAACTTTGTAGGCAGGCACATGAAATTAGTTCTTTCACTCATGAGCTCCTTTATTACACAATTACGCTTTTATTGCCAACATTTCCTCTCGGTCCGTCACTTCAACTCTATTTGTTTGAGTTTTTTCTCTCTCTGTATTTTGTAGGATGCAACAGCACAACATGAAAAAAAGTCTACCATATATTTACAACCAGTCTCAGGAGAGTAATGATAGTTCGCTTTTATGAAGAACTTGGCTCTCGAGTCTACACTTGATTCATTGAAGAACATCGCACTCTGGGGGCCTTTATAATATAAATAAACGTTCTAAAAGACGAATGTGCCATTTGTTGTGTTGTAGGATATTTCTAACCGTTTAGTGCTCATTACGTTTGACACACACTGAGTGAGTAAAATAACCAGACCACAATCTTTGTGGATCCATGGTGGATCCTCAGTCCCATTTGGAGTATATTAAAAACAAAGTTAAATTAAATTACAAAGTTTGATTGTGGAAATTCTCATACTAAATCACAGGATAGAAACTAAAGTAACAATGACGAACTATTCCAACCCTACAAAAACGGCCACACATAGCAACAATTTTGGGGCATTCAAATTGGAGCGAGAAACTAGACAAAAGAGAAATATCACGTTCCATGGCCATGACATGACACGCACAAGCTACTAATATAAAACATAGTTGGGCAATAGCACTATGAGAGCATTTGAACCTGGCATTATAACATTCTCTATTTGCATAGATTGAAGGAGGAAGCCAGAGTTATGGTGGAATTGATTTCTGGTGAGGGAAAACTTTATTAATTTTCATAATGGACTCTTTCGAGATCTTTCTGGCGCAAAACTAAACTACTGCTACAACTACTGTGTACATTATATCGCTCACATGAGAAAAAAGCTTTTACGGTCAAATTGCTATAGCTCATAAATAATATACTTTTCCTTTTAAAAATACACGCAACAACTAACTAACCAAGTAATGTTTGCTTACTATATTATGTATGTTAGCTTAACTTAACTTAAGTTTTTGAACACAGTTTCTTTCATAGGCAAAGAAAATTTAAAGTGGAAAGTTTAGCATTTATTGGCTTCGTTTTATTCGCAAAATTTGTAGTGCATATTATTTACACACAAATTATAAGTTGGACTAACAAACTGAGTGGGTGAGATACAGATAACTTGTTTTGGATTTTTAACGAAGCTTCAAAGCTAAAGAAAGTAGTATATAGAGTTGAAAACAGTGAGCCTCTAGGGAATGAAAACTTCTCTCATCATCTGGGTTGTTTGAGAGTGAGCTCAAAACTTAAGAATCATCATCATTTTCATGGCTCTTAGATACCAGTTTGGATACTTTTCACTATATCAAGTCATATAAGGGAGCGCATGTCTACCGAACGCTCCATAGGGATCACTGATTTGGTGATAAAGTGTAGATCGTAGGTTTTGCCATGGGGAGGAATCCTAGAATTCCTTTCAATTGTCGTCCTCACAGTTAATAAAAGTAGCTTTATTACATCTTCAAATGGATTTTATTTTACACCATGCGCAAAACAACCAAACCAGTTAGTTGCAAATGGATTCTCCTCATGATGACTGAATCAATTACTATAGATACAGAGCCCAATAGAATAAAAAAATTAGGGGCATAAAAATAGACGGTGAAATGGAATGGACATAAGAAGAGTACACACGGATCAATCGTGGATTCAAATTGAATTGGAAGGAAAGAGAAATATAATCACAGTTATCCTGGAAACTCAATCACAAGATGAGTATCTTTTAGGTTCATATGAGCAAAATATAAACCATTTTTGTGTGTTTGCACACACATACTACTGCCACATATGAACTTCATGAGTGCATGGTGAAAATTCAATCTGCGGATACAACTTTATTACGTGGATGGGCAAATGATCACGGGCTCTGGGAGTGAGTGACTGTGAAAATCTCTTGGATATAACATGTAGCCTATGGTTTTTTTCTTACAATGGACAGCGCTTGTGAATCTTTTAAGCTCACAATAAAATGGAGAACTTTACTAATCACCATTTGACTTACAAAATGGCTGAAAAAATGCGCCGAATATTTTTGTTTAGAATCCAAAATATTTGCAGTCAATACGCCCAAAAATACTCACAGTATTCCAACGAATTTAAAAAATTTAAAATGAGGGAGGTGAGCTGGAAAAATGGACAGAGATCTTATTTTCCATTTTCTTCATGTTATTTCCCATAAGAATTTTTTTTAAATCGAGTCTCAATTTAAAAAAAATTGCTTAGCGTAAAACAAACTTTACATTTGGTCTATTAAATTATGTTAGGTCTAAAATACTTAAAGCGCATCGCTTAAGCAATATTAAAAAACAATTGGCCCTAAAAAATCTCATCGGGCTATTTTCAGTCCGTTACCCTTATAATTTCATGCAAAACAATAATGTCTCTAAAGTACAATATTCGTTTTTGTATTTTTTAACTGAACTACCTACCTGCATAGACATTAAATACTATCTCTAACAGACCTACTCAATGTTAGATGGCATTTTCTACAACCAGGCGTGAATTTCATCTCATTTGGTGAGAGACCGGAACAGTACATTGTCAGTTTAGGCATTCAGAGGAGCACCTAGTGTTTCCACATGAAAGCAGCACTCGAGAAGAGCGAGAGAGAACGGTTTGAGCAAACTAACAGGCTGGCAACCGTTTCCTTCGTGACCACCTCACTCTCATTCAAATGCGAACGCTATTAATAGTTAGTGAAAATAGTGTAAGCAACCAGTCGTGTGGCAGTAGATAAATAAGCCGGGATTAATATCAGAGGGGAAATGAATAGTGACTGCTCTCTGAGAACTCCCAACTTATGGAGTCGTTGAGAGGAACGCAATTGTACTACAAATCTGAGATTAATGGAAAATACAGAGCCAACCTTGTAACTTTGTGCATATGCCATGCATATCCATGAAATGAAAGCACATGAACTTTCCTTCAAAAGGGTTACTTCTGGAGCATGTACAAGTATACGCATATACTTTCTCTGCATTGAGTTGCAGACTGAGGAGCATGCAAAGTTATTATTACTTATAAAAGGCTTTAATTTCGGTCAGTTACTAGATTTAAATTCTAGTGCGCACAGTATTATAAATATAACATTAAGTACTAACTACAGAGCCTTTTGATTTTTATACCTGTTCGTCTAGTTAGTTTTAGTTTTAATGGTTTAGTAACTACCGGGAGAGAAAACTAGAGAATTCTGTACAAGTTTGATAACATTCTGAGCTCTAAGTAATTTTGACTGTACTGAAATTGTTTTATAGAATGCATTAAACGAATTTAAAAAAGCTGGAAAGAGTTGTAATTCAAGACATTTCATATACATTTAATATAAATTCATGGGGTATGCCTGAAAATTACTGAAATAACTGAAGTCACATTAATTGCAATTGGAGTGTGTTTTAATTTTATATGCAGCTACAAGTTTTACTGAGTTACTTTTTACTTTTACAAGCAGTTTGACTGTGAGTTTGCATCATATTGAATAAATTGACTGAGCTAATCTTTAAAGAAAGATGTATACTATGTAACTGATTCTCCACACTAAAATTGAATACTATTGTCCGTTTCAAATTGAAATGGAAAATTTTCAAACCATACTCTACATTTATTTGGCATTGGCTGCTTTCTCCTCGTTTTCATGTAAATTAACAAACTGGTGAACTAATTTTATTTTTGTCTAAAAAATTGCACTAAAAATCACGAAATTTATTTCGTTCTTCGAAATTCCTGAAAACTTATTGCATTTTTCCCCATTAATTCAACAAATGACCATTAACCAAAATAGCAAACTCAGTATTAGAAAGATCTCATTTAATTTGAAACAAACACAGCTTTCTAAAAAGTGATACAGCCCGGATTGAAAAAATACTGTTCAGAAATATTGTTTTCCGTCAATAAATTCCAATGTGGTATCCGATAAGAACAGTATCGCTTGCCACTTTTGCTGCCATTGAAACCACGAGCCATGAAAACGGGGAGGAACACACCAAGCTGTTTATCTACATTGGTATAACTAAAACCTAGTTTTTCACCCTCCATCCAAGCAGTACCTTCACTTTCCCTTTAGAAAGTCTGAATTGTATCACTGTGGAGCATTAAGATGCTTTTATTGATCCCTGGGTTGTTTCATTTAACTTTCATGAGAGAAATTATCAAACTTTTCTATCTTTCTTTGCACAAGTTCAATCACAAGATTTAGTTGCTAAGAGAAGACTAGAAAACTAAGTTTTATCACACCACACGTCTCGCATTATTTTTTCTTACTCAGCCTTAACTTGACTTTCAGTTTGTGCACGAGATGCAATCAAGAACACAGTTTCTTTTCAAGGAGGGAAATAAGTGAGCCAGTTTAAGTCCACAATTAATACCTTTCAGATTAAAAAGAAAAGTCAAGAGATGTAGTAGCCCATGGGAATCCTTAAAAGCCTATTAAAGTAGTTTTTCTGTGTACACATAGACTGCAGCACACTTGCTAATATCCGTGGGATAGTTTTTTCCCGTTACAGAGAATGGCCAAAAAAAGCTGACACATCAGTTCGTTAGTGACTTTTTTCTGCCTTGTCCTGCATTTTTAAGTGTCTGTCAAGAGTACAACCTATGTTTTGTGTCTAGAGTGCAAAAAAATGCTGAGCAATGAGCAATCTGCTTGCTTTTTTCTAATAGCATGTTATGCCTCGCTTTGTAAACTGATGTAGCAGCACAACATATAACACAAGGTAATGTTCGTAACCGAGCCAAGTGAGTCCAACAAACTAGCAGGAAAAAATGGTGTCACAAGAAATTCTTTGAAAATCTTATCCACGCTTACGTGTCAACATACTTCCCTTTCTCAGGACTAAAGTAACACTCCAAGTCATCATGAGAACTGTAAGATATCGGGGGAGTTTTTAATGCTAGCAAATCTCCAGCACTCTTGCCATGACTATCTCTTCAAATCTACAATTCTCAGTTGGATATTCAGGGTTCATCCGCTGTTACTCTCCTAAATAGATTTCTAACTAGCAAAGAAATGTGAAATTCATTTGCAATCACCTCTGCCACGAAAACTCCAATGAGTGCCGTTGCCAGCTCCGGCGCAGATGATCCGGCGGCCATGAAAGTAGCTCCTGCTACATCTGGAGCGATCTTCAAAGCTATTTTGAATTAGAAAAATATCACGTTATGAAATGGAAATACAATGTAAAGGACGTCCAACACAAAGGGCTTAGCCACACTTACTTTCACACATGATATCCAATGAAGGTACGAAGAACTCGTCACAAACGATTGCTAGTCCAACGAATGCATAAATAGCCAACGCGAAATAGATGGAAATGGCTCCACGACTTCGAGATTCTTGTGAGAAAAATGGCCGAGGGAACTGTCTAACAGCTGGTGGTATGCATCTGTTAACTGTAAGGTAAAACACAATTCTCCAAACCCCCGTAAAAATATTTAAATAATCCATGGAAATTTGTTCCACGAAATTGAGTGTCCGTTCCGTTCGTCAATTATGCAAATTAAAATGGCTTAAAACCGATAAAAATGTGATTAGCGTTTCATACAATGATGCACTGTCATGCTCTATCCAGAATGGTTTTAGAGATACCAGAACGTCAAATGGGCAAATCACACTAATAACGTATTGTTTGATAGCACGGAAAATTCAACAGAACCTTAGCATGACATGGTATTTTTTGTTTTCCTTGTTTCGATTACTGATTGTTGATTTCTAACAAAATTTCGTTCAACTCATTTCCAAAGATCGACTACTTTAGTTGTTTACACTAATTACGAAAGAAGAAAGTTTAAAACTTACAAGGTGCATAAGGATTAGTTTTATTTCGCCGTGGTGCTTCCGTAGAACCAGATTGTTCTTCCTCTCCAGATCCTTCCTCAACATCTATAGAGCCTGTGGACTTTCTGGGAGTGCTCTCGGTGGAACCATGTGACTTTGTTTTGAATCCAGTTTCATCCTCCCCCGTTGGCTCATTACCGCTACCATCAATATTTCCCTCGCTGGCGAGTGCAGTCCTCTCTTCCACTTCTTCAGCTCCACGTATCCCAGTATTGAGACTGCCTAAATCTGGGTCCGATGGAAGTACCGGACGCCTGGTACTGGCCGTAGCTCTTGAAGACCGGAGTACCGAGATGAATAAAAATAGCCCTACAATGAGCAAAAGAGAGAGTCTAGATCTTGTTTTCCTTATTTTTGGAGTCTCTGGAGCGCCCGTGGAGTCACTTTGTTTGATTGCACTATTGGAAGTTTTGCCACGGAAATGGCAACCTGAACCTTTCATGATGTCGCAAGTTGTAGGTCAAGTAGTTTTAGTTAGTTAATTACTTTTAAAAATGACTACGACCTGAACGAGATCACGAAAATGAATGTTTTAAATGTCGGCAGTAAACGCACAGAGTCAATCGATCATAACAAAAACCAAGAAACGCGAACAATGAAGAATTTCCAAAGCATCGGTGTTCCAGTTGGGTCAAAGATTTTTTACACAATGGGAGTGAATGTGAGACATGAGTTATATATATACAGTATGGGCAATGTACACATGTCATATTTCAAGATGAATGAATTAACGTGATTTTACATAGAGAAAGAGAAAGTTGGTACACAGAAGTTCAACCCCAAAGGTCGTTGTTAGACGAGTTGACCATGCAACGAGTTGTTTCGAGTGTTGGGAGTTCAGTGTACAAAAATACATGTAGAATTTCCCGGCAAGAGTACGTATGAAGTCACGTAATGTGCGATTAGGTCAAGTTGAGTTGATCGTTCCACCCAGGAGAAAGGATCACGGTTATGATTACAGTGAAGGAAATGAAGTAGTACCAACAGAATAAGGAAAGTCAAGTCCAGACGGTAGTGGAGTTGTTCCAACAACATGAAAATGAAAAAGAAACACGCACACGGTTAGTTTTCCTTTATTTCATGACTTCATCAGATATATATCAAGAGAACAAGAGAGTTTGTGCACAGGTTAGTTAGCTGGACTGGAATGTACACACATGTGCAATATTAAAAGGCTCTGATGCCATAAGTTAGTTGCCCATGTGTTATATAATGCCCTGACTGTGTTAAAATGAAAAGTGTAAAATCCATCCGAGATTACTGGCTTCCACGTTTAAACAGTCATGGAAATGTTCATTATGATTTCCTTGCGTCATTCCTTTAAAAAAGGTTGAATGCAGTATGGGAATTTTTTGTGACTCAACTGCAGAAAAGTAGACAGAATTTTCTGCACCCTCACAATGTAACTAGTCAACCTGTTTGTTATTTAGACTAAAACTTTGTAAAATAGCTCATTTATCGCTTTGATAAACACTCCTAAAATATTGTAATAAAATGTTATTATTATTCGCTCCCAGCGCGCAAGTTGAAGCTCAAACTAAATAAAAAGTGGAAAAGGACGGTATCGGTTTTGCATTAACACACAATTTTCACAATCTCACTTTGAAAATGAGCAGTTGCCCTATCTCCCCCATGTATTCAATTTTAGAATTTTCCCCCCACTGGGGTAAGCACGCATTTTTTTCAAAAACTGAAATAGCTATTCGATGTAGAATTTTAAGCGCTACAAAAGTTAAGTTTTATCTCAATTTTTTTTTCGCCAATGCAAATCCGATACCGTCCTTTAACATGGGGTTAAATGCGTATCTGGCTGAAATTGAAAAATCGATAACGAATCGCACTAAATCGACCGTATAAGAAAATTTCAAAAATTAATCTTGATTCACAATATTTTTTCTAGAAAAGCTGATGTAACGAAGTTTTAGCACTGGGAGCTGATATTTTAGGGGCTTAAATGTGACATTTTGCAAAGTTTCAGCCCAATAAAGCGACAAACAAGTTGAAGTTACGTATAAACATTGTCAGTCAGAGAGAACAGGGGGAAACGAATTGACTCTATATTTGCAAAATGTGTACTCATGACTGAAATTAGCTAGCTGTCGTTGCTCAAGTGCTTGAATAATAAATAGCTAGTTAAGTTCCAGCTCTGTCACTCCAGTATGATTCATAACATGCAATCATTACCATTAGTATGCTTAAGTTTCATGCGTGTCTATAATAAAGCCAGTTTATTCGGGAACATGTTGGTTTTCAAAACTATTTCAAATTAATTCATTCCCTCTAGTGCCCATTTTTTGACTTGAATTAATAATATACTACTGTGCTCAAATATATTGCCCATAGCAGGATTAGAAGATAATGTGTGTGGTGCATGAAAGTTTAAAATAGTATGTTGAGCTCTAAATCAAAAGAATGTGTGAAACGGGTCAACTTCTCACCCTCAGCACTTTCGAAGGTATAAGTCATTTCATTCGGGACAAATAGCAATGCAATGAATTCGTGTTATGCCTCTTACAATGTAACTCCTTAACCTTCTTTTCGCTTATTGGACTGAAAATTTGTAAAATGGCTTGCATCATTGAAGTATGGAGGTGTATGCCCTTAAAATAGTAGCTCCCTGCGTTCAATTTTCGTTACATCAGCTTTTGTAAAAAAATATTGTGAATCAACATTAATTTTTGATATTTCCTAATGTGGTAGATTCATTTTTTAACTGTGACTAGATTCCCATTTATCCCGATGTTAAATTTTCTACTTTTTTCTATGGTGTGAGTTTCAACTTGCACCCTGGAAGCTAAGATTTTAGAAACATATAAATAAATGAGCTAAAGTTGCCCATTTTCAGCCCAAGAAGCGACGAAAAGGTTAAAGATGAATATTGTTAGGGCTTGTGGAGAATATAAATGTTTAAGACTCTCTCTTGAAATCATCGATTTCTTTTGATCCCATACACACCTTTTTTAAAGTTAGTGAATGAGAGCAATATGTTCCGATCAATTCATATTTTATGCAAAGGGTACTTCATAATGATGTTGGAATTCTTTCTTTTGAAACGTGACTTACAATTATGACACACTTCAGTTCTAATAGCACTTGCCATTTTGAGGGAATAGTAATGTCCCCTTCATGTTACATATATGACCATAGTACAACTTATGACTGGGAATTTGTAACATGAGTGGCTCTCTTTCTCAGAGATTTATACAGGCTCGGTGTTACCACTTTTTTCCAACTTCACTGAATATAGTTTGCCATGTTTTAGCTTCACAAGTTAAATAACACATTATGAGAGACCTCTAGTTTAGTCTGCAGAGCAAGTTCCAACCGAGTTTGTGAAACGAACTGACTGACTGAGTGCATTTTTTCTTGATTTTCATTAAAATGATGCTGTGCATATGCCTTTTTAAATGCTCACTCACTAGCCGTCAGCACTCACAGTTTTCCCAGTTATGGTTATCTAAAAGCTCTCAATTTATTTAGTAATTCTGTCATACTAATTTATCTTTTTGAGCTCCGATTTGTCACTGTCCCAATGGCAATCACCATTACTTGCAACAAACTTTGCACCGGAGCTTACACAAATGTAGACTGTAAACCAGAATGGTTTGGATTCAAATGAAAATGATTTGCGGTTTAGCTAATGTAATGCAGAATGCAGCTACTGTGTCATGCATAAAACGTTCCAATGTTTCTTTGCAAAATGCAGGTGCTCATTAAAATGAAATATAGAAACGTTCAGTTAAAGGGCTAACGCCAAAGTGGTGTTTTCTGCGGCTGCAGTTCATTTATTTCTAACCATACCTAGCATTTTCAGTATTATTATACATATTATATATTATATCTATCTAAGTTCAGGCAAACATTGTTACTTGATTTTCTTGACAAAGTTATATTTTCCAAAATCGAATTGGTTGAGTTTTGCGACTCCTGTTCAATTCAAAATCAATAAGCATTATTGATGGGGAACTGATGAATAAAAATAAATAGACCCATAAAATTTAACAACATTGGGTCTGCTGGAAAAGATGTTTGGATTGTGTGGTCGTTATATTCATAGCATCAATAACATGTCTTTTGTCCGTTCTGAAGTATATATAATGCACACTACTGTCTTTTTTTGCTCCTGATCGTGCCTAAGACTGCAGTATTTCATGGTTGAGAGAAAATTGATGAGAAATGAACGACGTTCAATAAATATATTTATGGTATGAATGAAATCAATGTCTCATTCCCGGAAGACAGCGTGATGATGAACGAGCTCCTGAGATTTAATATTTCTGGATATTAAAGTGGTGTAGAATGTAGCTGTAAAATCAATATTTGGATTCCCCAAAGAACCGTCTAATGCACCTGACTAGAGCAGTTGTGAATGCAAATTTTTTTAATGTGGTAGTATAGATCTAATTGGTATGAATTTATAACGGTGTAACAGCAAATTATTACAATGTAACAAAGAGAATATCAAACTTTTGAATTTCATTCCACGCCTCAAATGGCGTTCGCCCTAGTGACAGAAATTTATCATGTATGCAGTCTGACTTGAAAAAAATCATTGCATATGACTTTTAAATTACTGCAAGATAAGTTACAAGGGAAGACGCATGGGATTTATACATGTATGGAAGTGAATGAGAAGGGAGACTTTTACGTTTTTATATATTTTCCTCCATTTTTTCCTCTCACGCTCAGTTGCTTCTGTTTGACGCATTAAATAACAAGGAGAAAGAAGGGAGAGTGAGAGCATTGTGAAGATGCGAGTTCCCTTTTTCCTCGAGTTTTATTGAGTTTTCACGAGAATGAAGATGGAAACGGTTCGTGGATTTCTAAGTAAGTCAGTATTAGTAAATTTACAGCCAGAACTTTACTAGTTTCATTCGTAAGTGTGGAAGCGTAAAACTGTATAATGGAGGGGTAGACGCAACTTTGGGAGAAAACCAAGTGCATGCTCCTAATATTAAAGCTTATATATCGTTTTGCACTGATGGCTGCAACTTCATCAGAATGTCAAACCTTTTACTTCCCTTAAACTCTCACCACAGTCTCTCAACGCATCAGACTTGATAAAATGTTCGTCTCTTATCCATTCCATTAGACTGTCCACGAATCAAACTACTTTGCTTTTCTCCGTATACTGTTTTTGACAAATCCACAATGGCTTCTATATGTATACATGATGGAACATTTGCATTGATTCTGTTTCTACTCAACCCCTTACTCTGTCTACAGTTAATTGAAACATTCATTAAAATGGTTATTAACCAATTTGGAGTAATTTTCATGACCATTGAAACTAATGCCAGCAATTTAACTTATTACGGTTGCTCAATGGAACCATTCCATATCCCTGCAAAAGTGGTATAACTAACTTAAGTGCGCTCTCCAGTAATTAACTTCACAAGTCCCAGCGTTTAACACAAATGTAATTCCACTATAATTGAAGATTGACAAACGGATTTGAGATTTGTTATTTGTTACCTACTGACTATTCATCATGATCGATTTATGATACTGTGTGTTCATATAACTTGTTTGGTACATCGTACATGTGAACTGCACACCACGCAAGCAGAGAATACAGCCCCTTATTATGTATTCTTTGTGCGTTTTGCATTACCACTTTTATATAGTATTGGCCCTGTTTTTTTGGGTTTACAGACGAAATGCTGAGAAAGTGAAAGACATGTATACCTACCACGATGATTCTACCCCTGGTAGCCAGAAACCTATATAAATTCATCATAAACTCTATTTAGGAAGCCAAGAGTCACTAGCCAGGGGAATAATGATGAACAAGAAGAAAGTATTTTATAAGCTCGTCACACTACAACGATATGGAATCCTTATTGGAAAGGGAAAGTATTCTTATGAGTCTGACAATGAAAGAAAAAAGTTAGACAAGGGAGAACTATTCATGTAAGACAAGAATTTGTAGACAACTGTGAAATGCCATACGTACTTACGTATTTGAAAACATCCCTTGTCATATTGTTCTTTATTTGAATTTTAACCTTCTGCAGCCGCTGTATATATCTTTGTGTTCCGTAAATTCTTTTGCAGTAGGAACATTTTCTTGCCAAATATATTTTCCTCTTTCAGTAAGTTAGAGTGCTATTGTCATCCACTGGTTTTGAAAAGTTCAAAATTAACAAACTTTGTATAGAATACAATGAGATGCGTCATCAAAGGAACTCGCTAGTTATTTCTGGTCTAAAATGTCCAAATAAACTCTCAAAATTCTTAACTCTACCTACTCAAGCTACTATTTTTATCATAACTATATATTTTATTTTACATTTACGAATCAACTAACTAATACTATTGTCACAAATAGGGATATTTACTATTTTTTTACAATGCAATTCGATTCAAAATATATAGAAAACCATCAACAACTAACGGGTACATTATTTCATGCCAAACTGCCCTGCTCACACTGGCTGGACACTGGGGGTCATCAATTCACGCACTTTCTTTTATTACCTACTGTTCCTGTACAAATGGACAAAAGATGTTTTCTCCATTCCATCAGTAAATTAATGTTAATGGATTAAATGAGTTGAATGGGGAGCAGCAGGAAGCCCACCGTGTGGGCAAGGATCCCATTGAGTATACAATTCACCTTGCTGAGCTTATTGACTAACTTACTTATTCCTGTGCAGATGATCATGGTGATCCTGATATACATGAAAATACGTGAGGTCTCGTACCTTACGACTTGTCGATCGTCCCACCCACCCACATCATCACAAAGCCAGTATTGCGTTCCAACCTTTTTTGTCTAACAAAACCTGGTGGCTAGCTATTCATCCTGTCATATGAGTACAATAGCTGACAAACCACGATGCAATAAAAAAACAGTGCATGGACAATGAAGGTGACACCGAGAAAGTGACAAGACCTTCTTGAAATATTTAAGGGACAATTATTTTAATTGTCTTTTTATTCTCTTCGCACACAAATACATGTACTTTGCAAATGTGAGTAAAAAGGGGTTCACGATCTCTAGAGTCCCATGAAACTTATAGAGCGCTACTTTCCAACTCCACATGTAATAAATGTTGGTACAGACTGCACGAATTGGCCTCTGGAGAAATTTCGATTAAATTCTGCTACAAACCTATTTGTTTCGACAAACATCTACGTTTATTTTTTTACCTGCGCTAACTAATTAGAATTTTCAGATTGCCACGTGTCTTTAACAATAGATAGAGTCGGTTGGTTGGTTTTTGAGAAACCTTGGGAGTGCAGTAAGAATACAGGACGATGTAATGAGTTGCCACCAGTTGGTTTCATCCTTAATTGAATTCAAGTGAAACCTGTGTGTTGTACAATTGGAGGGTCATGACGCGAAGGAAAAAGTATTGTCAGCTTCTTAAGAACGGGTGTGAAGCCACGTTGGGAGTCACTGACGCGTGTCACCGCATGATACCATTAAATGCTTTCACTCGCAAGCACACACAATACATGTAATTAATCAATTACGAGCAGCCTGGGAGCGCTATGCCACACATCCTGGCTAGCTAGTCCATACAAACAAATGCTCTAAAAGTTAAGCTCCTCGTTCTGATCACCAAAAACAATGGGAGAAAACATCATTGTGGTCCTTGAAGCGTAAATTAGGGTTATTATCATAAGGCTAGTCATGATAGTTACAGCTAGTTGGTGAATTCATCAGATGACTTTGTTCAAAAAATTTCCTTATGAATCATCCTAGTTTATATATGGCAGTTTGTGCGTAGTTAGTTCTGCTGACTAAAGTGAACCCCCTCTATTGTACACAAGTTGCGGGTCTAATGCTCATAATTTGATTTTGTTGAGAGCAGTCGACCATGCATGAAATCTTAAGTTATAAGAAACAACCTTTAGTTTATGATGATGATACACATACATAACGTAGTCTCATGAACAGGCACGGAGTCAGTCGGTTACAAAGTGCTCACAATATTCGTGAAATGAAGTAAGCTCTTTGTGTTGTAAAAGCAACCCAAGTACATAAAAGAAATATTGGCAACTATAGTATGTAACTACTACTTGGTGTCTAGGAAAGACTGCATATTTATGTGTTCATGGCAAATTTGAGTAGTTTTAATCAACTAGACAGCAAAGTCATGCTTTAAAAAAGTGTAGTGACGCAAGAAAAAGTTTTAGCCCGTTGTAGTAAGTGGCTCATGACATAAATTACTTTCCCCTACACATATAGCTTTAGAGAAAACCTTAGAAAAATTCATAATCTGCTTTATATGAAACACCTTGCATTTTTGATTGACACCTAACAGCTAGTAGGTTAATAAAGAGGAACCTCTCTCATTTCCTAAATGTAACGCATGCACCCCGGCTAAACTCAACTCATCCATTGAGTTCGGAAACTGAGGAAACGGTTTGGGAAGGAACAAAATCTTGAGCCTCTCATTTCTTTTCATGTGTTGAAATGGATACAGGGATTTGTTTGATAAAGAGAACGTTTATATGACGCCGGGATGAAAAACTATGAGGAACACGGGATGAAGATAGATACAGACTCTCGTATACATATGAACAAGTGGACTCATGGATCAGTCACTGTTTGTAGCAAGTACAAAATAGACTGTATGGAGCATGAAAACTCAAACATTGCAATAATGGTAAGACTCCTGACTAACTAACTAACTAGCCAACTAAAAGAGCTGACTGTGAGGGAAGAGGAAAGAAAGGGAGACCTAACCAAGAATACTGACTACATCCATATTATACACACATGATCATGATGCACTCATGTATGTATACATACATAGCAGTCCGTACGTACACACACACACACTCTACACATAGAATATTATGCTGAAAATAAGAGAGTTAGTGAGTGCGAGGGAACGAGACCATGATGCAGACCAAAGAAACGGATCGATACACAGTATTTGATACTCGACTCGGCTCCCAGGCTCTGTTGTATGGGAGCATAGTCTACTAACTGAACTGACTGTGTATGAGAAGTGAAATTGGAACTTTGTATGGAGACTTGGGCTGGCTGCTCTCCACTTTTCTCTCGCTTTCACTCGCTCTCTTTCCATCTTTGCACTTGTTTTCAGAATTTAGGTCATTTTCCATAGTCATTTCATTTGTGTGCCGCCAACAAAACCTATACATGCGGATTTATTTGAAATGCCCAAAATTCAGTTCCCACTCTCTGGTTTACTACTGCTAGTTAGTAGATAGTTTGGATACTGCTGACTAACTGAACTAAAGCTATGACTACTCACAAAACGTTCGCTTTGTACATACACTCTGGTTCTCCTTTGTGGAGCATGCCTGCTTATATAGTGGCTTCCTAATGGGCTTATATACAGACAATAATATTAATAATATTATAGCTGGATTGTCATTTGGCGCCAGGAGTCTGTAAAGTACACTACACACACAAGTATTTGTAGATAGAATGCACAGGAAGACATTGTGTATATCATATCTTCCCTTTGGTATGCAATACGTAACGCACTTTGGTTGATTTCTGTTCCCAATTATATATTAACTAGCTATATATGGATTTTCTGTGCATGGTTACATACCCAACTAGTTGTTAGCAAGTTAGTGGTTCCCATTGTTTTTACGTTTCTTTGTTTCCCTCCCTTTTCCCTATCTCGCCAGTTTTCACTCCATTTAGTCAGAACCAGATAAATAAAAATAGTTTGCTATCTGTTTAGATTGTTTCCTCTGCAAGTCGTTAGCGCCGTTATAAACAGGGAGTTTTAAATGAAAAAGCAAGTTACTTTAATCTTAGGCATAACATATTGAAGTTTTTTGCTGTTGGATAGTTAGCTGGTTATATGAACTTGCTTCATTCCTTAATGAGAGTAGGATGAATTTAATTGGAAGGGTAATTTGAATTCAATGTACGCCAGTGAAAGTCAACGTTTCGCAGTATTATTAACAAAGGGAACTTTCCAAATGATACGGTTATAATATGAATTTAATTTGGATGAACAGGAGTGTAGGGACATTTCCCTTTGGGCACAATCAGCAACTAACTGAATGCAGTATCTGTGCTGGTATTAGTTCATTTTGCTTTCTCTTCTGATTGAAGAGTATCCAATTACTGTGTACGTAAACACATTCAAAGAGTTTGGAGACAAAGCAAGTCTTCAGAGCCTAATCTCGAGGTTTCCCATTATATTACATGTTCAAGGCTATACCTTGGGTAATATTTGCTGCGTAATGAGATCCAATTCCAAATTATTAGTGCTACGGAGACTTCATGGAGATTTCTAGGGCTTAGCTCACTCAATTAGTCAGGACCCGATTCATATGTATATTTTTTAGTAGTCGACGCTTAATTAGTTAGTTAGCTAGTTAAATATAGTCGGATAACAATTCTCTCTCGATCAGTTAGTTTTCAAAGAATTGAGAATACTAATGTGAGGTATTATCGAGTTTACACATAATAATCGTCTCGTCCGTAATCAGCTCTTACTGAAAGTTAATATAATCAGTGGTATTAAACAAAGATTTAATTTTGCTTTTATTAAATCCCCATTCTTGCAGGTATTTAAAGTACTTGGTACTGGTTCTCCCTATTCCAAACATAGTGTTATTCAGTTGAGATTCATTCCATTAGTGTGAAGGCAAGGCAAAGGAAGTTCTTGAAGAAAGCTAAAATTAGCTGCTCATAATGTAGTAGTAACTGATTCTTTTAGTATGAAAACGATAGTACTCTGATGGTCTCAAATTTCTCCGCCTGAACAAACGCGAAACACTAGATGTACCCTAATTGCTCATATATTTTTGCAGCATCGTCAATTTAGAGAAATGATCTGTTTGTTCGGCTTTAATGTTATAGTAATATTATACACCCACTGTATACCTATTTTATACACTTATGCCCCACTCATAGTAAAGTAGCTATTGTTCCCTTTTTCTTTGTAGTAAATCTCAACAAGGGCGAGTAGTTTTTCTCATTTTGTCAAAAAAAAAACTCAACCAGTCGTAAGTATTGTCATGTGTTTATTCCAGAAAAGCGTCACTGACGCTTGCTTCACAAATAAAAACCTTGAGTATGTATAGTGATATTAATGTGTGTTTGTTAACATACTGTTATAAGTCCTGTGTGTACATTTTTATCATTAGAGGCCAAATGAGTGAAAGAATTTGGGTTTTAAGTAACGCTTTTTAAATTGGTTTTTCATTAATGTTTTTTAATGAAAGTAGATTAAGTGTGGCATTATTCCTGTATTGTTACTGATTTTGTTAATTAAGTTAGCGAAAGTGGGATGCTGCGGCTGTAAGTTAGAGCGGTTGAAGGAGTCTACGAAAAGGCTTTTAGTTTCACTTCTCAAATGCTGCTAAACGATTCCCTTGAACAGCAGGATATGCGTTTGAAGCTAATACAAAAACAACGTGCTTTATTGTGCACTAGTTAGCAATGCGTTGAGTGAGTATATTATTGTCTAGAAAGTAGCCAAAATATCGTTGATGTATTTAGTATATATTTTTTGTCTGAAAAAAAATCCCAATTAGTTTAGTCTCCTTTGTAATATTTGTTTGTCATTTCATGTCTCTTTTGGTGTTCAAAAGTTTGCATTCACAATGAAAATTTTCAAGACTTTTGGTACTATGAAGAAAAACTTCCTGAGCAACTTAGCTGAGCCCAACCAGGGATTATGAACGCGTCAAAAAATTAAATAAGATGACGGATAGATTTCAGTATTTTGGGAGATGTTCAAATCGCCACCGTCACCTCATAACCGTAGAAAAATTAGAAAAATTCCGTCCTTACAAACAGAGTCAGTAAAACGGATCTTGGGGGGACGCTGAAGAGACTTTTGCTTCGCACAACTCCTCGTTTGAAGAAACCTAGGAAGGCCCGCCAGAAACCGCCTTCGGCGATTTCCGTACCCAAGGCCTTCCCAGCTCCCTTCTGCACTCGGGCCTGTGCTCCAAAAGCATCCCCCACTCCCCCCACACCCCCCTCGGCCAGATTAGAATGTATCCTCCTGTCCTACATATCCGGCGAAGCCTTTTTCCGTCGCAATTCTCGGTTTAAATGAAATCACAGGTCTTACTGTCTCGCATGCTGCTCTTTTGCGGACGGAATTCTTAATAATTTTTTAATGATTTGGAGGTGACAGTGACTGTGGCGATTCGAACATCTCCCCAAATACTGAAATCCCTCCAAAATGACACACTACAAAATGTCAGTCTACATAATCTCATACAAAATCACTCTCTCAGTTATTTTAGAATTTTCAATG
>Ga0210040_10003343_pt1 | contig 21767 bp, 12 predicted proteins | sample CryGeyCG12114_NA_FD_185462 | JGI IMG/M metagenome (GOLD analysis project Ga0210040, IMG submission 185462) | Groundwater microbial communities from aquifer - Crystal Geyser CG19_WC_8/21/14_NA (SPAdes) (version 2) | ecosystem: Environmental > Aquatic > Deep subsurface > Groundwater | place: USA...
GAGCCAGAAATAGAAGATTCGTAAGAAGAACTACCTGCTTCTCAAAGAAAAAAGAAAACCATATCGCCAGCTTAAATATCATGTTTACATACAGAAACAGCACCAAAGCTAAGCATCATACTTTTTACACCACAACCGAAGATTTTAAAGTTCAGTTGGCTAAAACATGACACCAATTAGAAATCTGTTATACTATATATTTATAAAACTGCTGAGTTGAAGCAACAACTATAATAAGCCAATTATAATTTTACAAAATAAATCTAATGCAAATTTTGTTATTAATAATTTAATCCCCTATTTGATAGCGAAAAAGTATATGCACATACTTTTTTGTGAAGCTATACTCCTGACATATTCTCATTAAACAACTTTAGCCATAATTTATATAATCTAAATTTATGAATAGCTCTTCGTGTTATAAGTATAGCTCCTCATGAAGAAACGCACTTCTTCGGCCTGAAAAAGTAAGGCATCAAAACAGATTATTGATTGGTAGTATAAATATATAATAGTATGAGTATAAAATGCTCATTTCCATTAAGCCTTCCAGACGAAAATCAGAGAAACACTGAACTCACTTTCAGATTTACAGACCCGATCCTACTATTCAGAAAATTGACACTACTTTAACTTAAAACTTTATTTATGATAACACCTTTGCAAACTATTTTAAGATCATGGCTTCTATTAATCACTGCATTAGTGATACTTACGGCACAACTGCCTGCAAATGCACAGCAGCAAAAGTCTAAGAACAAAAAGGCGTCTAAAAACACTTTTGATCCTGAACTTTACAAAGGTCTGACATGGCGCTCTATTGGCCCTTACCGTGGTGGTCGCGCAGGCTCAGTAACTGGTGTGCCCGGAAAACCTGAATTATATTACTTCGGATCAACAGGCGGGGGCGTCTGGCGCACTGAAGACGGAGGCGCTGTCTGGGAGAATATATCAGATGGCTTTTTCGGAGGTTCTATTGGAGCAGTTGCTGTAAGTGAATCAGACCCAAATGTTATTTATGTTGGTGAAGGAGAGCAAACGGTCAGGGGCAATGTTTCGTCAGGCTTTGGTGTTTGGAAATCAGTTGATGCCGGCAAAACCTGGCAGCACATTGGGCTAGAAAACTCCAGGCACATCGGCCGCATTCGTATCCACCCGCAAAACCCGGATATTGTTTATGTAGCCGCTATGGGTGACCTATACAAGTCTAGCGAAGAGCGTGGCGTGTATAAAAGTATAGATGGTGGCAAGACATGGAAACGGACTTTATTTGCCAACGCAGATGCAGGTGCTGTAGATTTGGTAATTGACCCATCAAACACACGAATTTTATATGCCAGCACCTGGAATATACGCCGTACACCTTACAGTTTATCTTCCGGCGGACCTGGCTCTGGCTTATGGAAAAGCACTGATACCGGCGAAACTTGGAAAGAAATTTCCAGAAACGAGGGCTTACCAAAAGGAACACTGGGTATAATTGGTGTAGCTGTTTCTCCTGCTAATTCAGAACGAGTGTATGCTATGATAGAGGCTGAAGAAGGCGGCATGTTTCGCTCTGATAATGCTGGTCTTACCTGGCAGAAAGTAAATGACGACCGCAACCTACGCCAGCGAGCCTGGTATTATACACGGATAACTGCTGATCCGAAAGATGAGGATGTAGTGTATGTCATGAATGTTTCATACCACCGCAGCAAAGACGGCGGCCGTACTTTTGAAAGCGCTAATGCGCCACATGGTGATCATCACGACCTTTGGATTGCACCAGAAAACACGTCCCGTATGATTATTGCTGACGACGGTGGAGCACAGATAAGCACAGATGGGGGTCAGAACTGGAGTACTATGATGAACCAGCCTACAGCACAATTCTATCGTGTAGTTACAGATAATCATTTCCCCTACCGTATTTATGGCGCACAGCAGGACAACTCTACAGTTCGCATTGCACATCGCTCTACCGGCAACAGCATTACCGAAGATGACTGGGAAGAGACTGCAGGTGCTGAAAGTGCACACTTAGCTGTTGATCCTGAGAATCCCGAAATTGTATATGGCGGTAATTATGGCGGATTCCTTTCCCGTGTAAACCACAGTAACGGACAGGAGCGTGTTATTAATGTTTGGCCTGATAACCCTATGGGTGCCGGCGCCGAAGCCATGAAATACAGGTTTCAATGGAACTTCCCGATTCTGTTCTCACCAAACGACCCAAACAAATTATATACTACTTCCAATCACGTGCATGTTACCACCAATGAAGGGCAGTCTTGGGAAACTATCAGTCCGGATTTAACACGCAATGATTCAAGTAAACTTGGCTCATCCGGAGGGCCTATTACGCAGGACAACACCAGTGTAGAGTATTATGGTACCATCTTCGCCATCAACGAATCTGCCATTGAGCCTGGTGTAATCTGGACAGGATCTGACGATGGCCTGATACATGTAACACGTGACAGCGGCAAGAACTGGACAAACGTAACGCCCAAAAACATGCCGGAGTGGATTATGGTAAATAGTATCGACCCACACCCTACTATCAAAGGCGGAGCTTACGTGGCAGCTACCATGTATAAATCCGGCGATTTTAAGCCATATATTTATAAAACTACAGACTATGGCAAAACCTGGACTAAAATTACAGACGGAATCCCTGATACCCACTTCACACGTGTGGTACGCGCCGACCATAAACGACCAGGTTTATTGTATGCAGGCACAGAGTATGGTATGTATGTCTCGTTTAACGATGGCCAGAGCTGGCAGCCTTTTCAGATGAACCTGCCTATTGTGTCTATTACGGATCTTACTATCAAAAACGACAACCTGATTGCCGCTACGCAAGGCCGTGGTTTCTGGCTGCTCGATGATATTACGCCTTTACATCAGCTGAATGCCTCAGTTGCAAATAGTAAATTCCACCTGTACAAACCCATGGATAGCTACAAGATGGCAGGTGGCAGCAGGGGCGATTCTAAAACAGCTGGTGAGAATCACCCGGGAGGTGTCATGATATACTATTACCTGCAGGAGAAGCCCGACACCACCACTACTGTTAAACTTGATATCATGGACCAAAATGGTAAGCTCATTCGCAGCTTTGCCAGCAACGCGAAGGAGAAGAATGATAAGCTGGAGCTAAAGGAGGGGCTGAATAGATTTACCTGGGACATGTATTACCCTGATGCAAGCCGCTTTGAGGGCATGATATTATGGGGCGGCCGAGGAATTTTGGCACCTAAAGCTATACCTGGTACTTACATGGCAAAACTGACAGTTAACAATGATAGCCAGGAAACTAAATTCACTATTTTAGAAGATCCACGCATCAAATCTACGCCAGAGGACCTGAAGGCTCAGTTCGCGTTCTTATCTGAGGTACGGGATAAGCTAACGGAAACGAATGATGCCGTCCGTGATATCCGGTTAATGCGCGCGCAGCTAAATACTTTAAAGGGCAACTTGAAAGGACAGGATGCTCATAAAGATATTATTGATGCCGCCAATGCTATCGACAAGAAGATTACCACTATTGAGGAAACGCTGTATCAGACCAAGAACCGCAGTAACCAGGACCCACTTAACTTTCCTATTCGCCTGAACAACAAATTGGCTAACCTGATAAGCCAGGTAAGTACCGGAGATTTCCGACCTACAAATCAAGCCTACGAGTTCAAGAAAGAAGTTACCGGGGAAATAAATGAGCAGTTAACCCTTTTGCAGCAAGTACAGCAGCAGGATGTTCCGTCCCTTAATAAGTTAATGAAGCAAAAAGGAATTGATTATATCTCTTTAAACAAGAAAGAAGAAACTAAACCAACCTCCTCTTTAAAATAACCTGTAAAAGTAAAAAGCCCTGCCAATATTGGCAGGGCTTTTTACTTTTACAGGTTATAATTTACAAATGTTTTTATGAATGGGTTTCACATTTTATGTATTCATTAACAAAACTACATCACTATGAAAAAATTGCTATACCTACTTATATTCCTGTCTGCCGCTCAGTTATCTTCTGCTCCTGTGGCAGCACAGAAAAAAAGCAACAGAAATGCCAAAGCAGCTAGTCAAACAGATAATTTTAATCAATATTTTAAGCCTGTAAAGTGGCGGAATGTTGGTCCTTCCCGCGGCGGCCGATCCAACACAGCAAGTGGCGTTCTCAATGATCCGTTAACTTACTATATGGGTACAACTGGCGGCGGTCTTTGGAAAACCGAAGACGCCGGGCAGAGCTGGTTCAATATTTCTGATGGTTACTTTAAAACCAGTTCAGTGGGTGCAGTAGCTGTTTCTGAATCCGACCCTAATGTAGTATATGTAGGTATGGGTGAACATGCAGTAAGAGGTGTTACGACCTCTTATGGTGACGGAGTTTACAAATCAACAGATGCGGGTAAAACATGGACTAAACTTGGCCTGGATTTGACCCGACACATTGCCGGAATCAGCATCCATCCTCAGAACCCGGACATAATTTATGTTGCTGCCCAAGGCACAGTGCATGGCCCTGGTCAGGAGCGTGGCGTGTATAAATCTGTTAATGGCGGTAAAACCTGGAAAAAAACACTATACGTGGACGAGAACACAGGTTGTGCCGACTTAAGTATGGACATGAACAATCCGCGCATTTTGTATGCCTCTATGTGGGATCATCGCCGCCTGCCCTGGCAGGTAATCAGCGGTGGTAAAGGTAGTGGTATTTATAAATCAACAGACAGCGGCGAAACATGGAAAAAATTGGAAAACGGGCTCCCCGAGGAGTTAGGGAAAATTGGAATATCTGTTTCCAGAGCTAATTCTGATAAAGTGTATGCAGTTATTGAGAGCAACACACAGAAAGAGTTGGGTGGACTTTTTGTAAGTGAAGACGGAGGCAACAAATGGAATCGTGTTAGCAAAGACCATCGCCTGACTCAGCGTGCCTGGTATTACATAGAGGTATTTGCCGATCCGAAAAATGAAAACACAGTGTATGTGCTTAATGCACCTGCTTTGAAGTCCACTGATGGCGGCAAGACATGGACACAGATTACTGGTACGCACGGGGATTATCACCAGCTTTGGATCAATCCCAATGATAGCCATAATATGATTGTAGCTAATGACGGTGGCGCAGCAGTAAGTTTCACTGGAGGCAAAATGTGGTCAACGCAGGACAACCAGCCAACGGCACAATTTTACCGCGTAAATACAGATAATCTATTCCCATATAACCTTTACGGTGGACAGCAGGACAATACATCTGTAAAGATTGCAAGCAGGAATACTACCAGCGATGGCATCGGTGAGCGAGACTGGTCCTTCAGTGCCGGAGGTGAAAGTGCTTTCCTGGCTTTTAATCCTGATGATCCACGCTATGTGGTTGGAGGCAGTTATCAAGGCAATATCGAGGTGCTTGACATGCTCAACAACCGAAAAACATCTATAATGGTTTCTCCTATCTTATACTTAGGTATGGAGCCAAAGAACATGAAGTATCGTTTTAACTGGAATGCTCCAATTATTTACTCAGCCCATGAGCCTAATACTTTCTATAACGCTGGGAATATTCTTTTTAAGACAAGTGATATGGGCAAAACCTGGCAAGCAGTTTCCCCTGATCTGACCAGGCATGATTCTACTAAAATGATTATTAGTGGTACCCCTTTTACAAACGAAGGAGCCGGCGGCGAAAACTATGGCACCATAGCTTATGTAATGGAGTCGCCTCACGAGAAGGGCGTAATCTGGACCGGCAGTGATGATGGCTTGGTACATTTAACACGTGATGGAGGCAAAACATGGAATAACGTTACTCCAAAAGGCTTGGAGGAATGTCTTGTTAACAGCATTGAAGTATCGCCGCATGACAAAGCAACAGCTTACATAGCCACCACACGCTATAAATTCAACGATTTTACCCCTTCTATCTATAAAACGACAGACTATGGTAAAACCTGGAGTAAAATTACCAAAGGCATACCTGGTGAAGCATTTACGCGTGTCGTTCGGGAAGATGATCAGCGCAAAGCCCTTTTGTTTGCCGGAACCGAACTTGGTCTTTATATCTCCTACGATGGCGGTAACCAATGGAATAGCTTTCAGCTGAACCTACCTATTACTCCAATTGCAGATTTAAAAATACATCAGGGAGACCTGATAGCAGCCACACAGGGTAGAGCATTCTGGATACTGGACGACCTGAACCTTATTCGCCAATATAATAAAGGACTGGCTGCCCAAGCCCTACACCTCTACCAGCCTGAAGATGGCTATAGGGTATCGGGTAGCAGTGAACTGGATAAGGTAGTGAGTGAAGAAAGTGGCTCCGGCATAGGAGGACCTGCAGGCACCAATCCGACTTCAGGCGTTGCACTTTATTACCAGTTGCCCGCTGACTATGCAAAAGATAGTCTGGTTACATTAGAGATATTGGATGAGCAGGGCAACGTTGCTCGGGAATATTCAAGTAAAGCTGATAAAGGTTTTGTTACTTATCCGGGTGGTCCTTCCGCTGATCCAACACTTACAACTAAACCTGGCCTTAACCGCTTTGTATGGGATATGCGCTATAAGACTTTGCCTGGTGTACCAACAGCATTCATGCCAGCCAGCCTTACAGGTCATAAGGCAGTCCCAGGCTCTTACCAAGCCAAGTTAAAAGCAAACAGGCAGGAAAAAATTGTTGCCTTTAAGGTTTTAGCTGACCCACGTATTAATGCAACCAAAACAGATTATGAAGAGCAGCAAAAAGTTTTGATCGCACTAGAAGATGGCGTAAGCGATATTCATAATTCTGTTCTTCGGATGCGCAAAGCCAAAGAACAGGTAAACGCTTTGGTAGATCTTCTGGGAGATAATCCAGCTATGAAACAAGTTACTGATCAGGGTAAAGAACTTGTGAAAAAGATAACGGCATGGGAAGATGAATTAATACAGAACAAATCGCAGTCAAACAACGACTTCCTCAACTTTGAAAGTAAGCTAAGCGCTCATTTATTGTACCTAAAAGATGACTTAGATACGGATATACCGTTTGTTACTAAAGCTCAGCAGGAAAGGCTATCTGAATTAAACTCTTTATGGAACAAATCTAAAGCTAAGATGACTACGCTGATTCAGAAAGATATTGCCGATTTTAACCAGCTCAGCAAGCAGGCTAACTTACAGAAGATAACTTTACCTGGCCCAGTAGTAGAAATGGTGAACTGAAACTTTCTTTGAAACAAGCTATACTTTGAAGCTGTTTAGAGTTTTATGTTTATAGGTGATTTCTTGTAGAAATGGTTAAAAGTATACATATGGGCAGGCAATAACCAGCTGTAAGAAGACTAATAAACACATAAAAACGACCTGAAATTTTGTCTTTGTGCATTGCTCATGTCATTTAAGAAAAACTCTAAACAGCTTCTTTAATAAAATTGTAGCTTGTTTTACTTTCTAAAGGGTGAACTATGAAATGACTTTTTCTCATAGTACTGGTTGGGTTTCTGTGATTGGGTATGGTGAAAGTGCTTTTTAAGGAAGGTTATTGGGATGTGCAATTGTATGGCAGTACAGGCAAGGTATTGTCAGTCGCCCGCCGTCATTCCGATTGGATAGAATAAGTGCATGATGGTTCTATTGTCAGTGACTTTTTAAGATTTATCTATGAATGTGCTTGGGCTTAGCCTGCCGGGGCTAACGGCAACTGGTTTTACCCCAAAAGAATACAGCAGTTAAAGAAACAACAACTCAACAAATAAATAGCTAGTGCCGAAATAACTTACATGCAGCGTATTATCTCTATATGGTTTCTATTATTAATTTTTCTGCCCATCAGCAGTACGTATTTCTCCTTTAAGTTTCGGCAGTACCATATCCGCAAAGAAATAAAGCACCATATAACAAGCGGCGTAAGCGCAGAAGAACTTGTGCTGCTTAAGATTCCTGTTTCGCTGGAAGAAAACCCTACTGATGATTTCAAGCGCATGCATGCCATGGAGTTCCGGTACAAGGGTATTATGTATGATGTTGTTAAGCAGGAAAACCGCCAAGGCTCCACCTGGTATTGGTGCTTAAAAGACAAGCAGGAATCAGCTCTTTTTGCAAGCCTTGATGATATGGTAAACCGGGCAATGCGCAACAGCCCGGCACAACAAGCCGCTGAAGAGATGCTGGACCAGTTTCTGGACTCGTTGTATCTGACTGAAGATACACATCAACTTAATCATACTTTAGCAAAATTATCTAAGCCAGGCGCTTATTCCCCTGAACCAGGTATAATCAATACAACAGCTCCTCTAACTCCTCCCCCTCAGTCTTAGAATTTATAAAAGCATCACATTTAAGCAGGATCTATTACACGTAGCGTCCACAGGACAGCTATAATCCTACCCATAAATAACAGAAACTTAGATTTGAACAAATGAAAATAACCATATTATTATGGTTCGTGCTTCTGCTTGCGGCTTCATCGCAGGCACAGGTACTGACTATACAAGACCAGGTAACACACCAGCCGCTTCAAATGGTGACAATTCTCAGCAAGCGCCCTCAGCTGGCAGCAATAACTGATGCAAAGGGGCAAGCAGCTATAGCAGCCTTTCAAGAAGCTGACAGCATTTACATTCATTATGTAGGATATCAAAATGAAGTATATACCTATGCCCAACTCAGGAAAAAACAGTTTAAGCTGTTTTTAGCGGAAAGCAACATTTCGCTTGATGCCATTGTGATTTCTGCCACCCGCTGGCAGCAAGAGAAAAGAGATGTACCGAACAGGATACTGACCATTAGCCCCAAGGAGATAATGCTCCAAAACCCGCAGACGGCGGCAGACCTTCTGGGCCAATCGGGCGAGGTATTTATCCAGAAAAGCCAGTTGGGCGGCGGTAGCCCCATGATCCGCGGCTTTGCCACCAACAGGGTGCTGTTAACAGTAGATGGCGTTAGAATGAACACATCCATTTTCCGTAGTGGCAACCTGCAGAATGTTATATCGCTTGACCCTTTCGCTATAGAAAGAACAGAAGTGCTCTTTGGCCCCGGCTCGGTTATATATGGGAGTGATGCCATAGCAGGCGTTATGAGCTTTTATACGATTTCTCCCCAACTGTCTTCCGATAAGAAAGCACAGATTAACGGAAATGCTGTTGGCAGATGGTCGTCAGCCAATGCGGAAAAAACAGGTCATTTCGACATCAGCATCGGGCTGAAAAAGTGGGCCTTTGTAACCAGTGCCACTTATACAGATTTTGACGACCTCAAAATGGGATCTAACGGACCTGAAGAATACCTCAGGCCAACGTATGTGGAAACAATCTATGGTCTTGATGAAATTGTACCTAATCCTGATCCTTTAGTTCAAGTGCCCACTGGTTATAACCAATTTAATCTGATGCAGAAAATTCGGTTTAAACCACATGTAAACTGGGACATTAACTATGGCCTTCACTATTCCACTACTTCCGACAATCCCCGATATGACCGGCTCATCAGGCAAAGAGGTGAAAATCTGCGCTCGGCGGAGTGGTATTACGGGCCACAGGTTTGGATGATGAATAACTTGAGCGCAACGCACACGGCAGAAAAGAAAGCCTATGATAAACTGAGCTTAAATCTTGCCCAGCAGTTCTTCAAAGAAAGCAGGCACGACAGAGATTTTGAGAACGCCATCAGGTTTAACAGAACTGAAAAAGTGAACGCTTTCTCAGCGACCTTAGACCTTGAAAAATCCCTAGGTGAAAAGCATAATCTGTTTTATGGTGCAGAAGTGATATATAATAAAGTTAACTCAACAGGAAAAGATGAGGACATTTCTACTGGAAGCATTGTGCCTGGTCCTGCCCGCTATCCTGATGGTGCTGAATGGAGTTCGTATGCTGCCTTCCTGACGTACCGTTATAAAGCCAGTGAGAAACTAGCTATACAAACTGGTGCCCGGTACAATCATTTCCTGCTAAACGCTGCGTTTGATAATACCTTTTATGCTTTCCCTTTTACCTCAGCCAATATAAATGCCGGCGCCTTAACAGGTAGTGCAGGGGTCGTATATAATCCTTCTCCTACGTTGCAGCTGAGCACTAACCTTTCTACCGGTTTTCGTTCACCCAACGTAGATGATGTCGGCAAAGTCTTTGATTCCAGCCCTGGATCTGTGGTTATTCCTAATCCGGATTTAAAGTCAGAGTATGCCTATAATGTTGATGTAAGCGTTGCAAAAACCTTCGGCGATGTCCTGAAAGTTGATGCGACGGCCTTCTATACTTATTTAGACGATGCTCTGGTAAGACGGGACTTCACGCTGAACGGACAGGACAGCATTAATTACGCCGGTGAACTTAGCCAGGTACAGGCGATGCAGAATGCGGCCCACGCAAATGTCTGGGGAGTTCAGGCAGGTGCAGAAGTTAAGCTTCCGGCAGGATTCGGCTTATCAGGCCGCTTTAATTATCAGAAAGGTGAGGAGGAATTAGAGGATGGAAGCAGGGCTCCTTTGCGTCATGCTTCTCCCATCTTCGGAGCAACGCACTTCACCTACACCCGAAACAGATTTAAAGCAGATGTATATGCTGTTTATAATGGTGAAGTCAGCAATGCAAGGCTTGCACCAGAAGAGCAGGAAAAAGACTATATGTACGCGATAGATGAGAACGGAAATCCTTATAGCCCATCTTGGACGACGCTCAATTTTAAAGCGCTTTACCAGCTTACCGATTACCTGATGGTTAATGCTGGCGTGGAGAACATAACCGATCAGCGTTACAGACCTTATTCATCTGGCATTGTTGCTCCGGGAAGGAACTTTATCCTTTCTTTAAGAGCTTCGTTTTAAGTACGGCGTTAAATAAAGCTGTTAATAAAAAGCCCTCCCCCTTTCACAGTAAAAGAACGGGGAGGGCTTTTAACTTTAAAGTACATGTTACTCCAGGCAAAAAGCACTTCTTATCTTCTTCAACAGTTGGTGTTAAATAATGAACCATGCTGCTTTCTATTCAAAGAACAGATACAAAGATTCTTTTTCCTGATCTTCAACCAAGACAGGATTCAGGCGATAGGCCTCTTTTATAAATTCCTGCGTAAGCACTTCCTTCGGCTTACCGTCGGCCAGAACGCCTCCTTTATGGAGTAAGGTAATTTTATCCGCAAACTTAGCCGCCAGGTTCAGATCATGTACTACTCCAACTACTACAATATCACCATGCTGTAGTAGTTCTACTATCTTATGCATAAACTGAAACTGGTAATGTATGTCCAGAAATGTCAGGGGTTCATCTAGTATCAGGTACCTGCAGCTGCCATCTACAGGATACCATATCTGCGCTACTACTCTGGCAAAATGAACACGCTGCTTTTCTCCGCCACTCAAGGTCATATAATCCCTGTCTGCCATATCCCACACATCAAAGAAGCGCATTGCTTCTTCGCAGGCCTGATCGTCTTTAATGGTAGGTTTTGTTGTGAAATGTGGGTAACGCCCCATCATGATTACTTCCCATACTTTCAGCGGGAACGCCAGCTCTATGTTTTGTGATAGCACAGCCCGTATGCGCGCCAGTTCCAGGTCAGTATATGCTTCTACAGCTTTGTTGCCGTAATAAACAGAACCTTGTGCAGGCTTTATTTGCTTGCACAGCACTTTAATCAAGGTTGATTTCCCAGCGCCGTTCGGGCCAATGATCAGATTCAGTTTACCAGGTTTAAAAGTAGTGGAGACATCATGCAAGAGTGTTTTATTGCCTATGCTGTACGTAATGTTCTGGGCTGATAACATGATGAAATCTAAAAGTAATAATTCCGGTTTCTCAATAAAATAATAAATACAGGCACTCCTACTACAGCAGTTACGATGCCAATGGGCAGTTCAGCAGGTTGCAACAGCAAGCGGGCAATTAAGTCGGCTAGGCTAAGCAAGATTCCTCCCATCAGGGCACTTCCAATTACCAGATAGCGGTTATCGGAGCCCGCCATAATGCGGAGCAAGTGAGGCACAATTAAGCCAATAAAGCTGATAACACCCGTAAAAGCAGTTGCTACAGCCACCATCACCAGGTTTATCAATAAGACGATCAGCTTTAACCGTTTAATGCGAACTCCCATAAACTGCGCTTCTTCTTCCCCTATCATCAGGGCATTTAAATGCTTAGTATAGCGCAAAGCAAGTAAAATACACACAACAGAAGTAAAGCCTGTAATCATGACCGAATGCCAGTTAGCCCCGGATAAAGTGCCGAGTGTCCAGAAGGTAATAGAGCGTGCCTGTGGATCTCGAGCCATGTATGACATAAACCCCACGCCACTTATGAACAGTGCATTAATGGCGATGCCTGTAAGTAAAAGCGCCACAACAGAGTTCCTGCCTGGTTGTCTTGATTCTGAAAGGATAAACACCAGGAAAGTGGCTAAAATACCGCCGGCACAGGCTGCCAGTGGCAGCGTCCACTCGCCTGTGCTGAAATTGAAAATGGAGCCCAGCACAAAGTACAACGAAGCTCCAAAGGCAGCCCCACTTGATGTTCCGACCAAGCCTGGTTCTACGATAGGATTGCGGAACAGCGATTGCATTAAAGCACCTCCAACAGCCAGACTTGCACCGACCAGCACGCACAGAACAGCCCTTGGAAAGCGGATCTCCATAAATATTCTTTCGTTCAGGCTCATGCTGGCAGGCGAAGAAAACCAATGATTTAGTCCAGAAAACATCTCCTTCACCGAAATTTGCACCGCCCCATACCGGATAGAGCATAACGTAATGCCGATAAGCAACACGAGCAGGAGCGGATAGATGCCTGTGTAGCGCTTATTAAACCGGCTCATCCGCATGTATTATTTTCTGAAGCTCTAACACATTTTTACCAGTCCGGGGGCCTAAATAAATAAGGTCGTGTTCTTCTACACGGTAAATGCGGTTATTCCGGAACGCTTTTGTGCTACTCACGCCAGGCAGTTCTTTTATTTTTTCCTGTGATCCATTCAGGCGGTCATATCCAAAATCTGTTAGCAGGATGACATCCGGATCAGATTTGGCTACTACTTCTGCAGACAGCTGTTTCATGGCTTTCGGATCATCCACAGCCATAGTACCTCCGGCCCATTCTATCATTTTGGCCGCTGTATTCTTTTTGGTGACCACCAGGTATACATTCATGGCCTGCCCATAGTGAATGACCAGTACCTTGGGCGTATCAGGATATTTCTTTGCATTTTCCAGCGCTGTTTCCATATCAGCATCCAGAATGTTACACAGTGAATCGGCCTGCTGCTCTTTCCCGAAATACGCTCCCATTTCACGAATGAGTAATTTGGTACTGTCAATAGTATTTCCTTTCGTAGCAAATTCCTTCACCGGGATGTTAAGCTGTTCCAGCTGCCTTACCACATGGTCTGGTCCTATACTAGCAGGCCCGTCGTGAATAATCATAGTTGGTTTAGCGGCCAAAAGACCTTCCAAGCTCAGTGCCCGATGGTAACCAACTGTGGGCAGTTCTTTTATTTCCGGGGGGTATGTGCTTGAAATGTCTACTGCCACGATGTCTTTTTCAGCTCCTAGCGCATAAATTATTTCGTTGTGCTGCTTAGATACTGAAACAATCCGTTCTTCCTGGTCCTGTTTTTCGTCTTTGTTTCCAAAACGTCCGCACGCTGTGAATCCAACTGCAATGGCAATTGCTATAATATATCTGTTCATCTTATAAATTTTGAGATAATACAGGGAGAAGCTGTATTGCCCCTCCCTGCAAAAGATTTAGAGCCTGTAGCTGAAGTTAAAGCCACCGTAGTAAGTGGGCTTGTAAGCTGCTGGCAAGTAAATGCTTGGGTTGGTAGAAGTAGCGCTGTAAGCACTCAGGAACACCATATTATAATAAAGGCTACCCGTCAGGTTATTGCCGCCGGCATATACATCAAGTTGTATATGGTCGCTGACGTTTTTCCGCCAGCCTAATTTGGCATTCAGCAAAGAGTAGCTTGGGGCATAGTGTGCGTTATCAAAAGATAAAGGCACCTCGTCTACATACTGGTAAGTAGTTAACAGGTAAAAGCCAGATTTCAACCCAACATCAAACCCGGCATTGAAGTTATTGGCAGGAACGCCCATTACGGCTTTGCCAGAGTAGTCGGTGGTGCGTTCATTGTTGTTGTTATCGCTCTTAAAATTATCGTACCTGAAGTGTGAGTATGTATAATTTACAAATGGCCTTGCCAATGAAATAAAGCTGGTATTATCATCAACGAGTGAATAATTCAGGGAAATTTCCACTCCTTTGTTTTTCTGCTTGCCGGCGTTCACGCTGTAGGAATATAAAATGGTGCCTGTACCAGGTTCAACCACTGCCTGCGTCGTTAGTTTATCCGTCACCTTCAGGTTAAACAGCGCAAGTTGGTATGAAAGCTTTTTATTTAGCAGGCTGCCCTTACTGCCTACTTCATATTGCGTTCCTTTTTCTGGTCTGAGGTCTGTTAATACTTGCCCGATGGCAGGCACAACCACGTTTCCCGATGTTGGAGGCGAATATCCCTGACTTACCGACACATAAGCCGTTATATTTTGGTTAAATACTTTCTGTAAAGCAACCCGTGGGGTAACAACAGCCTCAAATGTTTTATATCCTGATTGATCTTTATGTTCAGGATTGGCAGCATTAGCCAGTTTATCAGCAATACCATACTCGATGCTATTCCTGCTGGCACCGGCAATCAACGTGAAGTTCTGAGGAAGTTGCAGGTTCCATTCCGTAAAAAGAGAATACTGCATGGCCGCCACTTCCAAATCCGTGGTGATACCTCCTAAATTACCGTCCGGCAAAGCATTGGTCTTTCTAAAGGAATTGCTCTTCTGGTATTCGCCGCCAACAGTACCAAACAGGCTAATATTCTCGCCGGCAAAGTTCAGGTTAAACTCAGTTCTGCCACCATAGTTACTTACCATGTTACTGTTCAGGCCAGCCGCAGAAGCCTGACTTTGCTGATAGCTGCTGAAATACGCGCTGGTCATGTTGCTGACATGTTGGGAAAAGCGGTAGTTATGAGACAGACCTGTCCGGAAGCTTTCATAGGCAATATGTCCATTATTTGCCAGGTAACGGGGTTCGCCTTTATTCTCTTTGTTAAAGAAGGACGCACTATCAATCTGCCCGGCCAGTTCGTCGTAAGAATTGTTATAGGAAGTATATACCGAAAACGACTGTTTATCGCTACTCCTGAAATCACCTACAAAAGAAGCAAAATCCTTTTTAGAGGCGCTGTGTACGCGGTAGCTGTCATAGTTCTGGTGCCCATAGTTAACCATGATAGAGGATTTGTCTGTAGCGCTTTCCAGGCGTGTGTTAGTGCGCCATAAACCGTAGCTTCCGGTCATTGCCTCCTGCACAATTCTGGTTGCCTGTGGAGCAGGCTTTAAGGTGAACATTTTCACCACGCCCCCTATGCCCGTGCCATATATACTGGATGCAGGCCCTTTGATTACTTCTACTTTACCAAGGGTTGAGAAATCAATGTCGTCATAAATGGTAACTCCCTCCGCGTCTGTTACAGGAATTCCATTCAGATAAGCTTTTATACCGGCACCGTTAAAATTAACCGGATTTCCGCTGCCTGCAGGATACCCGTACCCTCTGATCACAATGCGCTGCCCACCTGCCATCGTGCGTTTCTCCATCCGTACACCCGAAACCAGGTTTAGCGTGTTTTCCAGAAAAACGCCTTCGTTGCGGGTTAGCTCTCTCCGGCTCAGCAACCCGATAGCCTGTGGTTGTTTCAGGATTGTGTTGTCCTCCACATTAGAAGCGCTTACTTCCACCTCATTCAGGTTGTTATAGGAAGGAGTAAGCCCAATCTGCACAAACTGGCTGCAGTCTTTTAAAGTGCCTGTGTAGGTTTCGTAACCAATATATTTGACCGTAACAGAGGTAGTGCCATAGCAGGAAGCGCTGAACGCTCCATTGCTGTCAGTGATTGTTCCTTCTTTTTCAGATAGAATCACCGTTGCCCCTTCGAGCGGTGTCTGGCTGTAAGCATCAAATATTCTGCCTTGCAACTGGCCGCTCTGGCCGAAGGCAGCCACTGACAGCAAGACATTTATAAAAAATAAAGTATATCTTTTCATGAATTATGATTTAGTCTGAGCAATAAATACCTGATCGCACAAGGATTGGCTCGCGATGCAAAACAGAAAGCATCTAGCACGCTGCTTTCTGTTTATCAATAAGTAAGACTAAATCAATTGGGGCGGGGGAGCAATAACTTCGAGTGCAAGTGTTTGCAACGCCTCCTCGAAAGGTAAAATGGTTAAAGTAACAGCTTGAAAAAGTTTAATCTCAATGCTATACTTATCGATAAACAAGTTATTTAAGAAATTCTTGAGCAGCTTCTTTGCCGTGTCATGCTTTTTAGAGTGCGCCAGCTGCTCATTTACCAAGAGCTCCAGCATGGCGTATAGACGGGACTCCTCCACATCGGTCATGCAGTAATAAGAAACAGCACCCTCCTGCTTTTCGGTTCTTACTACATCATACATCATGCCTTTGTAACGGAATTCTTTTCCTTCACGCTCCCACTCCAGCAGCCTGGCATCTGTTTCTTTTATAGTAACTAAATGAAGCCTGCTTTCCGGTATTTGCTGTTTAAGCTGACTTTTGATCTCGCTTCTAACCTGCTCCTGCAATACCCTAAAGACAAAGTAATACCCTACACTATTGAAAGTGAAAACAACCAGTAAAAACAGGAGAAGGAAGCGCCTCAATACGTCTAATTTGTTATAAATAATTTATTAGCATGACCCAATGTATGATAATATCATGGCATATGTAATACATTCTTTAAAATATGTTATTGCTATCAATTGCATTGCTGAAGTAATTGTGGCTTTCTTTCAAGTATCGAAAATAGCTTAGGATTTGCTTAGAACAAAACCGCAAATTGCAAGATGCTTTCAGAAACTAATCTTAGCTTAAGGAAACGTTTAGCTTCCTAAAATTTGGAACCTACAGATTGTCTTTTTAGAGGCCTTCTCATGCAAAGGGTTTTTCAAGATTAGTTTACACAAGCAGGCTCCTGCACATTGCGAATTAATAGTATAATTTTGCTATTAACAACAAAAATAATAAATTTTTAGCACTATTATTAACAATAATTTAATGATACACTTTTAACTTTGGCGTATATGAAAGTAGTTCCGTTTAAAGTGCCAGTAGCACAGGCAGAGTCAGTGGTTGTAAATGAGGACATTGTTCCTTTTTTCTATGGCCATGTTCATCATCATAAAGAAATACAACTCACGCTTATATTAAAAGGAGAGGGCTCTATCATAGTTGGGAGTTACACACAATCTTTTAAGCCCGGTGACTTGTATATTATTGGATCAAATCAGCCTCATATCTTTAAATTAGATGAAAGCTACTACAATACAGTAAGTATAAGCAATGTGCATGCTATTCATATCTTCTTCGGGTATGAAACTACACTTCAGCACCTGATGAATCTTCCGGAGATGGCGTTTATAAATGATTTTTGGGGAAATACTTGTCAGGGAGGGCTACAGGTGCCAGATGAATTTACACCTGCCGCCACCAAAATGATTTTGAAGATTAGCAGGGCTTCGGGACTTAAAAGGTTATTCTTATTTATAAAGCTTATACAGTGCCTTACAAAAAAGGTGAAACATTATAAGTCGCTGTCAACAGGTAGTTACAATGTTTCTTTCTCCGGTCCGGAAGATGTGCGCATGAACGAAATCTATCAGTATACCCTGAATCATTATGCAGAGAACATCACGCTGGAAAGGATAGCCGCTGTCGTGCATATCACGCCCCATGCTTTTTGCAAGTATTTCAAAAAACATACACGTAAAACTTATAAGGCGTTCCTGAACGAAATCAGGATCGGCGAAGCCTGTAATAAGATTATTAACGGCAACTTCGACTGCATCTCATCTGTTGCTTATGCCACCGGGTTCAACAGTGCCATTAACTTTAATAAGGTATTTAAGAAGACAATGGGAAAGTCACCCAGTGATTATATAAAAGAATATAAGCACAAATGGGATAACGCTGTGCATATGTTAAAACAGCCAGCTTAATAAACCTGAACGGCCGCCCTGGTTTTGCCAAGACAGGCGTTCAGGTTTCATTTCAGGAAGGGGAATATCTTTATACTAACCTAAGAATTCCCCTTCGTTTTCCTTGTTCTGCTGCTACAGGAGCTACATTTAAGCCATTAATTTAGCGCAAGAACGATGCACTGCTTACACGAAAACTGGCTTATTTGTTTAACTGGCTGGTTGCTTTCCCTTTTGCCTCACCTCTTATGTATTTGGCAGGCTGGCCTGGCTTGGGTATAGATTCATAGATAAACTCCCTGATATCCTCCGTAGATGTTGCAAGATCTTCACTGCGCAAGTACATCATGTGCCCGCTGCGGTAGCCTTTAAATCTCATGCGGTCTTTCAACCTGCCGCTGGGGTCCATCTGCCATATGTTATACTTTGCATTAAAGTAATCACAGGCGCCGTCAAAGTAGCCGGATTGAACCATTAAGTGCAGGTTCGGATTTTGTGCCATTGCCTGCCGCAGGTTATCTCCTGTGTTATCATCACTGTCGTCCCAGGGGCGTACCGGCCCGAACATGTTATACTTTATGTCGGTTTTATACTTGAGATAATCTCTTATATATAAATTTATAGCAGGCGTAAAGGAGTGCAGCCATGATGTAAGTTCAGGGGCATAATCCGGACGCAAGCCGGCCTCCTGCTTGTCTATACCTATATAGCGCGAGTCCAGCCTTCCTATCGTATAACCTTCGTTACGCAACAGCTCTTTCCAGAAGAAGGTAGTAGGCACGTTCAGGTTGTGCTGCAGGATAACTTCTTCTGATAAGCCAGAATAATGAGCCATTTTAGCTGCTATTTCCTTTTTCTTCTGATCGCCAAGATTCCACCCCTTGGCTATGGCCGGCAACAACTCATTGATGGTAAACTCCTCCACCTCAGGCAACATGGCTGTCAAGTCTTTCTGCTGCAGATCAGGGTTAAGTGCTTTGTGGTACCAGGCAGTGGCGGCATAATAAGGTAACATGTTAGCAGATGCAACGGGGCCGTCGCGCTTAATGCCTAATTCAGTTGGCGACACCAGAATCACGCCATTCAGGTACATCCAGTGTGCATTCTGTAGCTCTAAAGCAAGGCCCGACACACGGGTAGTGCCGTAACTTTCCCCGATCAAGTACTTAGGAGATGCCCAGCGATCAGCTCGGCTAACGAAGGTATTCAGCCAGCCGGCCAGGTACTTGATATCTGCATTAACGCCGAAGAATTTCTTTTGTACCTCCTCTTTAGACAAGGTGCTTACAGCCCTTGAGAATGCTGTATTCACAGGGTTTACATACACGATATCGGCCACATCAAGTATAGAATTTGGGTTTCCCTTTATGCCGTAAGGTTGTAGCGGATATCCCTCATCATCAATATTAAGAAGCATCGGCCCGGTGTACGCTATATGCATCCAGACAGAAGCTGATCCGGGTCCGCCATTAAAGGAGATTACAAGGGGCCTGGTCGATTTGTCCTTAACGTCAGACCGTTCGTAGTAAGTATAAAACAACCCGGCAACAGGCTTCCCGTCCTCGTCCCAAACAGGTTGCGTGCCTGTAGTGGCAGTGTACGGAACAAGCTTGCCTTTGATGGTAACTGAGTGCTTTGTGGTAACAGTAGAATCAGTTTTAAAATCAAGACTCTGTGCCGCAGCAGGAAGTATACTAACGGCTATGACTATAAATAAAGTATAAAAGTGCTTCATATCAGGTGTAACATTAAAACAGACATATTTTATTCTCTAACAAATTGATCAGCTGGCACGCTCGAAATTACGCGCAGCTACTAACTTTTAAAACTAGATTTCATCAATTACAGCCCACCAGCTAGAACTAGCCCGTGGATGTAATAACAAAAGCATCGCCACAGGGACAATGCTTTTGTAAATTTTACTGACGTGTATCCCAGAATACTCTTTCCAGCATGGATGTCTTTTGGTTAATATTAGGATTGCTCGTCACCTCTGACACAGGATAAAACAACGATCTTGGAATTTCATCATAAATGGCTAAAGGTTTTGGTATTGGCGTGATGGCGGGGTAGCCTGTTCTTCTCCAGTCGGTCCAGGGCTCCATCATCACACCAAAATTCGCAATGAATTTCTGGTTGATAATTTGCTCCAGCATTTCCTCTTCTGAGCCTGCCAGTGTTCCGTTTGCATCTATATAGGCAGTAACTTCAGCTTCAGAAACGCCTGCATCTTTCATAGAAGCTCTGATTCCCTCCTGAAAGAATGCCCCGGCATCGCCTGGTGCGCCTAATCTTAATGCAGCTTCAGCCCTTATAAAGTTATACTCTGAATAAAGTAATAACCTGGAAGGAGCATCTCCTCCATAGGTTATAGCAGCACCCTCTATACTGCCATCCTGGTTTATCATTTCAGGGTTTACAGCTGATGGCGTTCCTTTTATATAGCTGTGGAGCCTCGAATATTGTGTTGACGGATCAACATCCAATATAGTGGATCCTTTATAAGAACCCGAGTTGTATGGAAAAGTCACGAAGAAAGATGACCGTCTGGGATCTTCGCTTTCATTCATGATATCAACAATAAAACGGTTAGGGAAAAACTGGTTTTTGAACTGCCCACCTTCTATACTCGCAATAGGATTCTGCCGCTGAGGCTGGTTCAAAAACATCATCTGGAAGTTGTCGTCCGTTGACTGCATGAACGCTGCGCCACTGTTTATGAGATCAGTAATTTGCTGGGAAGCAAATGCCGGATCAACCTCACTGTAATGTAAAAGGATCCGGAGCTTGAGGGTATTGGCAAATCTTTCCCACTGCACTTTTGATGCCGCCCAGTCTGAGTTTGGGTAGAACGTAGAGGAGGCGGCGGGTTCTAAGACGGAAGCCGGCGCGTTGATGTCTGCAATCCCCTGATCCAGCAGCTCGATTAATTTAGGGTATATAGTTGCATCATCGTCATACTTGGGATATAAAACAGCCCCGAACTGAGTTGCCTCAGAGAAAGGCACGTCTCCCCATGCATCTACTGTTACCTGATAAGTATAAGCCTTCAGTATTCTGGCAACGCCTGTATAATGAGGACTTCCGTTTTCAGTTGAAATAATAATCAGCTGCTCCAGATCGGCTAATATATCAGCATAAATATTGTTCCAGTTGTTGTTAACATCAGAATCGGTGATAAAATAGCGCTCATAATTTGTAAAAGTGTTGTTAGCCACAGGCCCATGACCTGAGAATTGCTGCATGATCAGGTTGCTGTAGCGCATCAGATCACTAGCGCCCATAAAACCAATGTTTACAGTAGCTGAAGGAAGGATTTCTGTAACGCGGGCTTCTGTTATGTTATTCGGGTCTTCATTAACATCATAAAAGCTGCATGATGGAAAGGTAATCCCGGCACATAGTAAAGCTATACATATGTATTTATACTTTTTCATATCGAAGGTTCAGTATGTAATGAATGATGAAACTAAAAAGTAGCCCTTAAGCTTGCGCCTACTGTTCTGGCTATCGGCTGAATACCAAATTCTAAACCACGGGAGTTACTTACGCCCTGCAAGTTCTGCTCAGGGTCCAGATCAGGATAATTTGGAGCATAGGTAAACAAATTTCGGCCGTAAATTGAAATTTGCAATGTGTTGATAAAGCCGGTTTTAGCAAGTAGCGCCTGAGGCAAATTATAGCTTAAGGTAGCTTCACGTAGCTTTACAAACGAAGCATCGCGCACATAACCTGCCCAGGCAACATA
>Ga0210040_10003344_pt1 | contig 21758 bp, 15 predicted proteins | sample CryGeyCG12114_NA_FD_185462 | JGI IMG/M metagenome (GOLD analysis project Ga0210040, IMG submission 185462) | Groundwater microbial communities from aquifer - Crystal Geyser CG19_WC_8/21/14_NA (SPAdes) (version 2) | ecosystem: Environmental > Aquatic > Deep subsurface > Groundwater | place: USA...
GATTGCACCTGAAACAAGATTAAACCGGTGGCGATTAAAGCAAAAGCGTGATACATGTGATATTTCACCCCAGTCTCGAACGTTTCGTTGCGGCCATTAGCGGTAAGGATTTTTTCTAAACCGTGAGCACCAAAGGCTCCGATCATAACGGCCAGCGCACCTAATATAACGCCCGTTATTAATATAGTTTTCTGTGTCATCTTATTAGTGTAATGTGAATGTGCGGTAAAAAGTTTTTTATTTAGAATAATCCCGGGCACCAAAAATGGAGCTACCTACTCGTATCATGGTACTGCCTTCAGCTATAGCTAGTATATAATCGGAACTCATGCCCATGGATATTTCTTTGAAATCAGGAGAATCTGGGAAATATTTTTGCTGCAACTCATTAAAGACGCTTTTTAAATACCGGAATTCTTTTTGCAGTTGGGCTTCAGAATCTGTATTGGTAGCTACCCCCATTACACCCGTTATTCTGATATGATTTAAATCTTTAAAATATGTTGACGCTAGTATTTCGTGGGCTTCTTCGGGCGTTAACCCAAACTTACTTTCTTCGGCGGCAATATATATTTGGAGCAAGCAATTAACAGTTCGTTCGTGGCGTTCGGCCTGTTTATCTATTTCCTGTAATAACTTTAAGCTGTCCACCGATTGAATGGTATGTACAAAGGAAGCCAGGTATTTTACTTTGTTGGTTTGCAAATGCCCGATTAAATGCCATTCTATATCGGGAGGCAACGCTTCTTGTTTAGCGGTTAATTCCTGTACTTTATTTTCACCAAAGAGCCGTTGACCGGCCGCATAGGCTTCCAGAATAGCAGCAATGGTTTGGGTTTTAGAAACCGCAATCAGTTTACAATTAGTATCTTTTAACTCGTTCAGGAAAAAGGAAATATTAGTGGCTATGGACATAACAAAATGGGTATTTCAAATTTAAAATAGGAAAATCAGGCACAATGCAAAGTGAAACATTGATTACTTATGCAAGATACTTTCTCCGGATAAAAGTTATACGAAAGTAATCAACCGTTAAAAAAATGTAGCAGGTATATTTTAATATAAAACACCTCCAACTTAATCTTCTAACGCATTTGCCATAAACGTATTTTTCAATAAAAGCCAGACCAGCAAAAACAGAATAGCCCATTTTAAATAGATTTGGTAATAATCTTTCGTATCGCGGTAGTGACTTTCAATTATTTCGGCTTTTTCCAATTTATCAATCCGGCTAAAGACTTGTTTTAACGTACTTTTATTCTCCGCCCGGTAAAAATTGCCTTTGGCTGTTTGCGCTATATCCCGCAGGTTCGATTCGTCGAGGCGCGTTTGGATATAACTATCTTCTCCGTTGGGTTCAGTTGCATAAAGTACCCGGCCATCTTTGCCAATCCCGATGGTATATATTTTTATATTAAAACCATAAGCTAGCTTGGCGGCTGTATTGGGATCTAAGTTGCCCCCGGTATTTTCGCCATCACTGATCAGAATACATACTTTAGATTTTGAATTAGATTCCCGCATCCGGTTTATAGCTACCGCCAAGGCATTGCCAATAGCAGTGCCATCGTCTCTGATCATGCCCAGGTGAATTGACTTTAATTGTTCGCGTAATAACTCATAATCAGTAGTAAGCGGGGCCAGGGAGTAAGCCTCGCCGCCAAAAACTACCAGACCAATCCGGTCGTGTGTCCGACCCTGAATAAAGTTTAACGCTACTTCTTTGGCGGCCTCTAATCTATTAGGCGCCAAATCTTTTAATTCCATGGAACCGGAAGTATCCAGTACCAACATAATATCAATTCCTTCGGAATACTGATTTACGCGTTCTTGCGTAAGCTGGGGCCGGGCTAAAGCAATCAGAACAAAAATAATAAAAAGGGAAAAGTAGATAGAAGGAATATACCGCAACAAGCTACTCCAGTGCCAGGAAATACTTTCCTTAAAAAAAGCAATTTCCAGTTTTCTCCTAATCCGGAAATGCACCAGCCACCGCACTAAAAATAAAAAGGGTACTACCGGAATAAAATACAGATAAACCGGATCCAACCATTCAAAAGCTTGGAAGGTACTAACCCGGAACCAATCTAAATTAAACCAGTTGAGGGATGCTTTCAGGGCTTGTAACATAGCGGGTTTGTTCTTTAATTACTTCGTAACGCCGATCAGCAAAATGGTGCAGCAGGAAAAAAGCAATAATGGTTTCGGAAGATTTATCCGATACAATGTTGCCGTAAATGGCCTTATCAAAAAGCCTTAAAGCGGTGGTTACATCTTCATCGTCGTTGTAAAATGAGGCTATTTCGCGGGTGGTGTAGGAATTAATGGCATTTCCTTCCAGGTTAGTCAGGTAATTTTTCCAGAGCGTAATGGCCTGTTCAATGGTTTGCAGCGACTCCGATTGATTAAACTGATCGATGTAAGCATTGAAGCGATTGATAAAAACAGTATGCCGTTTTTGGAGCGTATACAATCGGTAGCGGATAGTGATATTTTTGCCGAACAGCAGCCAAATCATAAAAAATGCTAAAATGATGATACCCGCGCCTATTAACCAATATGCAATGTTAAATCGTTCTTTAATAATAACTAACTCCGTATGGCTTTTTAATTTTTCCGGATCGGCTTTCCCCTGCACCAGTTGGATCAGCTTAATTTCGTCGGGCCGGGAATATAATGGCAACGTGTCGTTTTTTTCTAAAATATAAGCCGGCAAGGAAAGCGACTGCCGGGCAGCTACCGAGAAAGTTCGTAACGTATACACCACGCTATCTAAACTAATACCAGAGACGGTGCGGGTAGTAAAATACCGCCGCGCTATTAACTCAAACGGCGCGAAGTTGTAAGAGCTATCCGGAAAGATAACCTCGGTAGCAGCTGGATGTTGGGCATAAAAAGAAAACTCCACAGCAGTTCCAATTTTTAGGGAATCTTGCTGAAATTTGCCCACCGGGCGGGTGATTTTATTATTTTGGCTCACACTGCTGAGCGGAAGCAGCATTAAAATTAAATAAAAAATTTTAACCATTCTGGCGGATACGGTGGCGTAAGCGAAACAAGTTAACCAACTGCGGTACATAATCTTCATCGGTATAAATCGTCAGGAAATTGGCTTTATACTTCCGGCAAATTTTAGCAATTTTTTCCTGATTTAAAGCATACGTGGATAAGAAGGTGACCTTAAACTCGGCGGAAGAAGTATTTACCCAAATGGTTTTACCGGATTCTTTATCCAGCAGCGGAATAATGCCCATGGCGGGAAAATCAGTTTCGCGTTTATCTACCAACTGCACCACAATTAAATCGTGCTTTTGAGCTAGCATGCTCATTTCCCGCTCGTAATTCTGATCAATAAAATCCGAAATCAACAAAATCAAGCTGCGCCGTTTAATCATTCCCAACGCTAATTTAATACCACCGGCCAAATCGGTCTTATCGGAAGCGGTGTTTAACTCCAATAAGGCTTTTATAATATTATAAGCGTGATTGGTACCCCGGCCCGGCCGGATGTATTTTTCTTTCTGATCACTGATACACACCATCCCGATTTGGCTCGTTTGCCGGGCCGCAGATAAAGCCAAAACCCCGCATATTTCTTTGCCCACATCTATTTTTTGCTGGCCAGTGGCGCCGATAGCCTGGGAAGCGCTCACATCTAAAATTAAAAATACCGATTGTTCTTTTTCTTCTTTATACGTTTTAACAAAAACACCGTGGCCTTTAGCCGATACGTTCCAATCAATAGAGCGCACATCGTCGCCGTACTGGTAGGAACGGACATCATCAAATTCCAAACCGGTGCCTTTAAAAACCGAATGGAAGTCGCCCTGCATCTGATCGTTAATTGCTTTTCGGATGCGGATTTCGTACTTTTGCAATTTTTGGAGCAGCTCTTTCATTATAAAAGCGGCTTTATGCGTTTATATTTCATTACTAGATCAAATTAACTAATTTTCCGGCGTGAAAAGATATTTTTTAACCTTCTTGGCCTGTTTTAGCTTGTATGCCTGCACCTCCCCGGTAAGTCCGGCCCCCGCCGATATTATACCGGAAGCCAAAATGACGAATATGTTAGTAGATATTCATGTGGCAGAAGCCCAAGTAGATCATATGGGTTTAATATCAGATACGTCAGCCGTTTATTTTAAAAAAGCCCAAGCAGAAATTTTTAAAAAAAACAAAGTTACGGAAAAGCAATTTCATAAAAGCTACGATTATTACCTGCATAACGTAAGTGAGCTCGATAAAATATATGCCAAGGTGGTAGATAGTTTAAGCTTGAAAGAAGTAGAAGCTACCAATAAATTAAACACCCCTGTTCCTAAAACCTTAGTTACCCCCGTGCGAAAGCAAAAGCTTTCGGTTCAGTAAAGTTTACTTCCGTTGGGTACCCAGGTGTGCGGTTGGGCCAATACCACTTGGTTATGCTCGTCCGGAAAGCCCGTGATTAGTACTTCCGACAAGTATTTTCCTATTTGTTTCGGGGCAAAATTAACAATGCAAATTACCTGCCGCCCCAGCAGACTTGCTTTGGTATAATTAACCGTTACCTGCGCACTTGATTTCTTTTCGCCGATTTCCGGTCCTAAATTTACTTTTATTTTAAAGGCCGGTTTTCGCGCTTCCGGAAAATCAGAAACTTCCGTGATGGTACCTACCCGGATATCTACTTTCTCAAAATCTGTCCATGGTATGCTGGGTTTCATAATCTTGTTTGATTCATTGTTTGGTAATATAACTAATGCCTTTGGCACTGCGTATTCCGCAAGGTAAGCATTACCGCTTTTATTGGTGCCGCCTGGTTTTTACTTATTTTGCCGCGTGGCCAACCCTGCTATAAACGGAACTCAGAACAAAACTATGAAAGAAACTACAGGAACAACGCAAACCGTATGGATGCACGGCTTAGATTTTCCGGCCACCACCGCCCTTAACCAAGATATTAAAGCGGATATATGCGTGGTGGGAGCCGGTATATCGGGTTTAACTACCGCCTACCTGCTCGCGAAGGCAGGTAAATCGGTGGTGGTGCTGGAGGCCAAAGCCATTGGAGGCGGCGAAACCGGCCGGACCACGGCGCACTTATCCAACGCGCTCGACGACCGCTACCAGGTACTTATGAAAATGCACGGCGAAAAACAAGCCCGTCTGGCCGCCGAAAGCCACACGTACGCTATTCGTAAAATAGAAGAAATTGCTAAAGAAGAAAATATAGATTGTGATTTCGAACGGTTAAACGGCTATTTATTCTTACAACCCAGCGATAAGCCCGACGAATTGGATAAAGAACTGGAAGCGGCCCGGCTGCTTGGTTTCGATAAACTGACTATGTTAAAAAGAACGCCGGTGCCTACCTTATCAGACGGCCCGTGTTTGTGTTTTCCGGATCAGGGAATTTTTCATCCTTTAAGATACCTGGCGGGTTTGAGCCGGGCTATTCTGGATAACAAAGGTCAGATTTACACCGAGAGCCACGTTGCTTCTTTCGAAAAAGATAACTTGTTGCACATCGTTAAAACTACTGCTGGCTTCACGGTTACCGCCAACCAATTAGTGGTGGCAACCAACACTCCCGTAAACGATTGGGCCACTATTCATACGAAGCAGGAGCCTTACCGCACCTATGTAGTAGGCGTTAAAATATTGCCGGACGCCATCCCCAACGCTTTGTATTGGGATTACTCTGATCCGTATCATTATATCCGGTTAGTAAAAGATGATCATCCCGATCACGTAAGTGAAGGGGAAAGAACCTATAACATCATGATTGTGGGTGGCGAAGACCACAAAACGGGACAGGAGGCAAATGAGCAGGAGCGTTTGGATTGCTTGGAAGAATGGGTCCGGGAAAAATTTCCCATGGCGGGCGATGTGGTTTACCGGTGGTCGGGTCAGGTAATGGAGCCTCAGGATTATTTAGGATTTATTGGCCGCAACCCCGGCGATGACCACGTGTACATTGCCACCGGCGATTCGGGTCACGGCATGACGCACGGTACCATTGCCGGTGTGCTAATAACTGATTTAATCATGGGCCGGCCTAATGCCTGGGAAAAACTCTACGATCCGGGCCGGGTTACGTTAAAATCGGCACCGGAGTTTTTGAAAGCTAATATAAATGTGGCCGCCCAGTTTAAAGATTACGTAACGCCCGGCGAAGTGTCGGAGGCGGCAGAAGTAGCACCGGGCACCGGCAGCATCATGCGCAAAGGCCTGAGCAAAGTGGCCGTTTATTGCGATTTAAATGGGCAGCGGCACGAAATGTCGGCGGTTTGCCCGCACATGGGCTGTATTGTAGCCTGGAACCAGGTAGAAAATTCCTGGGATTGCCCGTGCCACGGCTCTCGTTTCGACAAACACGGCGAAGTTCTCAACGGTCCGGCTTTTAAGGGTTTGGAAAAACTGGCGTAAAGTTCTGAGTTATATTAAAAATGCCCATAGATAGATGTGGGCATTTTTATTTATATGGATCTATTTATAATGAGAATGGAGGTAGATCGGATTGTTCTTAACTTCGTTAAATTTTTCTTTTAAATTAGGAATTATTACTGTTTTCAAGAAGGTGCTTCAAGTTCTGTCCAAGAAGATTATTCCATCCCCATTCAAACCGATCTCTTTTGAAATGCGGGTGATTTAGAAAACTTTCCAAATCCGTTTGAGTAACCCTTAACTTGGTTTTGTTCTCTTCTGAAAATAAATCAAAAAGAATCTCTGAACTTCCCGGATAACCTTTATAAGCCCAACTATGTGCTAACGTTCTACCTTCTGCCACTTTAGTCACAATCCATTCTTTTTGGTACTCGGCACTGTTATCGTCAAATTGGAATTTAAATCCGACTATCGGTTCAAATTGTTGAAGTTGAGGAAAATACCATTCCTTCATTTTATCCTTATCAGTTAAAGCCCGCCAAACTTTCTCAATTGGTACATTGTAATTAAACTCTTTTATAAGTGGAGTGCTCATAATTTTTTACCTTTTAATACTTAATAAATCATTATTATTTGTAATAATATTGCAAAATTATTATTTATTTAATGTTATCAAATGACCGTTAACGGACTTGGCTAAACGGTGGCTCAGCTAACGTTTAGGTTTGGTTGGTGGCAGTAATCTTATTTTATAAATACTTCCTCAAAATCAATCTTTATAGGCTTATCTGCTGGGGATCGAGGTGCTGTTAAAACAGAAACCTTATCTTTCCATTTATCTTCTGATATTTTAGTGCCTCAATTATGCCTCGTTCTAATTCATAATGGTTCAAACTAACCCAAGTACCGATTCTGATAATAGCAGTTAGATAACTTAACATCATCACCCGCAAAGCGAAATTGTGCTGCATCCGTGTTTACTTCAAAAGTGAAGACCTTAAGCAATTCATCATCATAAGTATTATCACATTGTGCTTTAGCATGCTTAAACTCGAACACAATATGTTGCCATTTTCAACTTTATAGTAATTCGATTTACTATCAGCATTAAATTCAGTCACAATTTTCCTGCTTGGGTGAAGTTGCTACTCGTTGATTCAGGTGTGCAATTATCATTCTCTTCACTACAGCCAACTAAAGTGGATATAGTTAATAGTACTATAAGGAATAGGTTTTTCATATTATTTTAAATTTATCTGTTTGTATTAATAATGATTTATTTCCGTAGTGATATTTTTCAAGTATATCTGTATAACAGCCTTTTTATAAGACCCAAAATTCATGTTTCGGTTGCATGTTCATAATATTTATTACCACCAACTATCAGCTATACGTAACAACATACGGTTATCTGCACTATATCTGTAGGTTTGAGAGCTATCTAATTTTATAGAAGACAGAACAATACTTCACTTATGCGATATACCTAAGTTTTTAAAACTACTGTACTAATTCCTAATATATTTGAAGAAGTAAATTTACTAACCAGATACAACAGAATTCTGGAAACAGAGATAATAAGAATGACATTCATTACTATCCCTATCCTAGTATTTACTTATGGCCATCTTGTAGTATTACTTTAACCTACTTAGTTTCTTAAACCGGAAGAAGAGAAGGATAGCGGCCACCGATAAGCCAATGAGTAAACCAGTCCAAATACCTAAAACTCCAAAGCCCAAGTGAAAACAAAGTAAATAACCAATAGGTAAACCGGCCACCCAATACGCCATTAACGAAATTATACTTGGAATTTTAACGTCTTCCAGGCCCCGTAAGGCGCCTAATCCAACTACCTGCACGCCGTCGGAAATCTGGAACAAAGCGGCAATTATGAGCAAACCGGTAGCCAGCCCAATTACCTGTTCATCTTGGATGTAAAGCATAGGAATATAATCTTTGGCGCCAATTAAAATAAACCCGGTAACCAACATGAAACCAGCGGCCATATACATGTTGCTGAACCCGGCAGCCCGCATTTCGTGTGGGTGGCCGCTGCCTTTTAAATGACCCACCCGTATGGTGGCAGCCGCTGCAATACCACTGGCCATCATGTAAGTGAGCGAGGCAATACTAATGGCAATCTGATGGGCGGCGAGTTCCTGGGCGCCCAACCAACCAATCATGATCGCTGAAAAACCAAAAGCTCCCATTTCAAAAAACATTTGCAGGGAAATAGGTATGCCCATGCGTACCAACCGATTGATGTGTTGAAGCGAAATCAACTTACGTTTCCAACGCAGCCGGTAAACGCGCATGCGCGGCGCCTGAAAAACGTACCAGCCCATTAAGCCCGCCATAATAATTCGGGATACGAAAGTAGAAATGGCAGCGCCGTTTAAGCCCAAGGCGGGTGCGCCCCATTTCCCATATATGAGCACGTAATTTCCAAAAACATTGAGTAAATTGGCTGCGGTAGAGATATACATGGCTTGCCGGGTAAACGAAAGCCCTTCGGCTACCTGTTTGAAACCCTGAAAAAGCATTAAGGGCAGGAGAGAAAGAAGTAAAATATGCAGGTACGGAATTGCTAGCTGCAAAACGCGTTCTGGTTGTTGCAAGTAATGAAAAAAAGGAGTTAATAGATAGCCGGTTAAAAACAACAGTACGCCGGCTAAGCCGCACAAAATAGTACCGTTAATTAATAGGAGAGATATTCGATTGCGGTTTTTACGGCCAGCAGCCCCAGCCACCAACGGAGTAATGCTGTACGATATTCCTAAACCAAACACCATTATTATATTAAAGATGCTATTTCCCAAGGAGGCAGCCGCCAAGGGTTCCGTTCCCACCCGGCCCACCATAATGCTGTCGATCACCGAAACGAGCACGTGCCCCAATTGGCTCAGGACCACTGGATAGGCTAAATAAAAATTCGCTTGGAAATGTTTTTTATAATCGGGCGGAAACATGCTGCTAATTCAGGGCTGCAAAGGTACTAACCTTTCCCACAACTAAATACTCTTATCTACTTTGTTTACCTTACCCAAACAACTACAGAAACCTAAAGCAGCGTTGGTAAAGCTTTTTGCAAGCGGTTTAAACCTTCCTCTAAATTCTTAGGCGAAAGACCAAAGGAAAGCCGGGCATAACCAGGTGTTCCAAAATAATCGCCCGGCATAATCTCCAGCGCAAAATTTTCTTTTAAATAGTTGGCTAGTTGTTGGGTGGAGGTTATTGTTTTACGGAGATAAGCTGTTAAATCCGGGAATAAATAATAGGTCGCCTGGGGCGGAGTAAAAGGCAGTTGAACCTGCTGAAAGAACTGGCTCATAGTATCTTTGTTTTGTCTCAGTACGCTATTAAAACCGGACAGTATTTCCGGTGCATGTTGCAGAACTTCCAGGGCGGCGGACTGCACAAACTCACTAACCCCTGAGAAAGTAGCTTTTTGGAACTGAAGGCAAGCCGCAAATAAGGGTGGCGGCGTTATGAGATAGCCAACGCGCCAGCCCGACATAGCAAAAGCTTTCGAAAAGCCATTTACCACAATATGCTTCTGACCCGGATCGGGTAATTCCTGTAAAGAAGTTATTGGGCCGGCATAAACCACCAGATCATATATTTCATCGGCTAAAATATAAATCTCGGGGTAATGGTTCAACACCTTTAACCAGGAGCTTATTTCGGCTAACTGGTAAACCCGGCCGGTTGGGTTGTTGGGGTTACTGTATAGAAATAAGCGGGTTCGGGGGGAAATATAATTTTGGAGAACTTCGGGGGAGAGCGCATAATCATCGGCAGCCGTAGTGGGTACTATAATTAATTTGGCTTGTAGCTGCTGGAGCACCTCGTGTAAACCAAACCAATTAGGAGCCGGTATTATTACTTCATCGCCGGGTTTTAAAATTGTATGTAAAACATTATATAAAGCCTGGCGGGTACCGGGCGTTACTAAGATATTTTCCGGGGAAATAACTATTTTATTAAAGTGCTCATAGCGGTGAGTGATTGCGGCGCGTAATTCGTCGGTGCCCGCTGCTAAACCATAGAAGGTACGGTTTTGCTGAATAGCTTGGACGGCGGCGTTTGCGGCTACTAAAGGAGTATTAAAATAAGTACTGCCCGAAGCGAAACTAATACTTTCCATTGAGGTTTAGGGTAAAAGAGATTAGCTGTTACTATATATAGAATCAGGTTCTTAGTTTTAAAACTAACTTCTTTCTGGTAATTAACTTTTAATTTTTAAAAATTAGTTTTTGTTATTGTCGATTTACACCAAATAATATTTGCGAATCAAGTTTAAGAGCCAGATTACAAAGGCTTGATTTTCAATATGAAAAGGGTTATGGCTTAAATTACTTTTAACTTTTATTACCTCAGCTTAAATCCAGCCGACCATACAATTAAAGATATCTTCTGTAATCTTACGCAACGTAATAGTTAAAAACTACTCTAAGAACTTATTTAGGATTTAAAATAAATTAATTCTCCCTTTGAAGGGGGTAGGGGGATGTTAAAAGATGAATAATACTTTTTATTTAACGGAATTTACACCCCTATAATCCCCTCAAGGGGATAGTTTAAGTGGCCTTTCCCAAAACCTTAAACAACTTCTAAATTTAAATTTATAATTAAATAAAAATGATGCTTTAAAATGGTATGGCTTTCTTTTATATGAATAGCCGTTGCAGTACCTTTCTATCGATATGAGTAAACAAATTCGCCTTGTTCCGCATACGTTACAATTTAAGTTTGATGCCCGTACTTCCCGGGGGGCCATGCAACAGCACCAGGTATATTATTTAGTTCTTTCAGATTCAGATAAACTAGAACAGATGGGAGTTGGGGAATGCGCGCCTTTGCCAGGCTTAAGTTTGGAGTATCATCCGGATTATCTCAAAACCTTGGAACGCACCATCCTGGATTTAAATTTTTATTTAACACAAGATAGTTCAGCTCATTTAGAATCAATCATTTATAGAGAGAATATAAAGGAATCTCCGGCTTTGAAATTTGCCTTAGAAACAGCTTTTTTAGATTTCCAGCGGGGTGGCGAAAAACAGTTGTTTTTAAATTCTTTCACAGCCGGAAAAACCAGTATTCCCATTAATGGATTAGTTTGGATGGGCGATAAAATGTTCATGCAAGAACAAATACAGAAAAAACTTCAGGAAGGGTATTCTTGTCTTAAGTTAAAAATAGGAAGTCTGGATTTTGCCACTGAGCTCGAATTGATTCAATCGATCCGGCAGGTTGCTTCCGCTACGGAATTAACCATTCGGTTGGATGCCAACGGAGCGTTTGCCCCGCATGAAGCTTTAGAGAAAATGAATAAACTCGCTGCTTACCAAATTCATTCTATTGAGCAACCCATTCGCGCCGGGCAAAGAGCAAAAATGGCTGACCTGTGCCGAAATTCCCCGGTACCAATTGCTCTGGATGAAGAACTAATTGGAATTAATCAAAAAGAAAATAAAGCTCAACTGCTGCAAGGTATTAAACCGCAATACATTATTTTAAAACCAACTCTTTTAGGTGGATTTCGGGCGTGCTCCGAATGGATAACTTTAGCGGAAAGTTCCGGAGTTGGTTGGTGGATTACATCCGCGCTGGAATCGAATATTGGATTAAATGCCATTAGCCAGTTTACCGCCGAGTACCCGGTAAAAATGGAACAGGGTTTAGGTACCGGGCAATTATATCATAACAATCTGGCATCGCCATTAACCATTCAGCAAGGCGAACTATATTATCAAAAAGAAAAATTTTGGGACAACACTTTATTTAATTAATAATTAAATTTAAATGCCAAATATTATTGTAAAGCGGATCAAAATTAATTAATCCATTACATTATAATTGGTATAATAATATAATGAATATCAAAAGATAATAAGAAATTATTTAAAAGAAAAGTAAATGGCTGAGATGTTGTATTTAAGCCATTTTAAGGAGTTCTTCTTTTAATCGAGGTAAAGCTATTCCGGCTTTTTCCGGTATTAAATGCAGATTTGGCCGGGGTGCAATATCGGGTAAGTTCGGATCGATTACATAAATAGGTGTTTCGTCCGGTACATAATGTACCAAACCGGCAGCCGGGTAAACCACCAACGACGTACCTACCACCATAAACAGATCAGCTTCCTGGGTTACTGCTACAGCTTTTTCCATCAACGGTACCATCTCGCCAAACCAAACAATATTTGGTCTTAACTGGGAACCTCTTTCGCATTTATCGCCCAAGTTTATTTCCCAACTTTCCAAGTCATATACCAAATTTTCATCTAAGGTACTTCTGGACTGGAACAAACTCCCGTGCAAATGTATAATCTGCGTAGAACCAGCCCGCTCATGCAAATTATCGACATTTTGCGTGATAATGGTTATCCTAAAGTATTTTTCTAGCTCTGCTAAAGTAGTATGGCCCGAATTCGGTTGTACTTCGTGCGCATTTTTCCGGCGTTGGTTATAAAAATCTAACACCAACGCTGGGTTCTTGCGCCAGCCTTGAGGCGAGGCTACTTCCATTACATCATGCCCTTCCCACAACCCATTCGCATCCCGGAAAGTAGCGATACCGCTCTCGGCACTTATTCCGGCCCCAGTTAAAACCACTAATTTTTTCATCCGTATTATTTTAAAAAGAAAATGCCTTTAATTTCTCTATTCTACTTCTTTGGAAGAAATATAGAAAAATCAAAGGCATTTTAAATCAGATAATATTTATTTCTTTTTAGCTACGGCAGGTTTCTTTTTAGTTGCAGCTGATTTTTTCTTGCTTGCTGCTTCTTTGGGAGCTGCTGCTTTCTTTTTAGCGGCCGATTTTGGTTTGTCGGCTTCCGGTGCCGCCTTCTTTTTAAAGCCTCCGCGGGTTGGTTTATCCGGCGTTTGTTCGGCTAAGGTTAAGCATTCTTCTAACGTAAGTTCGCCGGGCTCTTTGCCTTTCGGAATTTTAACGTTCTTTTTGCCCACCGCAATATAGGGCCCAAACCGGCCATTCAGCACTTGCACTTCCGGGTTTTCGGCAAAAGATTTGATGCATTTTTCCGCGTCTGCTTTCCGTTTATTCTGAATTATTTCAATAGCTTCTTCGGCGGTTACGGTAAACGGATCGTAGGTTTTGGGCAAGGAATAAAACTTGCTTTCGTGCTTAATAAAAGGACCAAACCGGCCAATAGCCGCCGTCATGTCTTTGTCTTCGAAAGTGCCGACAATCCGGGGTAATTTAAATAAATCGAGAGCATCTTCCAGCGTAATGTTTTCTAAAAACTGACCTTTGCGCAAACTGGCGTATACCGGCTTTTCTTTTGTTTCTTCATTTTCTTCCCCCAATTGCACAAATGGCCCGAAACGGCCTAAGCGGGCCATTATTTTTTTACCGGTGTTCGGATCGAAGCCTAACTCCCGGGCGCCACTTACCGTGGAGCGCTCAATGTTTTCACTCGATTCTACGGTATCGTGAAAATCACCGTAAAAGTTCTGGATCATTTTGTCCCACTGCTTCGTACCGGCGGCAATTTGATCAAACTCTTCTTCTACTTTAGCCGTGAAGGAATAATCAATAATATTAGGGAAATAATCAATCAGAAAATCATTCACTACCATAGCCGTATCCGTCGGAAATAACTTCGATTTTTCGGCCCCGGTTATTTCTGTTTTACTTTCAGTGGTGATAACCTCTTCCTTCAGGATCAGTACATTAAACGCTCTTTCTTTACCTTCGCGATTATCTTTTTCAATGTAGCCTCTTTTCTGAATGGTGGAGATAGTAGGTGCATAAGTGGAAGGGCGGCCAATACCCATTTCCTCCAATTTCTTTACTAAGCTGGCTTCGGTGTACCGGGGAGCCGGGCGCGAAAAACGTTGCGTTGCCTGCATCCTATCCAGTTGCAATATCTGGCCAATTTGAAGCGGGGGCAACATACCTTTTATATCATCGTCTTGTTGTTCCCCGTCGTCTTTCGATTCGATATAAACCTTTAAAAAACCTTCGAACGTAATGACCTCGCCGGTGGCAATTAGTTTAGTTTGGGGCAAAGTAGATACGCCCACCGTGGCCGTTGTTTTTTCAATTACAGCATCGGCCATTTGGGAGGCAATTGCCCGTTTCCGAATCAGGTCGTATAAGCGCTGTTCATTACGGTCGGAGCTGGCTTCTTTGGCGGCAAAATCGGTCGGGCGGATGGCTTCGTGCGCTTCCTGGGCCGAACTGGATTTAGTCCGGTATTGCCGGGTTTTTACAAAGTCGTCGCCAAAACTCCGGCTGATTTCCGAGGCGGCCGCGTTAATGGCATCCTGCGATAAATTCGTGGAATCCGTCCGCATATACGATATTTTACCCGCTTCGTAAAGTTTTTGCGCTACCGTCATGGTTTGGGCCACCGAAAATCCTAGTTTTCGGCTAGCTTCTTGTTGTAACGTAGAGGTTGTAAACGGGGCAGCCGGGCTTCGTTTCGTCGGGCGCTTTTCCAGGTTTTCGATGGTATAAGCAGCATTCCGGCAATTTTCTAAAAAAAGTTGGGCTTCGGGTTGCGTTTTAAAACGAGTCGGTAATTCTGCTTCTAGGCGTTTGCCGTCCACGAGCAAGTAAGCCACTATTTTAAAAGACGAATCAGCTTTAAAGCGCTCAATTTCCCGTTCCCGTTCTACTACCAACCGCACCGCCACCGATTGCACCCGCCCAGCCGATAAACCGGTTTTAATTTTTTTCCAAAGAATAGGAGAGAGCTCAAATCCAACCAAACGATCCAGTACCCGGCGCGCCTGTTGCGCATTTACCCGGTTAATATCAATGGTCCGGGGCGATTCGATGGCGTTTAGAATAGCATTTTTTGTAATTTCCCGAAAAACAATGCGGCGCGTTTTAGCATCCGTCAAATTTAATGCTTCCGATAAATGCCACGAAATGGCTTCACCTTCCCGGTCATCATCCGAAGCCAGCCAAACCATTTCGGCTTCCTTCGCTAACTTTTTTAATTGGGCAATAACTTCTTTTTTATCCGCCGAAACTACATACGTTGGTTTAAAACCATTTTTTATATCAATGGCATTGTTATCTTTGGGTAAATCGCGGACGTGACCAAAACTAGATTTTACGATAAAATCTTTCCCCAAATACCCCTCGATAGTTTTTGCCTTGGCCGGCGATTCTACAATAACTAAATTTTTAACCATGCTAACTGGAATGCTGAAAAATATTGGCGTGAAAGCCAATATTTTTCAAAGATGAATATTTTTTTCTGAATAAAACAATTTCCCAGATGCTGGGTAACGGTAATGTTATTCAGAGAAGCGCATTAAATTTACCTGCTTGAGTTAATATATAAGATTCACTATTTAGGACTAAGTATCTTATTTTACTCTTCAAAGTCTAACCTTCAATTTCTTCTAAAAAAGCGGAAGTACGTTTATTATTTAAAGTAAATAGAAGAGTTTAAAGTTTAAATTCCTAGCGCTTACATATCTAATGGATTAGATGCTATCAGAATTATTCAAGTTCATACTTACCGTTGCTACCTTTTTAATTTTCAGGTCTATTTATTTAATATAAACTTTTTTTATTCTTCTTTACTCTTTATATGCTCTTTGGTAAACAGTTATGAATGGGTAAATGCACGCGCTGAATGAGCTTATTTTATTAAATATTTCAAAAAACTTAGTGATACTTATTAATAGCAACCAGTTATGTGCCTGTAATGTTCCCCCGTAAATTTTTTTTAAGAAATCACAAACAGAAAACTTTCAGGTAGAGAATGGCTAACCAAGAGGACGTAGCTAACCTTTAAAAGCCGGTTGGCGAAGCTCTTTAACTAGGAAACGTACCGGTTAACAGTTCATATTTTAATAGATTAACTTTATTTAATTTATTGATATGTAGCTATTTACAAAAAGAGATTATGTTATTTAAAAAATTTTATTTATACTTTCTATAAAATTCCTAAATTTCGTTTTGGTTATCAGTTCTAAATAATTGAGATTTGTGATAGAAATTTTAATTATATAATAATATTCCTATTTCATTTTCGGGTTAACCTCAATACATTTATTCTTTCCAAAATGGCTGTAAAAATAGTGTCAGTGATCAATCAAAAAGGAGGCACTGGAAAGACTACCACCACTATTAATTTAGGAAGTGCTTTGAGTAAACTTGGAAAAAAAATATTACTCGTAGACCTGGACCCGCAAGCGAATTTATCCTACTCGTTAGGGGTGGAGGAGCCCGCGGCAACCTTAGCTGATGTTTTGGCAGGTAATAAGGAGTTGCAGGAGATATTGGTGCACCAGGGAAATTTGAGTATTGCGCCGGGTTCCAACGAATTAGTGGATATTGAGATTTCGCTGGTGAATCAGGAAAACCGGGAACGCTTTCTTCAGAATATACTAACCGCTACAAAAGGTTACGATTATATATTTATCGATTGTCCGCCGTCCCTTTCGTTGCTAACGGTTAATGCCCTGGTAGCTTCGGATGAAGTAGTGATTCCGCTCCAAATGGAAGTGCTCACGCTTCAGGGGCTAAGTCAGATTTTAGCCACGGTGGCCCAAATAAAAACGGCCTTTAATGCGAAGCTGAAAGTAAGAGGAATTGTGGTAGTGATGTTTGATAAACGCCGGAAACTGAGTTCCGAGATTCAGGAATACCTGCAGGAGAATGTTGACGAAAAAGTATTTGCTTCCCGTATTCGGCTAAACGTGAAATTAGCGGAAGCCCCTTCTTTCGGGAAAAGTGTTTTGGATTACGATGCTTCCTCCAACGGAGCCCAGGATTACATGGCCCTGGCGAAAGAATTTTTAAGTAAATAAGAATCTAAATAATTAGTTTTAATATAAGTAATTGATTAAAGTGGTTTAATTTATCTTTTCAGGTTGATTAAGTCTCATTTCTATCCAGGTATAAATACACAGTGCTAAGCATATGGCTTTAGGAAAAAACATGAAGTTGAGTAAAGATAAGTTAATCTCCCGGGCAGAAGACATAAACCCCACGGAAAAGTCCGCTAATGGGAATGGCGTACCCGATCCGGTAGCGCCCGTGCCAGCCGAGGTGACTGCCTCCGTTGCGGAGCCGGCCCTTACGGCTGGTCCGGAGGAAACTGCTTTACCAGTGGAGGAATCAGCTTCTACTAAAACAATCAGTGAGATAAGTGACGATAGAAAGAATAATATGCGGGGCAGAACGAATAATGTAGGTTTAGATGATCCTTACATAAACGATCAATTAAATCGGGTTTTATATGCGTTGGATGCTTTTAAAAAGGGCGATGTATCGGTGCGCCTAATGAAACAAGACAACGATATCTTTGCCGAAATTGCGGAAGCATATAATTCTATGGTGGAGATGATTGGCGGGGTAGGAGGCGAAGTGTCGCGGATTTCTAAAGTGGCTGGGGTAGAAGGAAACCTAAAAGCCCGGGCTTCAGCCGAAAATGCCTCTGGTTTCTGGAAAGACATGATCAACAACATTAATGGTTTGGTTGATTCCATTGCGGTGCCGGTATTGGAAGTAGGTAAAGTATTAAAAAATATATCGCGCGGAAACCTCGACGAAACCTTTCAAATTCCGGTTTCGGGTGATTTTAAAATAATGGCCGAAACCATTAACCGCACCATCGATAACCTGAATCTGTTTGCCGGGGAAGTAACCCGGGTGGCCTTGGAAGTAGGATCGGAAGGAAAATTAGGCGGACAAGCTTCCGTACCCAACGTAGCCGGAGTTTGGAAAGAACTCACCGATAACGTAAACATTATGGCCGGCAACCTGACGGCCCAGGTGCGGGACATTGCCAAAGTATCTACTGCGGTGGCGCAGGGAAACCTGACCCAAAAAATAACAGTGGATGTAAAAGGCGAATTTTTGCAACTGAAAGAAAATATAAATCTAATGGTGGATTCCCTGAATATATTTGGGGATGAGGTAACCCGGGTTTCGCGAGAAGTAGGTACCGAAGGGAAGTTAGGTGGCCAGGCGAAAGTACCGAATGTGGGTGGAGTTTGGAAAGAACTCACCGATAACGTAAATACCATGGCCAGCAACCTGACCTCGCAAATGCGGGATATTGCTAACGTAGCCACCGCAGTTGCTAAAGGCGATTTAACTCAGAAAATTACCGTAAACGTGCGGGGCGAAATTGCGGAGTTGAAAGACATCATCAACCAAATGGTGGATTCGCTTAATATATTTTCGGATGAAGTAACCCGGGTAGCTCGGGAAGTAGGAACCGAAGGGAAATTAGGCGGCCAGGCCAACGTGCCGCGAGTTGAAGGTACCTGGAAAGAATTAACCGATAACGTAAACTTTATGGCCAGCAACCTGACCTCGCAGGTGCGGGATATTGCCAACGTAGCCACGGCGGTGGCCCAAGGTGATTTAGGTCAGAAAGTAACGGTAGATGTAAAAGGGGAGTTATTCGACCTTAAAAATATTATGAATGCCATGGTGGACCGCCTCAACGTATTTGCCGGCGAAGTATCCAGGGTGGCGCGCGAAGTAGGCAACGAAGGTATTTTAGGAGGGCAAGCCAATGTGCCGAACGTGGCCGGGGTCTGGAAAGACTTAACTGATAACGTAAATCAAATGGCGGTTAACTTAACCGGCCAGGTACGGAATATTGCGGAAGTAACCACGGCAGTAGCAAATGGTGATTTGAGTAAAACCATCACCATTAATGCCCGCGGCGAAATGCAGGAATTAAAAGAAAACATTAACCGGATGGTAGATTCCCTGAACGTATTTGCCGGGGAAGTAACCCGGGTAGCACTGGAAGTAGGAACCGAAGGGAAGTTGGGCGGCCAGGCCGATGTAAAAGGCGTGGGCGGCGTGTGGAAAGATTTAACGGATAACGTAAACAACATGGCCGGTAACCTAACGGCCCAGGTGCGGAATATTGCGGATGTAACCACGGCGGTGGCCACCGGTGATCTCGGTAAAAAAATTACGGTGGATGCCCGCGGCGAAATTCTGGAGCTGAAGAATACAATCAACACCATGGTAGACCAATTGAGCTCCTTTGCTTCAGAGGTAACCCGGGTAGCGCGGGAAGTAGGAACAGAGGGCAAGCTGGGCGGCCAGGCCGATGTGCGCGGAGTGTCGGGTACGTGGAAAGACTTAACCGATAACGTGAATATCATGGCCGGTAACCTAACGGCCCAGGTGCGGAATATTGCGGATGTAACCACGGCGGTGGCCACCGGTGATCTCGGTAAGAAAATCACCATTGATGCCCGCGGCGAAATTCTGGAGCTGAAGAATACAATCAACACCATGGTAGACCAATTGAGCTCCTTTGCTTCGGAGGTAACCCGGGTAGCGCGGGAAGTAGGAACCGACGGCAAGTTGGGCGGACAAGCCGAGGTAAAAGGTGTGGGTGGGGTTTGGAAAGCTTTAACGGATAATGTAAATATCATGACCAGCAACCTGACCTCGCAGGTGCGGGATATTGCTAAAGTAGCTACGGCCGTGGCCCGGGGAGATTTAGGACAAAAGATTACCGTGGAAGTACGCGGCGAATTCTTGGATTTGAAAGAAAACCTGAACCAAATGGTGGATTCCCTGAATATCTTTGGGGATGAAGTAACGCGGGTAGCGCGGGAAGTAGGTACCGAAGGAAAATTAGGCGTGCAGGCCAATGTGCCCAAAGTACGGGGTACCTGGAAAGACCTGACCGAAAATGTAAATTTTATGGCGAGTAACCTGACGTCACAGATGCGGAACATCGCTGACGTAACTACCGCGGTAGCTAACGGTGATTTGAGCAAGAAAATTACGGTGGAGGTACGGGGTGAATTTCTGGATCTAAAAGAAAACATGAACCGGATGGTGGATTCCCTGAATGTGTTTGCCGGGGAAGTAACCCGGGTAGCACTGGAAGTAGGAACCGAAGGGAAGTTGGGCGGCCAGGCCGATGTAAAAGGCGTGGGCGGCGTATGGAAGGACTTAACGGATAACGTAAACAACATGGCGGGTAACTTAACGGCTCAGGTGCGGAATATTGCCGATGTAACCACAGCGGTAGCCACCGGTGATTTAGGCAAGAAAATCACCATTGACGCCCGCGGCGAAATTCTGGAGCTGAAGAATACGATCAACACCATGGTGGACCAATTGAGCTCCTTTGCTTCGGAGGTAACCCGGGTAGCGCGGGAAGTAGGAACCGACGGCAAGTTGGGCGGGCAAGCCGAGGTAAAAGGTGTGGGTGGGGTTTGGAAAGCTTTAACGGATAATGTAAATATCATGGCGGGTAACCTGACAGCCCAAGTGCGGAATATTGCTGATGTAACCACGGCAGTAGCCACCGGTGATTTAGGTAAGAAAATCACCATTGACGCCCGCGGCGAAATCTTGGAGCTGAAGAATACGATCAACACCATGGTAGACCAATTGAGCTCCTTTGCCGGGGAGGTAACGCGGGTAGCGCGCGAAGTAGGCACAGAGGGCAAGCTGGGCGGACAGGCCGATGTGCGCGGGGTATCGGGTACGTGGAAAGACTTAACCGATAACGTAAATATCATGGCGGGTAACTTAACCACCCAGGTACGATCGATTGCCGAAGTAACTACGGCGGTGGCCACCGGCGATTTAAGTAAAAAGATCACGGTGGATGTACGCGGTGAAATTTTGGAGCTGAAGAATACGATCAACACGATGGTGGATCAACTAAATGCTTTTGCTTCGGAAGTAACGCGGGTAGCGCGCGAAGTAGGCACGGAGGGCAAGCTGGGCGGGCAAGCCGAAGTAAAAGGTGTATCGGGTACCTGGAAAGATCTTACAGATAATGTAAACATAATGGCGGGTAACTTAACTACCCAGGTACGGGGCATTGTAAAAGTAGTAACGGCCGTATCAAAAGGTGACTTGACCCAAAAATTAACCTTGGAAGCCAAAGGCGAAGTAGCGGATCTGGCCGAAACGATCAACCTGATGGTGGATGACCTGAACCGGTTGGCGGGAGAAGTAAGCCGGGTAGCGCGGGTTGCTGGTATCGAAGGTAAATTAACTGAAAGGGCCACGGTACTGGGCGTGGGCGGAAGCTGGAAAGAACTTGTCGATACGCTGAATGATTTATTAGAATCAATTGTAACGCCGGTGCTGGAAGTATCGCGCGTGGTACGGGCCATTTCGGAAGGTGATCTAACCCAAAAAGTAGAAATCCATACGGCGGGCGATATTTTAGCAATGTCGAATGCCTTGAACCTGGCCGTAGATAACCTTAATTCGTTGCTGGGAGAAATTAATGATTCTTCGCTCGTGGTAGGTTCTTCTTCGGAAGAAATGGCAGAGAAAGGAATAAATATGAGTCGGGTAACCGTAGATGTGGCAATTGCCATGCAGCAAATGGCTGAAGGTGCTAAAAACCAGGCGCTAAAAACCGATCAGGCCTTTAAGCTGA
>Ga0210040_10003346_pt1 | contig 21749 bp, 11 predicted proteins | sample CryGeyCG12114_NA_FD_185462 | JGI IMG/M metagenome (GOLD analysis project Ga0210040, IMG submission 185462) | Groundwater microbial communities from aquifer - Crystal Geyser CG19_WC_8/21/14_NA (SPAdes) (version 2) | ecosystem: Environmental > Aquatic > Deep subsurface > Groundwater | place: USA...
TTCATCTCACTCACACAGTCAGCTTGCCATATGTTGAAACTCACCGTGAACATCATTTTTGCTTTCTTGCGTAACTACTTACTATGCATTGTTACATATATTTCTCCAGTGGGAGGAATTCCATTTATTTTTTATTTTTAATAGCTCGCAATGTAATGTGCATTGTCTTATCTACAAATTAATTGGTTTGAACTCACGATGTCAATTTGATATCAACAAAACCAAGCAACATTGAAAATTTACTGTGAAAGAAATCACTGTTGACTGACAAAACAATCATGAAACATTTCGAACAAAACACCTTTTTCGTAATACTTGACAAAAAGGATATTACACAAGTTAGGAGAACGAGTGAAAAGTTAAACTGGGTGGAAAAATAGAAAAGTGCACATACATCGTGTAAGGCAGACGCTCTTTTCTATTTGTCATATCTGATTCATGAGGAAAACAATAAAAATAAGTAGTCAGTAAAAGGGACAAACAACCCAGTAACTACTTGGGTCTGGTATACTATATCTCATTCCATACTACCAGCTAGCATCTCTGTAGCTAGTAAGCATAACCGGAGACAAAAGCGGATGAAAAAGGCAGAGGAAAAACAATGGTCGTGAGCAAGAGGAGAAAACTGGTGTCGTTAGAAAGTATGAGCACAGGCGGCGCCTTGGAAGTGAACCTCGAGCGCCGACAGCGACACCAATAAAATTCTCAGTTATTCTTTCTTCATCATATAATGTACACAAGTTAAGTTACACATGTACGTGTGTATAAAGAATATGAATGGATGGCCCATAAAAAGTGTGGTCCGCTGATGCTTACACTTTTTTTCCTTCTGGGGAGATCCTTTTTTCCCTTTCTCCCTGGTTTGCTGACTGAGCTGAAGTCAGTGCCGCGTGTAATATACCAATGACTGCATACTGTGAGTACACTACACAAATCCAACCATCCGCTACATAAACGACTTGTAATTCACTAAAATATCTGCACTTAATGATTTGGAAAATTTGGCACTAATAAATTCCTTCTTGGGTAGCTCCATACTACTATACAGTTAAGTTCCTGTCTTCCTTTCCCCCGTAGTTTGAACTAGTACTCACTAACTATGATACATCATGATTGCTGGACTCGTTATTACCAGTATATGCCTTTACTTTTACCCTGCTTTTTCTTCTTTAGTTTCCTTTGGGTATAGGCAATCGAATTATTTCGTCCCAATGAAGACGTTTCCTTTCTCTCTAATACCTTATATTACATGCAATAACAACCTTACATGTGTGTTGTGTAGACGCACACACTTTCCAGCTATGGATGAACGGATAAACCGCCTGCTGTGATACAAACCGATAATAATGTCGAGTCTACTCCACACACTGATTCGCACTTTTATCACGTTGTAATTATTTGGCTTGCCAAATTTATGCAGTTTTATAAGCAGTGCGACAATAGCGTTGGTTAGTTTTTGTTCCAATCGTAATAGTCATTTTAGTAAGTCTTAAAAAACGATGTAAAAAATCAGCATAATATTTGCATAGAAAAGACTTTCTTTACACTTTTGCATCACCGTTTGTTGTGTAAGCACGTGGACTCGGACCATGTTTGTATCTTTGGGTGAACAGAATTTCTATTACACAGATGTTGGAAGTAGAAATAGGGTGGAATTTTACTGATGCCCATACATTCTGCAATTTAGAGAACAAATCTTGACTCCTGATGGCTTTCTTGATAGGCGAAAAAGAGAAATGTAGATTAAGTTGTTCGTAGTAGTGAAAGAAAGAGTGACTCGCATAGCTGCAAGTGTTTCTGATAGCCCATCAGCTGCAGATGGTAAACAGGAAATAATTATCTCTCTTCCCCTTCGTGTGACGTAAAGCACCAAATTAAGTTGGAAAATGGTACACTGCAGATTGGAAAGCTCAGGTAAGTTATTGACTGTGAGATTTTACAATATATTAAAAACACAAGGTTCAATATAGGAGGGTGGCATATTTTTATGGATGTGGATAACATTTCCCGTCAGGATATAGCACGAGGTAAAGCTGATCAATTATGAAAGGTGACATAAACTATGCATTTATTTGATTAAAAAGTCTCAGTCAGTAAGATTGAAAATATTTTATTGTTGGGTCCGTTATAGTGCGTACTAATGCTTTTAGAAGAAATGAGGTAAAAATAGGGTCAGCCAAAATTTAGTGCCAGTCAATAAAGTCGCAGATGCTCGCTCTGCATAATGGATTAAAATGCAATGGTGTAGACAGTAAAACACCTTAGACCATCACTTTGCGTGTTTCAAAATAAAAATCCCAAGAGGATTTCATTTCAGTGGAAAAGACAATTTCAGTGTGCTTGAGTAGGGAACGGTTGCTTGGTCCTGGACGTTTCCTTTCCCTATGCATTTTTTATTCCATTAAATTACCCATGGTAATATATTCTTTTGTCACTGCATTCATGTCAATATGATATGCACTGCCCTTTGGAAGCAAAATAATTTCTCCTACTTTATTCAACACACAATAGCAGTTTATTTTGTATTGCCTATATTTTCTCCATGAGTCTGTTGTATATAGTTCAACAGGGATAGATACATAATATAACTACTTGTTAGCATAAGAAATTATTATCATTTCAGAACAAAACCAAAAGAAACTTTTCGCAAAAATCTAGAAATTGTATTGGATAGAAGCAATCGATATTTTATCTTAGATAAACTTGACATTTTAAGCAGCCAAATCCGGTGCAAAAATATTGGTTGCTTGGTATGGTTGCATTATTGAAAAGGTCAATGTAAGCGAATTAAATTTCGGCAGTCCGGTTCGCAGCTTTTTTTGGGTATAATATGCCATAATTATGTTTTCTCTCTCACACATTTATTAGTTTTCTCCATCTAAACTCACCAAAGCACGATCATGCTTTGCAAACAATGAATACATTACGTGGGCAGTGAGTGACAATGCTGATGATCACGTTCACGAGATAATAATATTGTCCATTACTATTTGGTTAACTCACGCACACATTCACACCGGCTGTCAATATTCAATCTGCCATCAAAACCACTTGCTTTACTCACCACTATGAATTATAAATAATAGACATTAATTAGGAATGTTGTGGTTATCAGCCACTGAACGCTCATTCACACTAAATTATCAAAAAAATACACATGACAATTTTCCTTTGGCATAGTATACAGTGAAAAAATATGTATTATATAGTGTCTACTTCTACGAGTAAAGCTAACAGCAGTATTGTTTGTTTCAAGTCAAATTCAATATGCATTATTTTTTTCTCATTTTGAATACATTTTTGCCACATTTATTTTTGGTTTATACCTCGAACACCTGAATAATTTTTGCTTGAATGTATTGTACTGCATCTCCAGTATGACAAAGCGTAAGTCTATCGGTTCTCAGATTAGTTCAGAATTCGCAATAACAAACACGAAGACAAAAATACAAGGACAGGCCTTCAAAAGCTCACGAAAATTGTGTGCAGTTGCACGGTGAGAACAAAAACACTTCTAAAGTTCACCAACTAGCACAAGCTAAAAACCAGAAAACGGAACTGAAATCCCACCAAAATATTTTATTGTCCTGTGTGCATCCATAATTTGCTAGCCGTTGCATAATTTGCGCCTACATTTGCATAACAACCAGATACATTTTTTTAACAAATATGTATCAAATATATTATCATACAAACTACAACACAGGAGCACAGCATACAGTGCATCATTGCATGCATGAAATGAAGGGATGGAAAAAGCGGTGTGTGCATGGTGTGCCATAGAGACGCAACTGAGGTGAACAAAGCGAGTGGACTTACTGGTTGAAACTTGCCGAGCGAGAAAATTTGAAGCCTCCAAGATTTGGTTTGGCGCGGAGTAAAGACAGTTCATTTGGATTGAATTGATTTTCCTATTAATATTTCCTATTGTTGTGGAAGTGTGTTTGTTTTCCTTTTTGTGAACTCTTGGAGACTCTTGATCGCCGAAAGTTTCGATTTGTTGGAAACAAAAGGAGTGGTGACCGCAAACTTTGTGGACTAACCAACCCAAGGATTTGGTCGGTGACACAAGTCTATTCCAATTTGGTGGCTCAACTTTGCTGGACTTACTTGGTTGGTTGACATTCAATTTTTTAACACTTGCGTTTTGAGGGCTATTGATGTTGAACTGCAATGTTTTTGATATGAGTGACATTGACCGCAGTGGAGTGCGGCTTTAATTGCTAGGAATACATTTGTAGATGTCGTCCGAACTTATTTGCTCTGTATTGTTCACCCTTTAGTTTCATTTCCTCATCAGTCGATCATTCATTTTAATATTCTGTTTTAAAATTCCGATACTGTTGGTTTTATTAATATAATGGATCCATTTTTCAGATGTTATCTATACATTGCTGTCTGAGGTTTATTTTCGAGTTCAGTTAGTAGTGGCTCTGTCATTGAGGACTGAGGACCTGTTGATTCGATCAGAACTTGTGAGACCTTATTTTAGTTTTATGGAGCTTTGTAAATGATTTTTTCTTGTATTTGGGTTTTAAGTTTCCATTACTCAAATTTAAATCTTGCTTTGTTTAACGGGGTCTCGTTTCATCAACAGAAACGGTAAATTGTTCCCACTGTAATTAGCATGACGACTGAAATTCGAAATTATTCCACGCACTCTACACAATCGGTGGGTTCTAAATACACGGCCCCTAAGAAGTCTATACCATATGTGATTGGAGGGGTGGAAATCGTCTTCCCGGCCAAAGCGTATCCATCACAAATTTCAATGATGAATAGCGTAAGTAAAATTCAGTTGTCTATCTTAAAGTTCGGACTAACTGACTTGCAAATCTTTTGGTTTTCTATGTGCGAATGGGGGATAAAAGTAACCTTCGATTGGATTGTTTTAGGTGATTCAAGGCCTAAAATATGGGAAAAATTGCCTTCTAGAAAGCCCCACCGGGACAGGAAAAACTCTGGCGCTGTTGTCGTCAAGTTTAGCGTGGCAGGCGAACGAATCACGTACGTCTACCTTTCTGTCTTATACCTTCTTATATCTTCTGTGATAGCAGAATTAGGTTAGCATTATATTAACCCTATGAGTACCAAGCCTCAAATACTAACGTTATGTACCAGCAATGCTACATTTGTAGCACAAAATCACTAAGCAGGCCCGTCCAAATACAGTGACCAAAAAAAACGTTTAGCAATCTCGTTCTCGTCTAAATATTGTCAATTATTCTCTTTGTCATTATAAAGGTAAATAAATTGCGCTATGCATAAAAACAATGTATTTAAGAAAGAAAACATAAAAATCAAGACATAAAGAAAGATTTTTTTTTATTTCTCTGAATTTTCACGAATTTCAGCAGCGGCTGAAGCAATTTTGGCGCAGTTTCTGGCCAATTCTTCCCCAAACTTTAGTTTATAATAATTCTGCCACTTCATATACGGTCTTTGTCGCCTTCTTCCATATCGCTCCTTGTCCTTTGAGCTTGAGACTTTTCCGGGATTTCTATTGTGAGGGCTTCAGCCTCAGTAAGCTGAAAAATACAGACAACATTATAGATATATAGTTTTTGAGCATTAATTCAACTTGTAAGCTTGAATTTTCTAATTATAAATATTTAAAAAATTTGAGCAATAATTCAACTTGTGAGCTTTTTGAATTTCCTTATCAAAAACTTATAAAACCACTTACTGGTCGCTGAGGAGCCTTTTCCTGCGGCGAGCCTTCTTGAGCCTTCCTGAGATTTGTCGATGGTAATCTATGATCACAAATATGAGAATGTGGCAAATGTTTGAATGCTGTGGATGGATATGCAAAATTTAATATGCCAAGTATGATGAAGGTTAACATGACATGATAAAGGATAGGTGCATGCAACACAAATCTCAAGTTAATATAGGAGAGTAAATTCAAATAGCTTGATAAATCAAAATGTTAAAAATTGAGATTTAAGATTTGGAATTTGAGAGAAATTTAGTGAGTTATTTCATGATTAGTATTCAAATTTGATTTCACAGTTATAAAGCTTTGGTTCTCAACAAAGCTTTTAGAATGTGATTTTCGGTTTTTATTTCAAATAAGGATGATGATTAGAATTGAATGTGAAGAGGAACAAGGTTTGATAGAATTCGTTTCACAATGTCAGTCAGCATTTAAATAAACTTAGCTGTGTCTGAAATGGGATGCAGAGTGAGCCACGAGCAGGCTTCTATCTTCACTCAGGGAGAGGATAGATATGATGAGCAGGAAAAGGAAAAGTATGGAAGAGTCAAGTTAAGTAAGAACGGTTAGGGAAACCAAAGGAGAGTAGCGAGGGGAAAGAAGTTGGTAGAGCTAATCTCCGTGCACATCAGCACAGTTCAAGCAAGCACTCGTTTTAACGGAGTGCTCTGAGAACACGAATTGTTGGCAGGCATAACAACGTAAGCGACTGCCCTTTTTCTTCGAAGGCACAAAACGCACCTTCCGTGGGATGGCAACGCTTCATTAGGCTGTGGTGGTAAAGGGACAGAACACAAGGGATCAAGAATCAAGGAATTAGGAATGCCTGAGCCTTCGAAAAAATCCTTCATGGCAGTTCTAGTGATTCTATTAATGGCCGGAGCTTGGGCCCTCCTCATGACATTCGGTGTCACCAGCTGTACAGCCAGATTTGTCAAATAACGATCCCTTCTAAGAGATGAGTTGGGATTTTGTGCTTTTCAGAATATAAACGAGTTAAAAGTTGCAATGTCCTCAAAAAATCTAGGACATGCATCAAGCATAGAAGCGTTAGTACATCATATTGAGCTCATAAAGAATATTCATCATACCTTCAAAGGCCACCGTTTGGCTGGCCGAACAGAGTTAAACTCTGCGACTTGCTGATCGACGCAGTCGACACCACCTTTGGTGCGGTTGTACTCTACAATTATTCCCAAAAATATCCTTATGTAGCATTGCATAGGAGTATATTTTTCTTTGACTGTATTTCAATTCTCGATGAAAATATGTTTCCAATGGCTGTCGGTGACTTGACAGGCTGGAACGGGCAAAAGTTTCATATCAACTCCACTTTTTTCGAAATTGATTATCGAAGTTTTGGGTCCATTAGTGCTGACCAATGATCAATAAAATTGTAGTTTTAAACACCCAACTTGGAATCGAAGCTGTAAAGGCACTGGAAACCCCACAACTAAAACAGTTTTTATTGTTTTTATACATGCAGCATGTGAGTTAACTGATAAAACGTACCTTATTTGGCAGCAACAACCTTTACCCAATGTAACTAACATTGAAGTAACATCAAAGTAACTTCCCTGAGTTACTTCAAGTAACTAAACGATTTGGAGGCAAAAATATTAACAAGACATCTTGAAACACGATTTAAAATGTTCAGTGCGGAAATTAAAAATAGGACGGACGTTCATCTTCCAACAAGATCAGGACCTGAAACACCCTGCCATTATACTTTCCAAGGGCCCGTCGTACCTCAAGACCCTATAAGAGTTGCCCCGCCCTCCTCAATTTTTACTATAAAAAATTGCAAATTTGATAAATAACTAGAATCTGCAACTGCATGCTGCTACTACTGTGGTGAAGCAAGCAGTTGTAGATTCTAGTTATTTCATCTATGCATTCCAGAGCGTTAATGCAATTGCATTGGGGCCACCACCAGTGTGGTTGGACCGTAGCTCATTGCATGGGCTCAAATAGGACGAAAAAGTGAGCTTCGTCCCAAATGTTTCGCTCCTTTACTACAACACAGAAGCGAGGAGCATGTTGCTGTTCCTTTGTTCCAGTTGTTAGTAACTTAACAAGTTGCAGGTAACTTAGAAAAGTTCCCTTAATGACAGTTTTCGTGTATAAACTAAAAGCAAAAGTGAAAAGGCTTTTCGAAAACGACCTTCATGTTTCGGAACGTGCTGCATCTGCTAAAATTAGAATTTCGAAAAGCTACCTGCACCATATCAAAGGTAAATTATTAGGGAACAAAAGTTTTACGCGGAAAAAGTTCCCCTACTATTAAAAAGATCAAGCAAGAAGAGCAAAGACGACCTGCAGGCATACATGGCAACAGGGAGAGAGGATTTTACCCAAGCAAGATTTTTCTCGCAAAAATTACCCCCCTCTTTCACTCCCATTAAACTTTTCACAAAATATAATTTGTATTAATTTTTTTCACCTGAATCAATCTATACATAATACATTGAGTACAGAATAGTATTGGAGGTGACTTGAGTGCCATTTTTTACTCAATGTGTGAGTTTCGGTACGTGTCCATTTTGCTTTACCGAGGCTTTGCTCATATGGCGAGTTGAGTTTCCCATGTTAATTACCCTACCCCGTGGCTTGGTAGTTTTCCTCCTCTCGAGGTGAGTAAACGTGCTGTAGGTTTGGTATAAAAAGAAAATATGTCAGATCAATCGAGCTGCTACAAAAGCTAGGTGATACAAAAATTAAACAAAGAACTAAAGAAGTTTTTATTACATGACCGTTAACTTACAAGTGTTTCACCCCGAATTAACTTTCAAAACGTTTACAAATTTTTTACTAACTAACAAGTATAAACTTCAAACAGTGTGTTAAAATATATGCTCTGCTGCTACACGCTAAATCATCATAAACTTACAAATTCATATAAAGTGCAGCTAGTTTCTATCAAAATTTAAACCAATCACAGCCAATATGCAGATAATTTCGGACTCGTTTTATAAGTTGCGTTGCAATTTTTTATATCCGAAATTCAACAACGTTCACAACTACTTTATAAAATAGCTGATATAATACCAATTTAACTGATATGGTAGTTTCTAATTGGTCTTGGTGAAAATACAGTAGAAAATCTTATGCACCAAGATTTTTATTTTTGTCTTCCAGTGATAATGTTCACTCGTTGTGGACATTGATTTCTTGAAGTGCGGGAGCGGGCTCCAACTTAGCCGGGCGTTTTCGCGCTTGAACTCCCTCCTGCACCACTCCGCTCGAAAAAGCGTCCTTGAATTCTTTCTTTAGGTTTCTGTACAGGGCGCTCCCCACCATGACAAAACGTTTGAAGTCGCGAGACTCCATTAATAATTCCATTACGAATCCTTTATGTAAAATAAAAAATACAAAATTTTATCTACAGTAAGCAAAAGTGAATGACATAATGTCAACACACGAATAATAATGCGAACCCAAAAGTTTTCATAACTATATAATGTGACCAGAGATTATTATTATTATAGACAGCAGGAGCTACATATGAAATGATAATTATGATAATAATAAAATTATTTTTTAAAACCTACCAGTGACCACTTCAAAGACACCGATGAAAATAGTTGTCCAACTAACTAAGACTTTTAAAGGAACCACTCATGTTGAAAAAAACACTTGAAAACGTGGAATTTGCCGTCGTTTCAAAATCTGGCTCCCCGACAAAGTTCATGGTGCATGCTTTTGTCTTCTGAATTTTCTCATTTCATGTACGATTACAACGTCTGACACTACGCACAGATGTGAAAATAGTGTACTGTAGTGTATTGAAATTAGTGTAGTGTACAACACAGAAGCGAGGAGGATGTTGCTGTTCCTTTGTCCATCGCTTCCGTGTGGTAGTAAAGGAGCGAGAAGTTTGGATTCAAGCTCACTTTTTCTGCCCATTTGAGCCCATGCAATGAGCTTGGCTCCAACCGCTCCAACCACACTGCAGTGGTGGACATACCTGTCCGAGGTCAATGTGTTATAATGTGGCTAACCCCCCTAAAATCACCCTAATATTTAAAAAAGAATTACCCCCCTATGAACGGATAAAATAGAAATAGTAATAATTCCCTGTGTTGAACACCCTACTACGAAAATACATGGTGGGCATAAGATTCCCATGATGTATTTTCGTAGTAGGGTGTTAAACACGGAATTTCTCAATGCATTGCTTATGGAGAGCGAGTGAGGCTCTTACTTACGATCAGCAGTTTCAGCAGCCTCACTCGCTCTCCATAAGCAATGCATTGAAACATTCTCTGTGTTTAACATCCTACTACGAAAATACATAGCGGGCATAAGATTCCATGATGTATTCTTAAAGAAGAATGTAATTTGAAAAGATTAGTCCCCTTTATTAATAAACGTAAAATACTATTTTGGCCCGATATGGCATCATGCCATTACACGTCCGAAGTGAAAGAGTGCTTCGAAAGTGAAAGCATAGAGTTCGTGGAGAAAGCTGAAAATGCTCCCAACATTTCTGAGGCTCACCCAATCGAGCGGTTTTGGGCTTTGTGCAAGCGTGAGTACGTTGTTTGGGACGAAGCTCACTTTTTCGTCTCATTTGAGCCCATGCAATGAGCTACGGTCCAACGACACTGGTGGTGGCCCCAAGCAATTGCATGTACGCTCTGGAATGCATGGATTAAATAACTAGAATCTACAACTGCTTGCTTTACAATGGTAAAAATTTTAAAATAATTCTTAATTATAATTTTTACAAACCGGAAAGGTTAATTGGCAGAAAAACGAAGGGAAAAATATTACTTCGGTGATAACTACCATTGAAATAACAACTTTTTCAATGCTATTCAAAGGTGGCATCGTATGACGCCAAACCAAGGGAGAGCCATTTCACTTCATGGCATAGCTGGGCACCTTCCTTCATAAGGAAGGTTTAGAAAAGAAAAGGGGATAGAAAGATTGGAAGTAAAGGGGAAGGAATAGCTGGTTTAAAAAATTCTTCTCAGAAGGTAAAATGAAGGAAGAGTTGAAGAAGGCCTTCTCTGATTCCAAATCGTTCATTTTCATGCAGAAAATGGTAATTTCGGGCGTACTTTTTGAAAAATGTACATTGTACGCATGACTGAATTGAGAAAAACTACGTTCAAGTTTGTCCTGTGGCGTCAGATATGTAATTTTTTAAAATCAATACGCGAAGCATATTGTTGATTAAAAAAATATTTGAAACTCCCGAATGAGTCCTTCAGAAGGAAGGTTTAGAGAAAGATTATTGATATTTAAGCCAAAATTTGACCCTTTTGAAGGAAGGTGAAGGAAATTGCAAAAATTTAACTACTGTCTGTTTCAAAAAACAATGAAAAATTTTTGCCCGAAAGTTATTTGGCATTCGTTGTTTTCTCCTGGTTTCGGTGTAAATAAGCTACTGATGAACAAAGTTTATTTTTTTCCAGTAAATTGCATTTAAAATCACGCAATTTATTTATATCTTTGAAACTCCTGTAAACATATTGCTATAACAATGAGGCCACTTTTCTCCCACAAATTCAACAAATCACTTTTAACCAAAATAGTAAACTTACTTTGGAGAGGTGTCTTTTATTTTGAAACAGACAGTAAGAGGGAAGGAAAAGGATGAAGGTTAAAAATTAGACACTTCTCTAAAAAAAGAAGGAAGGGTAACTGAAATGCCCAGCTGTGCCTTACGGCATCATTTGATGTTAAGTCCTGGCAGAGCGTTTTAAATCCATGGCATCACATGATGCCAAACGATGGCAAAGGGCAATGAGTTGCATTGACAAATTGACAAATGAGTAAAGTGTACATTTTCTTGGTTCTGATCACATACAAAGTAGTTCAGTTTGGAAATTATACTATTTACTGTGAAATAGTATTAAGTATTATTTACCTTCAGGAACATAGCTGATGCATGATTGACTGACAGCGAAACAGAAGTGCATATTGGTGTATGAGGTTCGTTGACTGCTGACTGACTTATATATCTAGATAGGATAGGATAGAAATCTAGTAAGTAAGGTTACTTTACTTTGAGTCGAAGGACAGTTTAAATAGCTGTCAACGAGAAGGGAAACAAGCTGTTAGGAGAATGAGCCTGAGCCTACTGTTTCAACATGCAAACCTCAGTGAGGCAGAAAGTATTGTTTTTACAGGATGTTTAATTTGCTCATTAGCCGTTTGTACTATAAGAGGTAAAGTGGGAAGCACAAGGCTTTAAGTGCTTTAATGGGCTCGGAGACAGCGGCCTTAGTTAAAAGGATGTTCTATAGGTTCTTCTAATTGTTTCAATACGGACAGCAAGTGATGCTACTTGTCATCCTCACTTTTTCCCCGTTCCGACAGCATCTCCAGAATTATTGTCAACACCAGTGAAAGACGCATTAGATAATGGGTCAAGGCATGCAGACACTTAAGCTACTTAACAATAACAACTAAAGCACAATTTTTTTTCCTGAGTGGTTTGGTTAGTTACCAATAATTTAATTCCCACTGAAATGGTGGACCACACACACACACTGATGATTCCCAATACACTCTACATTTCCAGTTAAACCCGATTAGTTGATTGACTGCAAGGTGTCTGTTAAAATATATGTTTCATTTAATTGCATCTTATCAAGATGGAGTAAAACTTTCTAAAGTTTTAGCCTGTCAAGCCTAACAAACAAAATAAGTTCGTCACTGAAATGGTAGATACCGTTTATTTTGTTTAATAATGCAGAAATTTCAAACAAACGGGATAATTCCTATTTACTTACATCGCTCGGGCTTTGCTTTCACGTTATGAAAAGTACGAACTTAGCTACTACTATACTAACTACGCACTTTGGTTTGATCGCCATACTTCTTAATAGGAATTCATTTTAGTAGGGAGTCCCTAAAAAAATTAATGGTCGTTTTTAGGTTTTGTTCGTAGTTTTATTCATTTTATTAGTAAAAAAAACTGCCAACTAACTAACCAACTAACTGTGTGTCTGCTACATCGTTTTTCTTCAATAGTATTGTCACACATTCTGTCAATGCCTTTGTTAAATGACAGATGATGCGTAGCACTGTTTTTTTTTGCTAGCTGACAGTTTAAGAATTTTTGTAGACAATAGTTTGTCATTGTTCTCAATGGTGACCACCATTGTATGCTAATGTGATTGAAAGGTGATTTCAACGTGGCTTTTTTTCTTGAAGCTAAAGTTTATTAACACACTTGACGCTTTTTTATTGTGATGTCTATCCTCCCTTGAGGTTGATCTGAAGCAATATGACACATGTCATTTCTTTTTCCCACTTACTTATTTGCTCGCCTGCTCCTATCATTTCGCTGTGCAACAACACTTTCTATTTTGTCATGATTGGGAGTTCACCTTCCTACATTTTTTCGAGAAGAATGAAAACTAAGCTTACTTGCTGTGTTCAAGGGGGAAATTTGTCTGCGTATTTGTGGAACTACTATTTGTCATTGTTTTAATTATTTTATTTAAACCAGTTTTAAATTATCTGGAGTTAATTGAAGTACGGCTCATTTTGCTTAATTATTATGATGATTAATTTTACCATGCTGAGAAAGAAAAAGGAAATACCTTGTACCCATTGATTCTCGCGTAAATGTACAATTTTACATTCAAATACAACAGACCGCGTATTATTTGGATAGAAATTTGGACATGCTTAGGGGATTAAGAAAGGAAAGGAATGCATGGAGTAGTACTGGCATTGGAACTTTGGAACTGTTGTGAACATGCGGAGAATAAAAAATTATGCACCGACGCCATCTATCCTTTGAGTTTAGCAGCATGTTCCAGAATTTACCATGTTGGGTAGAAATAGGAAGCCTCCTTCTTTAGTACAATGGTTTTGATTTGAAGCTATGTCAATCCACGCGACACAAAAACGGATTAGAAATTAGAGCTTTTAAAATTTTCTCTACTCTCATTTAACGATTTATTGATAATTTATTTAAAAAATACAATTAGGTCTCTTTTGTCAGTTTGATTAGCGAAAATTTAGAATTTTCCTATTCCTACTTTTAGCTTTAATTGTTTCATTGTTTTACAGGTACCATGCTTAATTCAGATTAGATTAGATACTTCTTTTTAGCTATTAACAATTAGCTGTAAGTTAAGTATTTAAATGTCTTCCTTTGTTGTTTCTTGTTTTTGGCGATTATCTGTATCAGTTTACATAAAGATAAAACCATTACTACTGCTTTTTCTAACTGTCTTTCAACTTGGTGTTCATTTTTGGGATTTAAAAAAACAACAATAGGATTCAATTACGTGGATAAACGAAAATCTGGTTCCTGAAGAATTTGATATAATTTTCAAATTAAGTCTGAGACTACTTTTTGGTCTTAAATTGGTCCGATTATTTAGCCGTAGTGCAGAATTTAATGCCCTATTTTTAAAAACTAATATGCATATATTTTATATCAACAGCAAACTACCAATCAAAAGTTTTTTTTAGCGACTTCAAATTAATTTTAATAAGCTTAATTTTTTCCTGTAGTTTTGTTTTTCTCACAATGAGCTACCGAAATTTGGTGGCGGAGTTGTTCATTGTAATGTAGCTCAGATAAAGCGTGAGAGTTTCAGTATGAACCTTAAAAAAATACTGGCTCGTAGCTCCTCATACAGCCGCTGACTCTCACAGTATCAAAATTTTTATTTTTTTACATGCATTTAAATAGCCATAAAAATATAACAACAAAATGGTAGGGATTTTTAATAAATCGAAAATTGATTCTCGATTTCCAAAATTTGTTTCTTCACTCGTGGCATAGGTAGACTTGAGCGTTAGGAACTAATATTTTCAGGGATTGTTCATGATTTAGAACTATTTCTCACTTCAAAACTACGCCACCCAGTTATGACACAGCATTGTTAATTCAGTGCATTGAACATGTTTAGTCATAATGTGCCCTTTAGTCTGAAAGAAAAAATCAAATATTTTACTAATACTTGTACTAAGACTATTCTGTCAATCCACATCCACCACCTGCTTGAAAGACATACTTGCTGTTTTTCACCGACTTATGTTTTATATTAAAATAGGATATAATGAAGAAGAAAATACACTTTGTAACTTTAGATTATCATTAATATTTTTAAGAGTATTGATATTATTGGTAAGGTCTTTACAGTAGCTATCCAACACAAATACCACGTCAGACAATGCTTGTCAAAATTGTATTTTCAAACCAAAATTCTGGATCATCGTTTTTTTTTGTACGCGCTGCATGTAGCTATCTTTGTTAAATTCAGAATTTGGGTGTATTGAGTATGGTCCGAATAATGTTTTGTTAGTTTACGATGGAAAGACCTTGATTGGTGGTGCGTCAGAAAAACACAGGTAGTTCACATACTCAATCAGTATTCAATATAATCGTTCGTAAAAAAGTAATTTTATCCTGCTGATATATTTTATCTCGGGCAAAACTAAGAAGGGCAAATTGAATTTGAAGTATTCAATATGATTTTCGTATGAATTTCCAATACTTTTTGTTCTGAAAAACAAAACTATAACATGTACAACATTTATTGCTCCAAAATGGAACGCAGTAGAATTTTGCAGCACACTAAATCGTGCTGTCAATAACTTAACATTAATTGAGCCAATTTCCTGAATTTAACGCCCTTATTACGGAGCAGAGGAAGACCATGTCTTACTAACTAACTGACAATACGTGACTCGTAAAAGAACTGAAGTGATTTACTCCAGGCCAACTAAACCTTCCATACTATTTTTCCCTTGAACCTATTGATGATTGGTACAATGCCCCTTTTCATGGCTCATTGGAGCACCATGTTAGAAAAACACTTTAAGTATACATCCATCTGCTTTGTTTTTTCCATCTGGTTTTGATAAATATTTTGATATAATACGCTCCTATTATATCATCATACCTAAAGTTCGTGCGTCTTTTACTGGATCAGTGGTTTGCTGCAGTATCTACTGAGCAGTCAGTCGTTCATTGTTGAGGAATGGACTCGTTCTATAAATTTGTGCAATACTAACTATTTCCTGTGTAGCTGTACCTGAAAATCAATTTCGCAATATAACTAACTATGGTGTGTGCTGTGCGTACAGGATACTGTTTCTAAATGCAAAATATCCCCCCAAGTTAAAGCCCAAGTCCGTACATAATGTAGTCAAGTGCACTCCATGTTATATTAAGTGTGCGTGCCGTTAGTTTCCCATGTGTGGTGGATTCTTCCTTCTCATCTGAAATGATCTATGGAACAAACTAACAATTCCTTCCCTCCTAATGTATCGCTATGTATCCTAGTCTATGGCATGACGTATCTTATGCTTTCATTGCTCCATAATAAATAGTAGATTCAAACTGACTCCTCAGTTTCTGTGTGCGTTGTCTATAGAGATTGAAATGGGGAAGCGTGTGATGTTTAGTATGATTCACTCTCCTCAGGGATTTGGCAACTTCACTCTGTGATCACAAAGTGCTTCTTTTATTATGGAGAGTTAGATCTATATAGTAAGTTAGTGCACGTATACCATTTTAGGGGCGAGAGTTTTATAGTGTGAGTGAGTGGAGTGTGATGGTGCTATATTATGTGATATATGTGTGTGCTATATGACTGTAGCATGTGTACTGTGTGTGTGTGAGGAAGAGAGAGAGAGAGAGTTGAAAGCAACATCATGGCGTTGAATCAATACTGGAGTCGGGCGTCGTGAAAAACACGTAAGGGCGTGAGGTTGGAGGCGTTTGCGGTGTCCGGGTCATCCATTGGTTCGCACTATCTCGTTCCAGGAAAATCCCGCATGGCGGGCACCTCTAAGCTCCATGCGCTCCTTACTATTTAATCCGTATGTGAGCGAGAACCCTTCTGTACTCGAAAACAATCGATAGTGACACTCTCGCAGTGATTCTTTCCATTTTTTTCCTCAGTAAAAAAAACTGCCAACTCGTGGCCTAAAAATGTGTAAAGGATTTTTGTAGCTGTATCAACAGTTTTGCTTCCGTGTGCCTGCAGATTATATACTTTAGTTGGCCAGAGAGTGTTTTGAAAGGAGGATGAGAAATGATGATGGTAGAGGTTGTTGCATATTTCTCAGCTGTATGTGTATAGTATGGAAGTGTGTGTGCTTGGGATTAACATTATTAGTTAGTTAGTTATCTAGGATGATGAAGCTATGATGGAAAGGAAGAGCTTAGTAACTGCTTAGCTGTGGAATGTTTTAAGTAAATTGATATGGAATTATGGCTCGCGGAACTTTCCCTTGCAGTTGTATGTAAGGTCGATGTTGTGTTAGAAAATTGTGTGTTATAGTTGATTGGTTTCGGTTAAGTTAGTTTGTATTGATGTTTTTTTCCTGGATGTTGTCATCCAACGCATTGCTTTCGGCAAGGTTTGTCATCATAATAGTACTGGGTTCGTGATCCGATTTAGTGGGTTTGTCCAACACACTTTTTTATTAATGCATAATGCACTGTATGGCCGACAAAATTTAAGTGTCTCTATATTTGTCTACTCAGAACACTTGGTAACTAGGTTAGTTAGTGAGCATGAACATCATATAGTAATAGTTTTACTATAACATGAAAATTTCGTCCAAAGAATTGGACGGAGGAATTGTAGCCAGCATGCTTGTAGATTTTTCTCGTTCTATAGCTGTGATCATTCTGATTCGCTGTCTAAGCTGTCTAAGACAACAGGAAGAACCAAGGTAATAGAATAAAAGTAAACGGGTTTCACCAGAGGTTTTCTTTACTTTTTTCCCTATTTCGGCTCTTTGCGTTTTCTCCCCAAGTTCCAGAGGTTTTATTACCAAATCACGTCTGTTTAATTGGCTTTGTTACACCGGTTGACAAGTTCAAATAGTAGTAGTAATAAGTAAGTCCTTTTGGCTTTTTTTTTGTCCAAAAAGGGTTGTATTATTGGATTAAACTTTTCTTTTCAACTCCAAGGTGAATCCCAAAAATCAATACTGCTTTTCCCCAAAGCTGGTGAAACAATATTTGTTTCACGTTACTCAACAGTGTGGATTCAGATGGTTATTATTATTATTATTATCGAGTGGGGAAACTGAAACCATGTCCAGTGGATTTCGTTTGAGTCATTCATTATGTGAAGTCCGTCTGGAAAATGAAGTAATTGAATCTGATCTGTCCGTTGATGTGGAAGATAAAGCTCACAGTTTCTAATATTCCCAATGCATAGAGGGAACAGCTTAGAAAAAGGAAACTAACTAACTGATACTAATGCTGTGATATGGGTAAGCTAGCTGCTGTATGTAACAGTGATGCTCCAATGGACCATGAAATATTCGTAGTTTTACCTATGATCGCCATTGTGATTATCAGTATTATTATTATTAGCAGTATTATGAGCGTTTGAGCAACATGTAATGGATGTTATGTAGACACGCAGACAGTTTTTGCTCTGTCGGTACTCTATTCATTGAATACAAGGGTTTTGTGTTGTGCATATGTGTACGGTCCGCTTTTTCGTGGTGAAAGGGAAATGAATACGGAAATTATAAAGAACAGAGAGTGATGATCGGTTCCTTTGTTCATAATGAATAGCGTACTCATTCATGTTGGTATTCATATTTTTATGTGTCTTGTCTAGTATCTATTACCAAATCTATTGTATTCTTCACACACGGGCGTTTAGCAATGTGTTCTATTCACAATTCACACGGCAATATTCCTGCTGGTTTGTTAGTTGAGATGTGAAAATACACATGTACGTTGTACTCAGTTTGTTTTTCACTAGTGCTTCTTCATTACATGAAGCTGAATGGGAATGTGAACATTTCGAGTTTCAGCACTCGAAATACGCCCTGCAGTACGCTCTTTGAATATTTGTAGGAATATACAAGGGGTTTGTGCACACTCATGTATGTATGGGAGCCTTGTGACCTTTTCCTGTTTTGTTCACTCGTTCTACTCCTATCAGATCCAATATTAGCTTTCTCATGAAAAGGGGCTGGGCCCTACACAGCCCTTCTCTGTGCTGCTCCATTGTGATCCACGGGTAATTGGGTATCGCGCTGTCCTTCCCCCTTACACTGCTATTGAAACCAAGGAAATGATTGTGAAGAGAAAAAAAAAACAATAATTAAATGTTGTTTTGAGAATTTTGTACATCGAAATAGCCGAAAGAAGTTGAAATAGCTATGTACTTTTCCAACCAATGAGATGGAGCAAATATAGTAAAAGTAGTAAATCAGAAGAATATAATAAAATGATGTGTAGTAAATCATATGATAGCTTAGATTTCGTTGCTGTAATATTAATTGCAGTCAACAAATAGTGTAATGTTCTAGCCAGTCGAGAGCTGAATTTCAAGCCAAGAATATCATGAATACGATTGTAGGATCAGCTGTATACGCATATACAGCGTAGCGTGAACGTGCGTGTGTAATTTCATGACTGCACAGTTTTTCGATTCGATTTAATTAAAGAAACTACTGAGTCTGGTTATGATAAGTGTATTTTTGAAAGAACATGGTAATTATGATGTTTTTTATCGGAATAAGTTGACTAGTTAACTGACAATGACTAAAGTAAATATTATTTTGTGTTTACAGTTCGAGCTCTGGCGCACAATGACATGGTGGAAGAGAACTTAAAAAAACTTGCCAAAATCAAGAAACTGGAACAGCAGGCGAAAGCTGTTCAACAAAAATCCAGTTGTTGTACTCAAGGCTCACAAGATGATTTTAAAGTGATTTCAAAAGGTAATTTACAAAAGTATCCGTGCAGACTACTTGTGTACTTTACATGCTCACCAGGACATTTCATTAGATTTTCTCCTATAGCTGTTCTAGTAGTTTTAGTAGCTCTCCTCTCCCCCAACTTCTGTAGACTTTCATTTTCATGTATTGGAAAAGCCAGTGCAAGTTGATTTGGTGATTATCTCGCCTCATGTCACATGAAGAGTGGAAAAGAAAGATGATGAAAAAGAGATATTGGATTTTGTCAACTGGTCCTTTCACGTGCACTGCTGCATAAATACGATTCAAGGGTGTGTCATATTTTCCCGAGATTACGTGCCACCATATATCCTGTTACCGTACTCTCTCCCAGTGTGTATCCACACTGACTGACTACTACAGCAGCATCACAAGTAATACTAGGCGTTCTCTATTATAACTAACTAAAAGCCTTGAGTATAAATCCCAGACGGGCTTTCATTATATTATTGGCTACAAAATTTAGTTTCATCTCCAGCCAGCTAAAGAAACATTCACTCACTCAATCCTTTGATGTCAAGTACACTGGTTGTTGGCAACAGTGAGTGAATGAGAAGAGATTTCCCTCTGATCCTTGTACACCATAATCGCTTTTCTTTTCACCGTACATGTGAGCTTATTGCCATTTCATACTTATAGACCATCCGGAAAAAGGAGGTAAATTTTTCCTGTCCTGTGTGTGATAAATTTGTGTAGTAGGATAGGATAAAATTTACCTCCTTTTTGCGGACAAGGTATACTTTTTATTCCCCCCTATCCCTACAACATTTGACATTCATCATATCATGTATGTGACTGCCTTATATGCATATATTAGGCGCGATAAAAATCTATATCATTATGATTTGTACTAACTAACTAACTATTTCATTTGACTCATATCAGTAAGCGTGTACAAAGTTATTAGTCCAAGTCCTCTTTTCATTCATTTCCTTCATTATTGCTACTATATTCTGCACTCTGTGTACTCGCTCTCATGATGTATTCTGATTCCAGGGCCAATAATGGCACACTGCTCTCTCATTATTATTGCAATGTAATGCTATTATTACTCTACTGTTAGCAAGAACTAACAACGATTCATTGTCATTCGTCATTCCATTCATCAACTTCATGGAGTGGAAGTATTATGCGTGGGATCACTAGTGTGCAGTTTTATAGTATCAAAGTAGGAGGAAAAGTTTTGTTCACCATTTGTCTGTGTTGTGTAGAGCTAGAGCATTATGTTGTTGTCAAGATTGAGGATGGTATAAGAAAGAGAAAGTGCTCAGTGCTTGAATATGACATTTTTTGCCCTTTTCCTTACCCTAAGTTTAGTTAGTTGCGTAGTGTGTAGTTGTGTGTAGGGACAAGAATGTATGTATGCAACTGTGGGAGCTTTCCTTGTACTATGTCTAGTTAGTTTGCTTGTAAGAGCTTGAATTGAACTTGAGTCCCTCGAGCACAGAGGAAGAAAAAGAAAGAAAACAAGACAAGGGTGGGTTGATGAGATACTTGGACTGAAATGAAGTGTAGGAGTCACTGCTTGAATAAGTATTCCAATCTCGTCAGATTCCACTCATCGTGTGTGCAAACGACAAGGAGAGCTGATTTCTATAGATTAATCACCAATCATCCAATTCCAAATGGTATTCTATTCTATTGGGCTCTATTATATGCCCTGAGGTTGCATTATTTGGACATTCTGTAATAAAATTGTACGAGACTTTCCATTCAATGGGAGTTTATTCTCGGGCATAGAATGAATGACTAATACTTGAGTATGTTATTGTATAGTTGTATCGGCAATGGAGTCACTCTTCACTCTATCTACACTCTTGACAGATTCATTGTTAATGATTTTTTTCACATTCAGATAATGGCAATGTTGCAAAATCGCATTTAATTGTTAAGAATATTGAACACGGAGTCTTTAATGAGTTATGGTTTCGTTCATTTCCCGAAATTAAATGGCTACTTTTTTCAGCGTAATGCTGACTGAAGCAATTTTTTCATGAAAGCAAGTTATTTTTAAATAAATATTTTGGGTTTGGCTTTCAGGTCAATTTTCTAATAGTGACGGCCCTAGCAGTGAAGATGAGGCTATGGATGAAGATGATTTGGAAGTATTCAAGTCTCCAAAAAGCAAAGGATCAACCCCAGGAAATTCGCGGCGTAAAGTAAGTCGTGTTGATTACGAAGGATTTTTATTTATTTGTCATTGTTTTATTACGAAGCCGAAGGCGAAGTCAGGTAATTACCAACGGGAGCGCCCTATGCTGCACATGTTAAAGCTAAAATCACCTGAAAACGCAAGATGAAATTTGTGTTAGTAAACTCTGTTTGGAACGGG
>Ga0210040_10003347_pt1 | contig 21739 bp, 14 predicted proteins | sample CryGeyCG12114_NA_FD_185462 | JGI IMG/M metagenome (GOLD analysis project Ga0210040, IMG submission 185462) | Groundwater microbial communities from aquifer - Crystal Geyser CG19_WC_8/21/14_NA (SPAdes) (version 2) | ecosystem: Environmental > Aquatic > Deep subsurface > Groundwater | place: USA...
TCGACGGCGACCGGGTCGACGTCGACCCCCTCGACGTGCGCCGCTCCGGCCCGGCCCGCGGCGAGCGCGCACAGCCCCGACCCGGTGGCGAGGTCCAGCACCCGCCGACCGGCCACCTCGGCGGGAGTGTCGAGGACGTGGCGTGCGACGGCCTGGCCACCGAGCCAGGCGAAGGCCCAGAACGGCGGCGGCAGGGTCGGGTCGTCGAGCTCGGCCTGCACGCTGGCCCAGGCGTGCTCCATGTCGTCGGCGAGGTGGAGCTCGAGCTCCGGGACGGTCGCCGGCCGGACTCGGCGAGTGCGTGCGCGGACCAGTTCGCGCCGGCGCGCCGCGGACGTCACGGCAGCGCCACCCACGACCATCGGACGTCCCGAGCACCCGCAGTCCCGAGCCGGACGCGGCGCACGCGTGCTCCGAGGGACCGGCGTGTCACCGCTCCCGGCGGCGGGCGTCGTGCCCGCCGCCGGGTCGTCCTCAGCAGCCTGCGCCGCTCACGGCGCGAGCGCTCACCGCACCCGTGCCGCCGAGCACGACCACGGTCGTGGGCTGCAGCCGGTCCAGCTGGCGCTGGGTCACGGCGGGCATGCAGCCCGGCTCGACGAGCAGCACGGGCGCGTTGTCGCGACCGGCGGCCGGGACGCCCGTCAGCGCGTCCCAGGGCTCGCGGCCGGTCGCCAGGTAGACGACCGGGGTCGTCGTCGGCCAGACGAGCTCGGCCAGCCGGGCAGCCGTGGCGTAGCGGTCGGCGCCCGCGGCGCGGGTCACCGTCCCGCCGCCGGCGTACGCAGCCAGCTGCCCGAGCACCGTCTCGGACACCGCTGCCGGACCGCCCAGCACCGTGATCTCGGTGGGCCGGAGCTGCGTCAGCGCCGCCGCGGTCTGCGCCGGCAGCCGGTCGCGGGACACGAGCAGCACCGGGCTGTCCGTCCGCGCGCCGGCGGCCCCTGCCGCCAGCGCGTCGGCAGACCCGGTGCCCGTGGCGACGAAGACCCGCGCGACCGGAGAGGGGAACGCCGTCGTGGCGACGAGCGCCGCGGTGGCGTAGCGGTCCTCGCCGGCCTGGCGGGTCACCGCACCCGTGGTGAAGGACTGCAGCTCGGTCGTGACGGCCTCGGTGATCGCGGCGGTGCCGCCGAGGACGACGATGCGCTGCGGCTGCAGCCGCGTCAGCTCGGCCCGGGTGGCGGCAGGGACGACGTCGCGCCCGACCAGCAGGACCGGGCCGCCCTGGACGTCGGCGGCCGGGCCCGCTGCCAGCGCGTCGGCGGCTGCCTCACCGGTCGCGACGTAGACCACCGGCACCGGGCCGGCCGGGAACGAGTCCTGGGCGACGGCAGCGGCGGTGGTGTAGCGGTCGCCGCCGGCCAGGCGCTTGGTGCCCGGCACGTCGAGCAGCGGCGGCGGAGCCGTGACCTGACCGGTCACCGGCGGCGTGGTCGGCGGCGTGGTCGGCGGCGTGGTGGGCGGCGTGGTGGGCGGCGTGGTGGGTGCGGCCCCGGGGACGGCCCGGTCCGTGGTGTCCGGCGTGACGGGCGAGTTGGCGCGGAAGTAGTCGACGAGCACCGACAGGTCGTCGCGGCCGGTGTCGCGGCGGTTCGTGCCGGTCCCGAGCGTCGTGAAGTTGTCGCCGCCGGACGCCAGGAACGAGTTCGTGACGATGCGGTACGTGGCCGTCGGATCGATGGCGACGCCGTCGAGCGTGAGGCTGTGGATCCGCGAGCCGCGCGGCGCGGAGTCGTCGAAGCCGTAGCGCAGGCCCTTCGAGACGCCGAGCGCGAGGAACGGCCGCGACGCGCCCTCCGGCTGGTACTGCTCCTCGAGGACCTGCTTCACCTGTGCACCGGTGAGCGTGAGGGTGAACAGCGTGTTGGCGAACGGCTGGACGACGGCGGCCTCGGCGTAGGTGATCTCGCCGACCGCTTCGTTGCCGCCCGTGGTCGCGCGCAGCAGGTCTGCCCGCAGGCCGCCCGGGTTCATGAACGCGATCTGCGCCCCGCCCTCGTCCGCACCGTCCGTGGCCGCCAGCTGCACGTCGGCGATGAAGTTGCCGAGCAGCGACTCGCTGCCCCGGTCCTCGGCGCCGCTCTCCGTCTTGGCGCGCGGGATGTCGGCGGTGATCGAGCCGACCACCTCGCGGCCGATCACGTCGGCGGCCGCCTTGGCCTCCGTCACGATGGCCTCGACCTCCGGGTCGGACGGGTAGGTCGCCGGGTTGGTCGACAGCGGGAGGACGTCGCCGGTCGCAGCGGTGAGCTCCTCCGTCGCCGGGTCCCACGTGAGGCGCAGACGGTCGATCGCACGGCCGAACTCGCTCGCCTCGAGCACCGGACGCAGTGCTCCGTCGGGGCCGGGCAGGTCGCAGTCGACGGTCAGGTGGGTGTGGCCGGCGAGGATCGCGTCGACGTCGGCGCTGACGTCCCGCACGATGTCGCCGAACGCGTCCTCGCGGGTGGCGACGTCGCTGCACGCGGCGGCGGCCGCGGCATCGGTCCCGGACGCGGCGGTCGCGGCGCCCTCGTGGGCGAGCAGGACGATCACGTCGGCCTCCCCGTTGCCGGCGGCGCCGTCGGACAGCTGGTCCGCGACGCGGTTGGCAGCGACGACGGGGTCCTCGAAGGTGATGCCGGCGATGCCCGACGGGGACACCAGGCTCGCGGTCTGCCGCGTCACGACGCCGATGAAGCCGATGCGCACGCCGGCGGTCTCGACCACCTCGTAGGACGGCAGCGCGGGCGTCTCGCCGACCACGTTGGCGCCGAGCAGCGGGAAGTCCGCGCGATCGGTGACACGTCCGGCCAGGTCGGCGTAGCCGCGGTCGAACTCGTGGTTGCCGACGGCCGACACCGCGAGGCCCATCTCGTTCAGCGCGTCGATCGTCGGCTCGTCGCGCTGCGACGAGGAGATGAACGGCGAGGCACCGATGTTGTCGCCGGCGGAGACGAAGACGGTGTTGGGGTTCTCCGCGCGCAGCGCCGCGACGGCGCCGCCGAGCACGCCGGCGACGCTGGGCGCCGTGCCGGTGCCGGGGTCGAGGTGGCCGTGGAAGTCGTTGATGCCGACGATCTGCAGCTCGACGGGGGCCGCCTGGGCCGCTGCCGGTCCGGTCGACAGCGGGGCGATGGCCAGCGCGAGGCTGACGACAGCGGCGGTGCGCCCGGCGGCGCGTGGACTGGTGAGCGACATGGGCGTCCTTCGGGAGGGAGGCCGAGCACCCGCTGGCGGCGGCTGCCCGTCGTGCGTGCGGACCGTAACCCACGCCTGTGACAGAGGACAGGGCCGTCGGGCGGCCGCGGGAGAAGTACTCCTCGACGTCACCGGGCGGTCACCACGGTGAGGCGTCCCGCACGGTGGACGAGCGCGAGGTCGCCCTGCAGGTCCGTGCGGAACGAGCGTGCCGCAGCGGCCGCGAGGGTGCCGGCGGACGGGTGGCCGTAGCTGTTGTCGGCACCCACCGAGGTGAGGGCGACGTCGGCGCCGACCGCCTCGAGGAACGCCGGCTCCTGGGCGTCGCTGCCGTGGTGCGGGACCTTCAGGACGTCGGCGCGCACGTCGGCGCCGCGGGCGAGCAGGTCGCGCTGCGCCTCGGGCTCCACGTCGCCCGTGAGCAGCACCGTCGTCGGGCCGACGGTCAGGCGCAGCACGAGCGAGCTGTTGTTGGGATCGGACGCGGTGCCCGCGAAGCGGCGTCCCGGGGCCAGCACCTCCCAGGTGAGCGGTCCAGCGGTCCTCCGCTCACCGACGGACGGCCGGTGGACGGGGACGCCGGCTGCCCGGGCCAGCGAGGCGACCTGCTCGGCCGACTGCGCGGGTTCGTCGAGCGGACCGACCTGCAGCTGTCCGACGGTCCGGTCACGCAGGACGCCGGCCAGCCCGTCGACGTGGTCGGCGTGGTCGTGCGTGAGCAGCACCAGCGGGACCTCCTGCACGTCGAGGCGGCGCAGGCAGCGGTCGACCGCGCGGGGCTCGGGCCCGACGTCGACGAGCACCGCCCGGCCCGGTCCCGCGTTCAGGACGACCGCGTCGCCCTGGCCGACGTCGCAGACGACGAGGAACCAGCCGGGTGGTGGCCAGGCCGGACGCGACAGCGAGAGCGCGGCCGCCGAGGCGACCGCGCCGGCGGTGCAGGCGGCGAGGGCGCGCCGCCAGGCACGGCGCCGCAGGGCGAGCAGCAGCGCGGCGCTCAGGGCGGCGAGCAGCAGCGCACCGGGGGTGCCGGCCGGCCAGGGGGTGGCGGCGAGGGGCAGCGAGGCGCCGGTGCGGGCGACGAGCACGAGCCAGGCGGTCGGCAGCCAGCCGGCCCAGGCCACGACCTGCGCCGCCGGCAGCCACACCGGCGCGAGCAGGGCGGCGGCGACCCCCAGCACGGTCGCCGGCGCCACCGCCGGAACAGCCAGCAGGTTGGCCGGGACCGACAGCAGCCCGAGCTCGGCGGAGATCGCCACGACGACCGGCCCGCACGCCACCTGCGCCGCCGCGGGCACCGCCAGCGCGTCGGCGAGCCAGCCCGGCACCCGCCGGGACAGCGCCTGCCGCCACCCCGGTGCGAGCACGAGCAGCCCGGCCGTCGCGAGGACCGACAGCGCGAACCCGGGCGTCGCGGCGAGGTCGGGGTCGACGAGGACCAGCACCAGGACCGCGGTCGACAGCGCCGGCAGCGCCGATCTCCGGTTGCCGGTCGACAGGGCGGTCAGGCCGACGACGCCCATGACGGCGGCGCGCAGGACGCTCGGCGACGGCCGGGCCAGCACGACGAAGCCGGCCAGCGCGAGGACCGCCAGCACCGGCCCGCCGCGCACGCCGACGCCGAGCCGCCGGCTCAGCAGCAGCACGGCGCCGGTCACGATGGCCACGTTGGTGCCGGACACCGCCGTCAGGTGGCTCAGCCCGACGACGCGGAAGTCCTCCCGGAGGTCGTCGTCGAGGCGGCTCGTGTCGCCGACGACGAGCCCCGGCAGCAGGCCGCGCTCGGCCGCGGGCAGCGGCGCCACAGCACGCCGCAGGCCCGCGCGCAGGTGACCGGCGACCCGCTGGACCCGCGACGGTGGTGAGAGGACGACGGGCTCGCCACGCCCGGACAGCACCGCGCTGACGTCGTCACCCCGCTCGGCGGGGCGCAGGCGTCCCTGCGCGCGGACGCGCTGGCTCGGGAGCAGGTCGAGCCATCCCGGGTCGGACGACAGCAGGACGACCGGGGCCCGCATCCGGTGCACCCGACCGGTCGCGTGCAGCTCGAGGACGCGCAGCCGCACGACGACGAGCTGCGGGTCGCTCGTCGCCCGGCGCGGGTCGTCGGTGAGCACCGCCTCGACGGTCACGGCCGCGCCCGACTGCGCCGCGTCCGAGAGAGGGCCGGTGGTGCGCGACTGCACGTGCAGGCCCGTGACGGCCGCGGACGCAGCGGCGCAGCCCAGGACGGCGGCGACCGCGACCGTGCTGCGCCGGCAGAGCAGTGCCGCTGCCAGGAGCGCCAGGACCACCGCGGTCGCGAGCAGGAGGCGGGGCGGCAGCAGCCTGCCCTGCCACGCGACCAGCCACGCGGCGAGCGCGGGCGGGACGAGACGCAGGTCGAGCGGCTCACCGGCCCGCGGCAGCACCGTCACCGGACCGCGACCTCGGGGGCGACGTCGGCGTACTTGCTCTCGCCGATGCCGGTGACCTCGCGCAGCTGGTCCACGCTCTCGAACCGGCCGTGCTCGGTGCGCCAGTCGACGATCCGCTGCGCCAGCACCGGGCCGATGCCGGGCAGCGCGTCGAGGTCGGCCACCGTGGCGGCGTTGAGGTCGACCGGGCCGTCGGCGGCGACCGGTCCGTCCCCGGCTGCCGCGGGTGCGCCGCCCGGGGGCAGGTCGACCCCGACGAGGACCTGCTCGCCGTCGACCAGCTTGCGGGCGAGGTTGAGCAGCCCCGGGTCGGCGCCGGCGGCGACCCCGCCCGCGGCGCGCACGGCGTCGTCGACCCGGCTGCCGGCGGGCAGGCGCACCAGACCGGGCCGCACCACCTTGCCTGCCACGGCGACGACCACCTCCGCGCCGGGGGCGTCCGGATCGTCGGGGGCGTCAGGGGCGGTCGGCGCGGCGGAGGTGCCCGGCAGCGGCGCACCGGTCGTGACGACCTCCGGGACGACGACCTCCTGCGGGCGGCCACGGAGCACGAACCCCCCGGCGACGACCGCGGCGAGCAGCGCGGCCACGACCAGCGCCGCGGCGCCGCGCCGGCCGGGGTCGATCCGGCCCTGCTGCACGACCGGCAGCGCAGGGTGCGCCGGGTCCTCGTGGTCGACCTCCTCGTCCGCACCGGAGGACGACGAGGTCGCCTCCGGCGGGACCCACCCTGCCGGCGGGAGGCCGAGCAGCCCGAGCACCCGGCCGGCCGCGTCCGACGACGAGGACTCGGACCGACGACGCAGGTGCACCGGCCGGACGCTAGGCAGCCGGGTGCACGGGCGCGTCGGCGAGCCGGCACCCTGTGGACGGCCCCGCGCCCCTGGGGACAGCCGTCGCGCGTGCCGTGCCGGCCCTACGCGTCCCCGCGGCGCAGCGCCAGAGCCTTGACGACGTTCGCCCGGTGCCGCACGAGCACGACGAGCGCCAGCCCGACCGCCCACAGCCGGTCCTCGCGGAGCACCAGCGCCACGAGCACCAGCGACACCGCCGCCGACATGGAGGCCAGGGCGATCCAGCGCGAGACGCCGAGCACGGCCAGCCACACCAGCACCAGCACCGGCGCCCACAGCGGCTGCGACCCCAGGACCGCTCCGGCGGTCGTCGCGACGCCCTTGCCGCCCCGCCCGCGCAGGAACGGCGAGCTCACGTGCCCCAGGACGGCCGCGGAGCCGGCCAGCAGCCCCGCCCGGTGGTCGACCGCGCCGAAGCCGACCGCGGGCAGCAGCCCCTTGACGACGTCGAGCAGCGCGACGACGACGCCCGTGCGCCGACCCAGCGCCCTGCCCACGTTCGACGCCCCGGGGTTGCCCGAGCCGATCCCCCGCAGGTCGACCCCGCCGCGCCGGGCGGCGAGGGTGGCGGGCGACAGCGCCCCGACGAGGTAGCCGACGACGACCGCCGCCGGCAGCAGCGCGCTCACCGCCGCGAGACGACGACCCCGAGCAGGCCGGGTCCGACGTGGGCGCCGACGACCGCGCCGACCTCCGAGACGTGCGACGACACCAGCGCCGGGATCCGCCCGCGCAGCCGGTCGAGCAGCGCGGAGGCCTTGTCCTGCGCGGCCAGGTGGTGCACCGCCAGGTCGACCGGCCCGTCCCCCGCCCGCTCGACGGCGATCGCCTCCAGCCTGGCCAGCGCCTTGGAGGCCGTGCGCACCTTCTCGAGCGGCGCGATCCGGCCGTCGACGACGTGGAGCAGCGGCTTGACGGCCAGCGCCGCACCCACGAGGGCAGCCGCGGCACCGATGCGTCCGCCGCGGCGCAGGTGCTCGAGCGTGTCCACGCAGAAGACGACGTCGGTGGTGGCCGCCCTGCCGACGGCGGCAGCGGCGACGTCGTCGACCGCCGCCCCCGCCGCGGCCGCTTCCGCGGCGGCGACCACGCCGAAGCCGAGCCCCATCGCGAGCATGCGGCTGTCGACGACGCGGACCGCGATGCCCTCGCCGGCCACCTCCGCCGCCGCGAGCACCGCGGCGTCGTACGTCCCCGACAGCTCCGCCGACAGGTGCACCGACACCACCTGCGACGCCCCGAGCGACCGGTACGCCGCGGCGAACTCCGCCGGCGTCGGCCGCGACGTCGACACCTGCACGCGCCGCTCCGAGAGGGCCGAGGCGACCTCGCCGGGCGACACCTCGCGGCCCTCGGCGCCCGTGCGGGTCCCGAGGACGACGTGCAGCGGCACCTCGGCGATCGCGTGCCGGTCCGCCATGCCCGGCGGGAGGTACGCCGTGCTGTCGGTGACCACGGCGACGTCGCTCATGCGGCGCAGGCTAACGAGCGGCGGCCTGCACCGCGTCGTGCACGTCCTGCGCGAGCCCCGCCGCCCGGCGGTCGTCGTGGGTGGCGGAGCGCTCGTCGGCGACGTACGTGCCTGCGAGCGAGGCGTGCATCGCGCGGCTGCACTCGTAGGACCTGCGGCTGACGTGCTGCCGGTGGTCCTCCGCGATCGCCGTCACCGCCGGGTCGTCCGCCGGCAGCCCGACGCCGTCCGCCCGCTCGGGACGAGCCGGCCCACGGGGGGTGGTGGGACCTACGCCGGTACCACGTTGACCAGCTTCGGCGCGCGGACGACGACGGTGCGCACCGCGCGCCCCGCCAGCGCCTTGACGACGCCCTCGGACGCCAGGGCGAGCGAGCGCAGCTCGTCCTCGGCGATCCCCGGTGCGACCTCGAGGCGCTCGCGCACCTTGCCCTGCACCTGCACCACGCAGGTGACCGACTCCTGCACCAGCAGCGCCGGGTCGGCGGTCGGCCAGGTCGTGTCGTGGACCGAGTCGCCCGCCTCGACGTCGTGGCCGAGCCGCGACCAGGCCTCCTCGGCGGTGTACGGCGCCCAGCAGCCCAGCATGACCGCCAGCGCCTCGGCGCCGTCCCGCAGCGAACCGCCCGCGGGCGACCCGCCGTCGAGGCCCTTGCGCAGGGCGTTCGTCAGCTCCATGAGCTTGGCGACCGCGACGTTGAGCCGCTGGGCCTCCGTCGCGCGGGTGACGTCGTCGACCGCCCGCGCGACGGCCCGGTCGACCGTGACGTCGCGGTCGGACCCGGACAGCGCCGCGACGTCCTCGGCCAGCCGGGCGACACGGGCGAGGTACTTCACCGACCCGGCCGGCGACACGTCGGCCCAGTCGATGTCGTCCTCCGGCGGACCGGCGAAGACCACGCTCAGGCGCACCGCGTCGACGCCGTACGCCGACAGCTCCTGACCGAGGTCGACGCCGTTGCCGAGCGACTTGCTCATGGCCTTGCCCTGGTTGATGACCTGGCCCTGGTTCATCAGCGCCGAGAAGGGCTCGACGGCGTCGACCATGCCCATGTCGTGCAGCACCTTCATGAAGAAGCGGCTGTAGAGCAGGTGCAGGATCGCGTGCTCGACGCCCCCGACGTACTGCGCGACGGGCATCCACTCGCGCACGGCCTCGGGGTCGAACGGCCCGTCGGCGTAGTCGGGCGAGCAGTAGCGCAGGTAGTACCAGGACGAGTCGACGAACGTGTCCATCGTGTCGGTGTCGCGCGACGCGGGCCCCCCGCAGGACGGGCACGTCGTGCGGACCCAGTCCTGCGCCGCCCCCAGGGGCGAGGTGCCCGCCGGCTTCAGCGCGGCACCCCGCAGGTCGGGCAGGCGCACGGGCAGCTGGTCGTCGGGGACCGCCACCTCGCCGCACGCCTCCCCTCCGTCGACGCCAGCGCAGTGGACGATCGGGATCGGCGCGCCCCAGAACCGCTGCCGCGACAGCAGCCAGTCGCGCAGCCGGTAGTTCACCGCGCCCGTGCCGCCGCCGCGAGCCTCCAGGTCGGCGACGACCCGCCCGATCGCCTCGTCCTTGCGCAGCCCGTCGTAGGGCCCGCTGTTGACCAGCACGCCGTCGCCGGTGGTCGCGACGCCGGTCTCGGCCGGGTCGGGCTGGCCGGTGTCGACGACGACCCGCACCGGGAGGCCGAAGGCGCGGGCGAAGTCGAGGTCGCGCTGGTCGTGTGCCGGCACCGCCATGATCGCGCCGGTGCCGTAGTCGGCCAGCACGTAGTCGGCGGCGTAGACCGGGACCTGCTCGCCGGTCACCGGGTTGCGCGCCGTGACCCCCAGGTCGACGCCGGTCTTGGGCCGGTCGGTCGACTGGCGGTCGATGTCGGACAGCGTGCGGACCTCGTCGCGGTAGGCCTCCAGCGCCTCGCGCCGGTCGGGCGCGCACAGCTCCAGCGCCAGCGGCGCGTCGGCGGCGACCACGAAGAAGGTCGCGCCGTACAGCGTGTCGGGCCGGGTGGTGAAGACGGTGATCTCACGCCCGGAGACGTCGAAGGAGACGTGCGCCCCCTGCGACCGCCCGATCCAGTTGCGCTGCATGGTCAGCACGCGCTCGGGCCACGAGCCGCGCAGCTGCTCCATGTCGTCGAGCAGCCGGTCGGCGTAGTCGGTGACCTTGAAGAACCACTGGGTCAGCTCGCGCTTGGTGACCTGCGCGCCGCAGCGCTCGCAGGCGCCCTGCACGACCTGCTCGTTGGCCAGCACCGTCTGGTCGTTCGGGCACCAGTTGACCGCGGACGACTTGCGGTAGGCCAGGCCCCGCTCGCGGAAGCGCAGGAACAGCCACTGCGTCCAGCGGTAGTACTCCGGGTCGCTCGTGTGCAGCCGCCGGGTCCAGTCGAAGCTGATCGCGTAGCGGCGGAACGACTCGGCCTGCGTCTCGATGTTGGCGTAGGTGTACGTCGCCGGGTGCTCGTCGCGCTTGATCGCGGCGTTCTCCGCGGGCAGGCCGAAGGAGTCCCAGCCGATGGGGTGCAGCACGTCGAAGCCGCGGCGCATCCAGTAGCGCGCCAGCACGTCGCACAGGCCGTACGCCTCCGCGTGCCCCATGTGCAGGTCGCCGCTCGGGTACGGGAACATGTCGAGCACGTACTTCTTCGGCGCCCCCTCGCGGCGGCCCGCCCGGTAGAGGTCGAGGCGGTCCCACACCGGCAGCCAGCGGTCCTGGACGGCGTGCGGGTCGTACGCCACCCGCTCGGTCGTCGCGGCCCCGGCTCCGGGACCCGTGCTGGCGTCGGTCATCGCGATCTCCTCCTGAGCTGGCCCCGGACACGAAGAAGCCCCCGTGACATCACGAGGGCGCCGCGCTGACGTGCGTGGACGTCAGCGCGGCTCGAGAAGCAGCAGCTCCTGCATGCGGCGATCCTATCGCGGCGGCGCGGACGCGTTCCGCTCGTCGGGGGCTGCTCCGCCCAACGTGACGTCGCCGACACGGCAACCGCGTCATGACCTGTTCGAGTCCCTCCCGGCCGGGGTGCGGCGGCCCGTCCTCCGCACCGTGGTCGAATGTGCGGGTGCTCACCCTCGACGACGCCCTCCGCCTGCTCGACGCCGCCCGCACCGCCGCCGGTGAGACCGGTGTGCCGATGGCCTTCGCGGTCATGGACGCCGGCGGTCACCTGCTCGCGCTCACGCGCATGGACGGTGCGCCCTGGATCACCTCGGAGGTGGCGCAGGGCAAGGCGTGGACCTCCGCGGCGTACGGCGTCCCCAGCGCGGCGCAGAAGGAGAAGATGGCGCCCATGCCGAACTTCTCGGCGTCGATCACCGCCATGACGGCCGGCCGCTTCACGCCGCAGACGGGGGCGGTGCCGGTCTACCGCGACGGCGTCCTGCTCGGCGGGCTCGGCGGCAGCGGCGGCACCGGCGACCAGGACGAGGCCGCCTGCGCCGCCGCCGTCGCGGCGACGGGCCTGAGCACCACCGCCTGACCCACCCGCCTGACGCACCCGCCCGACTCGCCCGTCCGACCCTCCCGCGAGCGCCGGACGGCGGCGCGGCACGATGCGGGCATGGCCATCCCCAGCGCGTCGTACTCGATCACCGTCCGCCTCGAGGTCCCGGCCGACCCGGCGTCGGTCGGCCGGCTCACGACCGCGGTCGGCACGGCCGGCGGCGCGGTCACCGCGCTCGACGTCACCGAGTCCCACCCCGACCGCATCGTCCTCGACGTCACCTGCGCGGCGAGCGACCAGGAGCACGCCGGCCGGCTGACCGAGGCGCTGCGGGCGATCGAGGGCGTCGTCATCCGCAAGGTCAGCGACCGGACGTTCCTGCTCCACCTCGGCGGCAAGATCGAGGTCCGCTCGAAGGTCCCCCTGCGGACCCGTGACGACCTGTCGATGGCCTACACGCCCGGCGTCGCCCGGGTGTGCATGGCCATCGCCGCCCAGCCCGACGACGTCCGGCGCCTGACGGTCAAGCGCAACAGCGTCGCGGTCGTCACCGACGGCTCCGCGGTCCTCGGGCTCGGCAACATCGGGCCCGCCGCCTCGCTGCCGGTCATGGAGGGCAAGGCGGCCCTGTTCAAGCGCTTCGCCGACATCGACGCCTGGCCGATCGCGCTGGACACCCAGGACGTCGACGAGATCGTGCGCACCGTGCAGCTCATCGCACCGGTCTTCGGCGGCATCAACCTCGAGGACATCGCGGCGCCCCGCTGCTTCGAGGTGGAGGCCCGACTGCGCGAGCTGCTCGACATCCCGGTCTTCCACGACGACCAGCACGGCACGGCCATCGTCGTGCTGGCGGCGCTGACCAACGCGCTGCGCGTCGTCGGCAAGGAGCTGGCCGACGTGCGGATCGTGCTGTCCGGTGCGGGCGCCGCCGGGTCGGCCATCGCGCGGCTGCTGCTCACGGCCGGCGCGCACGACCTCGTCGTCGCCGACGTCGGCGGGGTCGTCCACGGCGACCGCCCCGACCTCGACCGCAACCGCCAGGAGCTCGCCGGGCTGACCAACCCGCGCGGGCTCACCGGGAGCCTGCGTGACGCGCTGGACGGCGCCGACGTCTTCGTCGGCGTGAGCGCGCCCGGCATCCTGTCCGGCGCCGACATCTCGACGATGGCGGAGGGCGCCATCGTGTTCGCCCTCGCCAACCCCGACCCCGAGGTGGACCCGGCGGCGGCCCGGATGTCGGCCGCCGTCGTCGCGACCGGCCGCAGCGACGAGCCGAACCAGATCAACAACGTGCTGGCGTTCCCCGGTGTCTTCCGGGGTCTGCTCGACTCCGGTGCCCGCGAGGTCGACCTCGCCATGGAGGCCGCCGCCGCGCAGGCGCTCGCCGACGTCGTGCGGCCGGACCAGCTCAACGCCGCCTTCATCGTCCCCAGCGTGTTCGACCCCGCGGTGACCCAGGCGGTGGCCGAGGCGGTGCGCTCCTCGGTGGAGGCGCGCGCCTGACGGACGGCACGTCCTCCCACGGCCAGGTCGCCTCCGCGGCCCAGTCGCAGTGGTGACATGCTCCACACATGGCGCCTTCCGGTCCCGTCCGGCCGACCGCGTGCCTGCCCCGCCCGCAGGCCGGGGTCTGGTGCGGGAGCGTGGCGTGCGCGACAGTGCGGGGCACCTGCCCCGAGAAGTGATCGAGAACTGCAACCCCTAGGAGCTCCTCCATGAGCAGTGCCCCGCAGGTCCCCGGCGTCGAGATCCGTGGTGAGTGGCGTGAGGGGTACGAGCAGGTCCTGACGGAGGAGTCGCTGGGCCTGCTCGCGCGCCTCCAGCGGGAGTTCGGTCCGCGCCGGGCCGAGGCGCTGCGCAAGCGCGCCGACCGCGACGCCGAGCTCGCCGCCGGAGCGCTGCCCGACTTCCTGGGCCAGACCCAGGACGTCCGCGAGGGCGACTGGCAGGTCGCGCCGCCGGCCCCCGGGCTGGTCGACCGCCGGGTGGAGATCACCGGCCCGACCGACCGCAAGATGGTCATCAACGCGCTGAACTGCGGCGCCAAGGTCTTCATGGCCGACTTCGAGGACAGCAACACCCCGACCTTCGACAACCTCGTGCAGGGCCAGCTCAACCTGCGTGACGCCTGGCTGCGCCAGATCGACTTCACCTCCCCGCAGGGCAAGTCGTACGCACTGGACGAGACGGTGGCGACCCTGGTCGTCCGCAACCGCGGGTGGCACCTGCCCGAGCGGCACGTGCTGGTCGACGGCGAGCCGGTGTCGGGCAGCCTGTTCGACTTCTGCATGTACATGACGACCAGTGCGAAGATCGCGCTGGACAAGGGCTTCGGGCCCTACTTCTACCTGCCGAAGATGGAGAGCCACCTCGAGGCGCGGCTCTGGAACGACGTCTTCGTCGCCGGCCAGCAGGCCCTCGGCATCCCGCGGGGCACCATCCGCGCCACCTGCCTCATCGAGACGATCATGGGCGCCTTCGAGATGGAGGAGATCCTCTACGAGCTGCGCGAGCACTCCTCCGGTCTCAACGCCGGCCGCTGGGACTACATCTTCTCCATGATCAAGAAGTTCCGGACCCGCGGCGAGGAGTTCATGCTCCCCGACCGCGCCGACGTGAAGATGACCGTGCCGTTCATGCGCGCCTACACCGAGCTGCTCGTGAAGACCTGCCACGCGCGCGGCGCGCACGCCATCGGCGGCATGGCGGCCTTCATCCCCAACCGCAAGGACGCCGAGGTCAACGACGCGGCGCTCACGGCGGTGCGCGCCGACAAGAGCCGCGAGGCCGACGACGGCTTCGACGGCTCCTGGGTCGCCCACCCCGACCTGGTGCCGGTCGCGCTCGAGGTCTTCGACGCCAAGTTCGGCGACAAGCCCAACCAGCTCGACCGGCAGCGCGACGACGTCCAGGTCACCGCCGCCCAGCTGCTGTCCGCCAAGCAGACCCCGGGCTCGATCACCGATGCGGGCGTGCGCAACAACGTCAGCGTCGGCATCCAGTACCTCGAGTCGTGGCTGCGCGGCGGCGGCGCCGTGGCGATCTTCAACCTCATGGAGGACGCCGCCACCGCCGAGATCAGCCGCTCGCAGATCTGGCAGTGGGTCCACAACGGCGCGTCCACCGCCGAGGGCACCGCGATCACCCCGGAGTTCGTCCGTCAGGTGGAGGACGAGGAGCTCGACAAGATCAAGCAGGCGGTGGGCGACGACGTCTTCGCCCAGGGCAAGTACGACGAGGCCCGTGGGCTGTTCGACCAGGTGGCGCTCGCCGACGACTTCGTCGAGTTCCTGACCCTGCCGGCGTACGAGCGGCTCGGCTGACCATGACGGCCGTGGCCGAGCCCGGCACGGACTGCCCGGACGACACGTCGGGCGGCGCGCCGCGCACCGACCGGCTCGCCGAGCAGCTCAAGGCGGCCGTCGGCGCCGAGCGGGTCCTCACCGACCGGGCGCAGCTGCGCACCTACGAGTGCGACGGGCTGGCGAACTTCCGCGTCACCCCCGCCGTCGTCGTGCTCGCCGAGAGCCGGCAGCACGTCGTCGACACCGTCCGGCTGTGCGCGGCGGCGGGCGTGCCGTTCGTCGCCCGCGGCTCGGGCACCGGGCTGTCGGGCGGCGCGCTGCCGTCCTCCGACGGGGTCCTGCTCGTGCTGTCGCGGCTGCGGCGCCTCGACCCGGTCGACGCCGACAACGCCCGCATCGTCGTCGAGCCGGGCGTCATCAACCTCTGGGTCACCCGCGACGCGACGCCGCACGGCCTGGCGTACGCCCCCGACCCGTCGTCGCAGCTGGTGTGCTCGATCGGCGGCAACGTCGCCGAGAACGCCGGTGGCGCGCACTGCCTGAAGTACGGCTTCACGGTCAACCACGTCATGGGCGCGGAGGTCGTGCTCCCCGACGGCGACGTCGTCCACCTCGGCGGCCCAGCGCCGGAGCACCCGGGCTACGACCTGCTGGGCACGTTCATCGGCAGCGAGGGCACCCTCGGGGTGGCCACCGAGCTGACGCTCCGGCTCATCCGCATCCCCGAGGCCGTGCAGACGATGCTCGTCGGCTACCGCAGCGTGGAGGACGCGGCAGCGACCGTGAGCGCCATCATCGCGGCCGGCATCGTCCCGGCCGCGATCGAGATGATGGACGCCCTCGCGATCGAGGCGGCCGAGAAGGCGGTGGCCTGCGGCTACCCGGCCGGTGCGGTCGCGGTGCTGGTCATCGAGCTCGACGGGCCCGAGGTCGAGGTGCAGGCGCAGTTCGCCCAGGTGGAGCAGATCGCGACGTCGCACAGCGCCTTCGAGACGCGCATCGCCGCGAACCCCGCCGAGCGGGCGCTGATGTGGAAGGGCCGCAAGTCGGCGTTCGCCGCGGTCGGGCGCATCAGCCCGTCGTACTTCGTGCAGGACGGCGTCATCCCCCGCACCCAGCTGCCCGCGGTGCTCCACGAGATGACCGCCATGGCCGACGCGGTCGGGCTGCGGGTCGCCAACGTCTTCCACGCCGGCGACGGCAACCTGCACCCGCTCGTGCTGTTCGACGACGCGGTGGAGGGCCAGGCGCACGACGCCGAGGAGCTGGCCGGGTCGATCCTCGAGCTGTGCATCGCCTCCGGCGGGTCGATCACCGGCGAGCACGGCGTGGGCCAGGAGAAGCGCCACAAGATGGCCAAGCAGTTCACGCCGGAGGACCTCGACACCATGCAGCTCGTGCGCTGCGCGTTCGACCCCGACGGCATCGCCAACCCCGGCAAGGTCTTCCCCACGCCGCGGCTGTGCGGCGAGCGCCCGGGACCCCGCACGGGCCAGCACGAGGTGCAGGCGGCCGGGCTGGGCGAGGTCTTCTGATGACGACGCTCACCGCCGAGCGGCGACCCGGCGGTCCCGACGACGCGGTCGCGGGCGTCGTCCCGCGCGAGGTCGTCCGGCCGACCACCGTCGAGGAGGTCGCCGAGGTCCTGCGGGCAGCACACGGGGACGGCCTGAGCGTCGTGCCCGTCGGCAGTGCGAGCAAGACGTCCTGGGCGGCGGCGCCGACCTCCTGCGACCTGCTGCTCGACACGACCGGCCTCGACCGCATCGTCGAGCACGTCGCCGGCGACCTCGTCGTCATCGCGGAGGCCGGTGTGCGGCTCGCCGACCTCCAGAGCTCGCTCGGCGAGCACGGCCAGCTGCTCGGCCTCGACCCGCCGGAGTCGGGCGCCACCCTCGGCGGCGTCGTGAGCGCCAACGCCTCGGGGCCCCGCCGGCTGGCGTACGGCACGGCCCGCGACCTGCTGATCGGCACCACGGTGGTCCTCGCCGACGGCACCGTCGCCAAGGCCGGCGGCAAGGTCGTCAAGAACGTCGCCGGCTACGACCTCGGCAAGCTCTACACCGGCGCGCACGGCACGCTCGGGGTCGTCGTCTCGACGACGTGGCGGCTGCACCCGCTCCCGCCGGCGCGCCGTGTCGTGGTCGTCGACCTGTCCGACAGCGCGCAGGCGGGACCGCTCGCGGTCGCGCTGAACCGGTCGACGCTGACGCCGTCCGCGGTGGAGCTGGTCGGCACGGCGGGCGGGACCGGTCAGCTGGTCGTCGTCTTCGAGTCCATCGCGGAGTCGGTCGCGGCGCAGGCCGACGCCGCCCGGGAGCTGCTCGGCGGCGGCACCACGGCCGACGAGGTGCCCGACGGCTTCGGCGCCCGGCCGGGAGGTCCGTCCGACGTCGTCCTGCGGATCGCCCACGTGCCGACCGGCCTGCCGGCGGCCCTCGCCGCCCTGCCGGCCGGGGCCCGGATCAGCGCGTCCGCGGCGACGGGCGTCACCTACGCCGCCGTGCCCGCCGAGCAGGCGGCGTCGGCGCTGCCCCGGCTGCGCGAGGCGCTGGGGGCGGTCGACGGCACCGCCGTCGTCCTGCGCGCACCGGACGCCGTCCGCGACGCACTCGACCACTGGGGGCCGGTCGGCGACGCGCTGGAGCTGATGCGCAGGGTCAAGGACCGGTTCGACCCCGAGCGGCGGATGTCGCCGGGCCGCTTCGTCGGAGGGCTGTGATGTCCGCGCCGGTGCCGCACACGACCGGAGGAGACGCATGACCGAGACCACGCCAGGCAGCGGCCCCGAGGGGGACAGCCCGCCCACGGGTGCGGCCGGCGCCTCCCGAGGCACCGAGCCGGTGCGCAGCGACGCGAGCGGCGTCGCGCCGGGGGCCGCCACCGGGGCGGAGCGCGCCGCCGACCAGGCTCCGTCGCAGGTCATCGGCGCACGGCGTCCGCTCGACGTCGGGCAGGACATCGCGCTGCCCGCCAGCACGGCCGCGGCGACGGTCGGTCCGCCCGTCTCCCTGGGTCTGCCGGGGATCGGCGCCCCGCTGTCACCGGCGTTCGACGACCACCACCCGCCGGACGCCGCCCTGATCGGCGACTGCGTGCACTGCGGCTTCTGCCTGCCGACCTGCCCCACGTACGTCCTGTGGGGCGAGGAGATGGACAGCCCGCGGGGGCGCATCTACCTGATGAAGGAGGGCCTGGAGGGCGAGCCGATGGACGCGTCGATGACGCGCCACCTCGACCAGTGCCTGGGCTGCATGGCCTGCGTCACCGCCTGCCCGTCGGGCGTGCAGTACGACAAGCTCATCGAGGCCACCCGCTCGCAGATCGAGCGCCGGGTGACGCGACCCCGGCTCGAGGGGCTGTACCGCGACATGATCTACCAGCTGTTCCCGTACCCCCGCCGGCTGAAGGCGGTCCGCGGTCCGCTGCGCGCCTACCAGGCGAGCGGCCTCGGCGAGCTGCTGGCGCGCAGCGGCCTGCTGTCCCGCCTGCCCGGGCCGCTGCAGGCGATGGAGTCGCTGGCGCCCAAGCTCGGCAAGGCCGAGGCCATCCCGGAGCGCACCCCGGCCGTCGGCACCCGCCGGCGCACCGTCGGGCTGCTGAGCGGCTGCGTCCAGGGCACCTTCTTCCCCGACGTCAACGCCGCGACGGTGCGCGTGCTCGCCGCCGAGGGGTGCGAGGTCGTCGTGCCGCAGCGGCAGAGCTGCTGCGGGGCGCTGTCCGCCCACGGCGGCCGCGAGGACCAGGCGCTGCGCTTCGCCAAGCGGGTGATCCGCACCTTCGAGCGCGCTGGCGTCGACACGATCGTCGTCAACGCGGCCGGCTGCGGGTCCAACCTCAAGGAGTACGGCCACCAGCTGCGCGACGAGCGTGGCTGGCAGGACCGCGCCGAGGCGCAGGCGGCCAAGGTGCGCGACGTCAGCGAGCTGCTCGACGAGCTGGGGCCGGTCGCCGAGCGGCACCCGCTGCCGATGTCCGTCGCCTACCAGGACGCCTGCCACCTCGCCCACGCCCAGGGCATCCGCGAGCAGCCGCGCAGCCTCCTGCGGGGCATCCCCGGTGTGGAGCTCGAGGAGCTGACGGAGGCCGAGATCTGCTGCGGCAGCGCCGGCACCTACAACATGCTGCACCCCGAGCCGGCCCGTGAGCTCGGGGAGCGCAAGGCCAAGGCGGTGCTCGCCACGGGCGCGCAGGTCATGGTCACCGCCAACCCGGGCTGCTGGATGCAGGTCGCGACCACGCTGGCGCGGATGGGTCAGCAGATGCCCGTGGCCCACACGATCCAGGTCCTCGACGCCTCGATCCGCGGCGTGCCCGTCGAGCAGCTGCTGCACGACGCCCTGCACGGCCCGGGCACCGCCGTGTCCCACGCACGTCCCGCACGCCCGTCCACGCGACGCGACCGCGCCGCCGTCTCCTGAGTCCTGAAAGGCCTCCCGTGCTGCTCGCCGCGCCCTACCAGCAGGTCCTGGACCCCGTCGCCGACTCGTTCGGCCTGTCGTCGATCTTCGCGGTGCTGCCGCTGCTGACGCTGTTCGTGCTCCTCGGAGGCCTCAAGGTCAAGGCGTGGATCGCCGGCCTGGTCTCGCTCGCCGTGGCCGTGCTGGTCGCGATCTTCGTGTACGGCATGCCGGTGTCGCAGAGCCTGCTGTCGGCGAGCGAGGGCGCCGTCTTCGGCTTCTTCCCGATCCTCTGGGTCGTCATCAACGCGATCTGGGTCTACAACCTCACCGTCGCGACCGGGCACTTCGACGTGCTGCGCCGTTCGTTCGAGAAGGTCAGTCCCGACCAGCGCATCCAGGCCGTCATCATCGCGTTCTGCTTCGGCGGCCTGCTCGAGGCGCTGGCCGGCTTCGGCACCCCGGTCGCCATCAGCGTCGTCATGCTCATGGCGCTCGGATTCGCGCCGATCAAGGCGGCGACGCTGGCGCTGCTGGCCAACACGGCGCCCGTGGCCTTCGGCGCCCTGGCGACCCCGATCGTGACGCTGGCCGCGGTCACCTCCGGCGTGCAGCCCGACAACCCCGACCTCACGGTCGACACCCTCGGTGCGATGGTCGGCCGGCAGACGCCGCTGCTGGCGGTGTTCGTCCCGCTGCTGCTCGTCTACGTCGTCGACGGCAAGCGCGGCCTGCGCCAGACCTGGCTGCCGGCGGTCGTGTGCGGCGTCGCCTTCTCCATCGGCCAGTTCGTCAGCGCCAACTACATCTCGGTCCCGCTCGCCGACATCATCGCCTCCATGGCCGGAGCGCTCGCCGTCGTCGCCCTGCTGCGGGTGTGGCAGCCGGTCGAGTCGCCGGTCCTCGCGGTGCCGCGTGGCGGTGCCCCCGGCACCGAAGGGGTCGAGGGCGGTGCCGACGGCACGACCGTGGACGCCGCCGGCGGCACCGGTGGCACGGGCCGCTCGGGCCGCTCGGGCCGGACCGGCGCCGGGGCGAGCAGCACCGCCGTCGGTGTCGGTGGGGACGGGACGGGGACCGTCCGTGACCGTCAGGTCGTCGACTCGGGCGCTGAGGTCGCCAAGGCCTACGCGCCGTACGCCATCATCATCGCGATCTTCTCCCTCACCAACCTGCCTGCCGTGAAGGAGGCCCTGGCGCTCGAGCCGTGGACCTACAAGTTCGCCTGGCCGGGGCTCGACGTCCTGACCACGGGCGGGGAGCCGCAGGCGAGCGCCACGTTCAGCTTCGGCTGGCTGGCCGCCGCCGGCACACTGATGATCATTGCCGGTCTCATCACCATGGCCGTGCTGAGGATCGGCCCGGCCCGCGCGCTCAAGGTCTACGGCCAGACCTACTACGAGCTGCGCTACGCCATCGTCACCGTCATGGCGGTCCTCGCCCTGGCCTACGTCATGAACCAGTCCGGCATGACCGGCACGCTCGGCAGCTTCCTCGCCCAGACCGGCGGCCTGTTCGTGGTGCTGTCCCCCATCCTGGGCTGGATCGGCGTCGCGGTGACCGGCTCCGACACCTCCGCCAACGCGCTGTTCGGCGCGCTGCAGGTGCAGACCGCGGCCCAGGCCGGGCTCGACCCGGTCCTGCTCGCCGCGGCCAACACCTCGGGAGGTGTGCTCGGCAAGATGGTGAGCCCGCAGAACCTCGCCATCGCGGCGTCGGCGGTCGGCATGGCCGGGCAGGAGGGGGTGCTCCTGCGCAAGGTCCTCGGCTACAGCCTCGCCATGCTCGTGTTCATGTGCCTGCTGGTCGCGCTGCAGGGTTCGCCGGTCCTCGGCTGGATGGTGCCCTGACCGGCGGAGGGTCGAGAGCGGCTGACGGGCCTGTGCCGGCGCGGTCTAGAGGCGGACGGGACGGGTAGGTCACCCGTCTCTGCGGGCCGCACCGGCGGTCCGCCTGGTCCGGAGGTCTCCGTGTCGCACACCTTCATCCACTTCCTGCACGACGCGGGGGCGGCAGCCTGGTTCGGCGGCTCCCTCATGGGCGCCACCAGTCTGAACGCCGCCGCCGCCGAGCTGGACGACCCGCGTCAGCGCGCCCGCGCCTCGACCGCCGGCTGGTCGCGCTGGGCACCGGTCAACGCCGCCGCGGTCGGGGCGCACCTGATCGGCGGCACCGGCCTGCTGCTCAGCGACTCGCACCGGGTGGCCACCCAGGAGGGCGTCGGTCGCTCCACGGCGATCAAGACCCTCGCCACGGGCGCGGCGCTCGGCACGGCCGCCTGGAGCGCGGTGCTCAACCGCAAGATGGCCGCCGCCGGTGACGTGCCCGTCACGGGCGCCACCGAGCCGGGTGCCGGCACGCCTCCCGACGTGGCCAAGACGCAGCGGCAGCTCAAGGTGGTCCAGTGGCTCAACCCGCTCGTGAGCGGCACGGTCATCGTGCTGGGCGCGTGGCACGAGGAGCAGCAGCGCACCTCCCAGGTCGTTCCCGGCGTCATCAAGGGCGTCGCCGGTCGACCGGCGGTCCTGGTGCCGGCGCTCGCTGCGACGGCCGTGGGCGTGCTGGCCTCCCGTCGCTCGAAGAAGCGCTCGAGCTCCTACAGCACCACCGCCTACCCGAGCACGACGGTGACCCCGGTGCCGAGCACCACCACCGGCACCACTGGCCTCTCG
>Ga0210040_10003348_pt1 | contig 21737 bp, 21 predicted proteins | sample CryGeyCG12114_NA_FD_185462 | JGI IMG/M metagenome (GOLD analysis project Ga0210040, IMG submission 185462) | Groundwater microbial communities from aquifer - Crystal Geyser CG19_WC_8/21/14_NA (SPAdes) (version 2) | ecosystem: Environmental > Aquatic > Deep subsurface > Groundwater | place: USA...
CAATATGCTCTATCCTGCCAGACAAAGCCTCAACATCCATGCCCTATTTTATATTCGCGTCCTTAATCGGAAGCATTCCATGGCCTTGAAAGAGAACTTTTGAAGAAGTCTCGAACACCAATAGCGAGCCCACCTCCTTCACTTGTCTACTACATACCCTTCCACTACTGTGCCTGGCATTTCGCCTTCAGTCTTCCGCCCGATGGCCACCGCCGGAACTAATGACCCCCACTCTCCTCCTCACATCGCCATCATCGGCGCTGGCCCTGCCGGCCTCCTTCTAGCATACACCCTCCACCGTGCCTCCATCCCCTTCACGGTCTTTGAGTCACGCGCCCAAAGTGTCCACCTCTCCCATCAAGGCGGCAGCCTCGACCTACACGCCAAGACCGGGCTCGCCGCCCTTCGCTCTGCGGGACTCCTACCCAGCGTCCTCCTTCACGCTCGCACCACCGGCAACAGTGTCACGCTGACTGATAAGAACCAGCGCACCTGGTTCGCCTGGCCTGGCGGCACCTCCAAGCCCGAAATAGACCGCGCGGACCTCATCGCACTCCTCCTCTCCGTCCTTCCACCTGACTGCATCAAGTGGTCCGCACCTCTTTTCGTTACCACAGCGACATACGTCTACTTCACCCCTTCTTCGTCCCTGGGCCCTGCTGGACCCTTCAGCCTCGTCGTCGGCTGCGACGGCGCCTGGTCGCGCGTCCGCTCCGCACTCTCTCCTGCAGTCCCGCTGCCCACCGGGGTCCACGGCCAGACTTTTACCATCCCAAATGCCTCCAGCAGTAGCAGCGCGTTGCTCCGCGCCGTGGCGAACGGCTCCGGCGCCCGCTTCGCCTTCGCCGACCACCGCGCCATGATCTTGCACCGCCTCTCTGCCGACCGCGCCAGCGTCACCCTCTTCCAGGTTTCTGCGGTGCCGCCCCACAACATACACGAGAAGCCACCTCCGGCCCCAGCTCGCACTGCTATCGTCACAGAATCTAAGAAGCACACCGGCAGAAATATTCATCCTGACAGCAATCCCAACCGTGACGCTGCCGCCGTCGCAGCCTCGCTGCACAAAACCCACTACGCCGACTGGGACGCCCGGCTCCGAGGCGTGTTAGACTCGATCCCCCACGACGCGACCCTGAGCACGTGGGTGCTGCACGCCCTGCCCGTCGGCTTCCACTGGGCGCACACGCCGGGGATCACGTGCATCGGCGACGCGGCGCACGTGATGCCGCCCTTCGGCGGCGAAGGCGTCAACCTCGCCCTGCAGGACGCCTGGGAGCTGGGCAGCGCGATCGCCGCCGCGGTCGCGACCGCCGTTCCCGGCCCAGCAACCCAAGCCTCCCGCGCGCTGGACGAGGCGGTCCGCGCGTTCGAGGAGACCATGTGGCGGCGCTCGGCCCGGGGCCAGCGCCTCAGCCACGACTTGATGCAGTGCATGCTCCTGCAGCCCGGGGCGCCACGCTCCGCCGTCGAGAAATGGCTGCTCGCCCGCGCCTGGTACGAGACGGCCCCGAAGCTGTGGCCCGTCATGCGCCTCGCCATCGGCGCCGCCGTGTATGGCGTCTACGGCGTGATTAAAGTGTTTCGTTGATGCCGGGCTGAACGACACGCACGCCGCGTGGGCGCACGGGCGGGGGTGGGGTGGGGACGGGGCACGGGGAGCAGAGTAAAAACCTCGGCGTCGAGGACGTATGGGAGGAGGCGGGATAAGCCCGGGACCGTGGTGAAGGCAGATCGCAATCCCTGGTTTGGCCCGGGGCCACACTGGCAGTAGCTTCCGCCACGAACTTTTCATTTTCATTTTCATCCTTCACTTGCAGCATAATTTCCTGTGCTACGCATCGCCTATCTATTCATCCACTAGTATGCAGCGATCCCAACCTTTCGACGACAAAAATATGAAACCTGTTTTCTGCATAATAGGACAAAACTCCCATCTCGAAAGACGTTTTTTCTCTTCTGCTAGTTTACACATTCATCACGGATCGGGTAAACTTGTTTTCGTTTTCGCTGTGGAAGAAAGTGTAAATTCCGAGCTCGACGGATTAAAGAGAGAAAAAAACTGTTGGAGTGAATTTAGATTGTTTTGTCCTCTGGAAAAGCGAGAGAAAAAGAAAAGCTGGTTCAGATGGCACGAATGCGTGGGCAGGATAGCTACTTTCTTTCCGATATCCCAAGTCTTCGCTCAAGCTCTGGGTTCGCTGTTCGGATGACAGCCCCGTTTGGGTGAGTAATAGAGAAGCGAGAAAATCATGTGTGGCGAGTGACGAGAGAAGAGAAGAGAATTGTGGGGATCTTAAATATGTACGGACGGATTAGAGGCAAGTTATTTTTCTATGAAGAGAACCCGAAAATTGTGATACATGTGGTTTTTCCCTTCTTTTTCGTCGCTTTCTGTAGAATCTCGAACTCTCGCGCAGTGGAATTCGACCCGCCTTGTGTCCTTTCCGACGGTGTTTTCGTGTGCTTCGCCCATAGCACGTCCTCTAACTTTGGCTCCCGTATACATAACCTGCTGGTTATCTCAGGATACTCTTTACTGTGGTCCTCGTTGTTGTTTTCATCGTCGTCGCTGAGTCCATGAAGCCTTGAAAGGCCCAGGTATATGCCCACGGCAGGTCTCCTTGTGACACAAGTACTTCAAGGCGCGTATTAGGAAGTTCAAGGCCTTCCGCGAGCTGAAAGTGCTGGCTCTACCCAGACTCAGGCGTCTGACAACAGCACTTCGACGCGCTCGGCCATCTCCTGCAATGTCGTGCTATCGAAGAGATCCACGAGCGGCATACGTCTGCCAATGGATTCTTGCAACAAAGCGTGTAGCTGCACGATCAGTATCGAATTGCCCCCGACGTCAATGAAATCCGTGTCAGCATCCGGCGTCACGTCCGTGATAGCTTCTTCAGGCAGCACATCGCACCAGAGCTGCCACAAGTCTCGCTCCCGAGGCGTCAACGCATTCGTATCGCGCTGAGACCTGACGTTGCTTGGAAGCGTCATACTGGCGACAGCTTTTCGGTCGACTTTCGAGTGCCGGCCAGTTGGGAGAGCGTCCAACTCAACCAGCATGGCTGGTCGCATATAATTCGGCACGGCAAGGCTACCACGAAGTTGGCGGAGGAAGGTGTCGCGCTGTCCTTGGTCTCGTGTGTAGTCGGTGGAGAAAACGATGTGGGCGACCAGGAATTTGGTAGCACCTTCACCTCTGACCGTGACAATGGCGCCGCTTAGGACACCACTTGCGGCATTGAGAATGCATGCTTCGATATCTTGCATCTCGATGCGGATACCACGTAGCTTGATTTGTGTACTGCCGTCGAGACGGCCGTCGAAAAGGAGTGCGCCATCCGAGCGCAGTCGGCCACGATCGCCACTGCGAAATAGGGTCGTGAAGCCGCGGGCCTTTTGCTCCGCGCTGGCGAACGTGTCTGGGATGAAGGCTTTCGCTGTTAGCTCTGGCTGATTGAGATAGCCTTGTCCAACGCCAAGACCTCCAATCACAATCTCCCCCGGCCAGCCTGCTGGTACGGGACGTAGTTTCTCGTCCACAATGTAGGCTGAGTAGTTGGGCATTGGCATGCCGAGAGGAACGCGAGCCAACAGGCCGTCTGCCCTGTAAGGTATTTCGACAGCATGTGAGTAGAAACAGATTTCTGCGGGACCATAAGAGTTGAAGACACGGAGTTGTGCAAGACCCAGACTTCGGAACTTTTGCAAGACGGCATGTGTAAGAGCTTCACCACCTGTCAACGCATACTCCCAGCCCGAAGCCTGCTTCAAGTAGTCAGAGCCGACATGGACCCACGAGGCGTACTCCAATGGCGTTGCTACCATGCATGACACGTTGTTTTCGACGACCAGCTGACTGATCCTTCTGGAGTCTCGACGGTCTTCCTGTGGAACGACGAAGACAGAGCCGCCACTAGCTAGACCTAGGAGAGGTTGCCAAATAGACATGTCAAAGGTTAACGCGCTTTGTTGGAGCACATGCAGCGATTCGGTGCCCAACATCGTGATCGTGCCGTCCACGTTGTTGAGCACCGATGTGTGGGATAGTATGTGACCCTTGGGAGTCCCAGTGGTGCCGGAGGTGTAAAGGATTGCGCACGCCTGCTCCGGCGCAGCAAGACAAGCCGGGCCTTTCTCGAGGCAAGGAATACCGTTCACGTCAATGATCTGATATTCAATACCACTAAGAATGGTGTCACGAACAGCATCGTCGTTGATGATTATCGCCGCGGGCTTGCAGTCTTCGATGATCGCCGACAGTCTGGCCTGAGGCAAAGAAGGGTCTACTGGAATGTAAATTGCTCCAACCTGCATTATTGCGAGCATTGAGCAGACCCAGGTTGGGGTTGGTGTCTGTATTGAGACGACCTTCTCTCCTGGTGTAATGCCGTGATTGATGAGAGCACTCGCGATACCATTGATGTTTTGAGACATCTCACGATAGCTTATGTTAACACCCGGACTCTTCAGTGCCGTGTGATCTGGTATCGAGTTGCACTGATCATTGATCCGCGCAAGAAGGGTCGTTTGCCAAGTGCTTTCCATGATAAGACCTGTCACAGAGTCAGAGAACAGTAAGTGGCGTTCGTGAGTTCGCAACGTACCTTTGCCAAGATGTATGGCTTCATCTACATCGCCACGAGCATACAGCCTTGGCTCCTCCACGCGGAGAGCCGGGTTTCGTGAGAATGTCGCTAAGATATTGACATAGCTTTTGAGGAGAGCGTGGACGTCTTCCTTGTCGTAGATGGAGCTCTGCAGCTTGAATGTGATCTTTGGGTCACGCTTTGGATCGTCCATTATCTCGACCATAATGTCCATAGCCGCGCGACTACGAGAAAGCTCGACTCCTGTCAACACAGCGTCTCCGAGTGTCCCGCTCTCGGCTTGACCCTGTCGGTAATCGAAGCCTGCTTGAAAGATTGGAGCATGCGTCGAGGTGCGTGGTATGTTGAGCCGCTGCAAAAGGACGTCGAATGGCACCTTGGCGTGTAACAAAGCCTCGCGTACCTTGGTCCTTGCCTGACCAATAGCCTCACCGAAAGTTTGATTTGCATCATATTGAAGTCGAATCGGTAAGAGATTGATGAAGAATCCTAGCGTTTCCAAATCTGCCAAGGTTGCTCGGTTCGCGTCCGAGAGACCAATGCTAAAGTCAGTGCTTCCAGAAAGCCTGGCGAGCAAAACTTGGAAGGCTGCAAGGTAGAAATGGATCGGATTTGCTTTGTGCTTGCGACTGCGATCCCTTATACGAGCGGCCACCATTGGTTGGAGACGAAAGCTCGCCTCATGGTAGTCCCACGCCACTGGTCTTGACCTGGTCAATGTATCTGACAGAGGAAGGAGCGCCAAGACTGGCGGAAGTGTCTTATACTCAGACTCCCAATACGCGATATCTGCGTCCATCTCGCCTGTATCGAATTCTTTGCGTTGTCGCACCGCATAGTCAGCATATTGGGGAGGAGCAGGCAAGATTTCGCCCTTGTAAAGCTTGTCGATCTCGTTGAACAGGAGCTCATAGCTCCATCCGTCGCTGATGATGTGGTGATAACAGATGACGAGAAACCCCTGTGTCGGTGACCAGTGGAAATAAGTTATACGGGCAGTGTCACCAGTCTCGATGTCGTAAATTTGCCGTTCAAGTTTCTTGAAACCTTCAAGAGCGGCCGATTTGTCGCTTACTGGCATATTTTCGAACCGTACCCGACTCTGGTTCATGATTGCTTGCATTGGTTTATCAGGTCTGCCATCTTCCTCAAAGAAGCGAGTGCGGAAGGTTTCGTGTCGCTGAGTTGCGGTGTTTACGGCACGAGCAAGACGGCCGAGGTCAACAGGTCCTTCGATCCAAAGCCCAACAGTGACATTGAACGTTGTCGGATCTTGTACCAGTTGTCGCATGAGCCAAAAGCGTGCCTGGCCAAAAGACATGCCTTCTATTCGCTGCAAATCATCATGCACTGTGGTGGCTTCAAACGGATCTTTCTCATCCGCTCCATCCTCAAATGCCGAGTAGGCTGTAGGGGGTGTAGAATGTCCATCGAGTTGGTTCGAGATACATTCGTCACTTGCCAGGCTTAGGGAAGGAGTGCCGGATGAGGTTTCTGATACCAACGAGGGTTGGCTCTGAAGTCGGATGAATGTTTGTTCTTGGTCTGTAACAGTAGCGACGAGCGGCAGAATTTCCTGTTTAGAAGCTGCCGCTAAGTCGAGGAGAGGAACAGTACTTGAAGGTAGACGGTCGACAGCATCATCAACAAGGTCAATAATGGATGCACCACCGAGCACCTTGAGCACTGGAACGTCAAGATCGAGTTGCTTTGAGAACCTACCGCACAGTCAGTGAATAGGATCTGGAAACAAGAAGTAGCCTACCATGTTCTGATGGCGACAGCGACCAGAGAATCTACACCTTGATCTATCAAGGGTGTTTCTGCATCCACGCTGTCATCAGAAGGAATTGCTAAAGCTGCGCGCAGCTTTTCGGTCAAGCCGTCTTTAGTTTACCGTGTTAGCATATCGGCAGATGCATGCAGGCGGACGTCATACCTTTGATTGAAACATATGCCTCGTCCCGTGATCTTGCTTCGAGCAAACACTCTCTAACTGGTCGGGCTCGCGTTTCTGTGCCAGAACTGAATTTCTTTTGCTGATCTGGCAGTCTGTATTGTCCCAGTCGAGGGTCATCGAAGAACGGCAAATGCTCTCGATGGACAGGGTCCATGTACGGCATGCCTGTCATCAGCTCGAAGTCGTCGGTAGCATCTGGTCTTCCCGACACCACGGCCTCGGCAAATTGCGTGTGCAGATCTTGCTCAGCCAAGGGTGGGAACATGTACTTGCTGATACTGTAATCCTCCTCGCGAGCTGCCTTCGCCAAAAACCCAACACCTGTGATGGCTCCTATGTTGATACAAGATGCCTATACGTGGACACAATTGTCAGTAGTATTCTGTATGAGGTATATGCACTCGTTTGGCTTACCGCTAGCCCTCGTTTTCGCCGCTGAGCCGCAATAGTTCTCATGTACGCATTTGCGGCAGAGTAGTTGCTCTGGCCAGGGTTTCCACCAACCATGACGAGGGACGAAAACATAACGAAGAAGTCGAGATCGTGGTCGAAGAAAAGATCATTCAGATGGCGGGCTCCCTCGACTTTAGGTTCAAGTACCAATTCCATTGTCTCAAGGTCCATGTTCTCGAAAAGAGCGTCTTGCAGAACCAGAGGACCGAAGGCGATTCCACCAATGGCAGGCATCGTCTGTCGTATCTCTGCGAGGCCAGAGACCAGAGAATCCTTATGTAAGACATTCCTTCGTGAACAGGTTAGCAGGTAATACCATCGAGTCTTCGCAGCCAAAACTCACATGGACTGTAGCTTCACGTTTGCGCCGAGGCTTGCCATGGCCACGGTCCATCGTGGATCGACCTTGGGGTTGCGGCTAGTCAGGACAAGATGACGAGCTCCATGCTGTATCATCCAGAGACACAAGGACCGGCCGAGATCTCCAGCGAGGCCAACAAGAAGAAACGTCTTGTCGCTTGCAAAGAGTTCAACAGAATCAACAGGCTGAACGCGAACGGTCAGGGCGTCATTTGCTCTCCAATCAATCACGGTGGTCACGTCAACGCAGCGGCCGTCTGTTCCAATTTGAGCGGCAGGGACGGGATCCACGTCGCCTGGTGAATACCTCGTCGCCTTTAATGTGTCGGCCAGGATTTGGGTGGTTGAGTCCATATCCTCGTTGGAAAAGGCAACCGCTGTGTCTTGAACAAGGTATTCCAAGTCATATCTCGTGCAGGAGGCTGGCAAAACGCTGGTAAGACGACGAGCCATGCTAACGGAGCCTTGCTTGTAGGAGAGATTGACAAACGTCGAACATCTCTCGGGTAGTGCACTCTCGAGCACCCGAAGAGACTCTTTTTCATGCAGTCGGATCCATTCATCTGAAGAGGAAGATGAGAGACTCTGAGCAGCGACGAACTTGACTCGGACTCCCATTTGGCGTCCTTTCTGCAGCAACGGTCCGATCATGATGGTTGGCGGTTCCAACACAAGCAACGAAGATCCTGCAGCCGTGCAAGACAGCACAGCATGTGCCAAGAGTTCTGCAGCAACATGTAGTAGCACGGAATATTCCAAGTTGGAATGATTGGCCAACACAGTGGCTCGACTTCTGGGAACTTCAACGCAAGAGGCGTTGCTATTCGAAAGGGCAAGTACAGTCTCGTCCGAGCCGAGGATCTGACCCTGAACGAGATAGAAGTATCCTAGGTTGCCGATCCGGATGGCTTGCGCGATGGAGTAGTGCACACGGACTTTAATGTGTTCCGCTTGTTTGACTCTAAGGACGACCGAACTTGTTTCAGCTTGGAAGTAATGTTCGGTCTTCGTCTTCTTGAATGTGACTGGAGCTTCGGTGACATTAGCACTAGTCGTGATCAAACGATGTGCTGCATTGTAACGTTTGTTCCTTGGCTCATCAGGGGTGAGTCGCGGGACGAAGAGGCGACCTTGTGCATAGCGCAATTCCGGCTCCGTCGTCCAGAGCAATCCCTCCGGCAGTTGTCCACGTTCAGCTTCCAGACGCAATACCTGCTTTGCAAGTATACCCACGTCGAAGTCTTCGATGCAATCAACATCGAGTGATTGGATATTTATGTCGGCGTTCTCAAGGCGCAGTGTCCGCAGGAGCCCAAGGACCATCGCCTGATAGGGATGCTCTGTCCAAGCGTTTTCTGTGAGCCACAAGATATTCTTCGCGTAGAAGAGAATCGATTTGATGCCTTCAAATGTGTCTTCATCAAGATCGGCGAAAACCTCATGATCGAGCTCCGACAGAATAACAAAGGTGCTGTTTGGCTCGACACGTTGGTCGAGAATGTCCCGTATGCCATCAAAGACTTCGAATTGACGATACGAAAGAACTTCTTGAAGACCACTCGAAATTGCCGATGATGAAGTGGTACGGCTTCCTACAACGACAATCTTGGAAGAAGGCCCACTTGTAGGCACGGAAAAGGGTGCGTCAAGCCTCTTCATTCGCTTGTCTACTGCATGGGCAGAAAACACGGACAGAGCGAAAATGTCCACGTCGGCATCGGCCGTTCGTGTGTCAATGCTTGAGAAGCCGGTTTGTGATAGTAGCGAGTCCCATCGCTCAACTGAGATGAAAGGCGCAAGATCCCTTCCTTCATCTTTGCCCGCCCACCAATCTGGAAAGAGGCCGAAGACAAATCCAGCACGGTTGGATCTCGGGTTCGTAAGCTCTAAGAATAACAGATGTCCTCCTGGTTTCAGAAGAGATCGCACGTTGGCCAATGTGTCTTTGAGCTTGGGAGTTGCATGGAGGACATTCGAAGCGATAATCATGTCGTATGAATGCTCTTTGAATCCCTGGGGTGCTACTTTCTGAGTGATATCGAGCGATTTGAAACCCAAACGATCCCCGTACTTCTCAAAGGCTCTCTGAGCCTGATCAAAGAATCCTGAGGATATGTCGGTGAAGGTAAAGCTATTGAAAGTTTTCCCTGCATTTTGCAAAACATGCTTGGTAGCCCCTCCAGTCCCGGCACCTGGCCGAGTGTCAGTAAAGTGTCACCACACATATACAAGGCAACCAACCAATTTCAAGAATATTCATATTTGGATATCGATGGGTTAGCTGGCCAACCAGCTTACCAAGATAGTGATAGGCTTGTGGACAACCGAGACACTTCTCGTAGAAATCCGAAAGAAGGCCGTCATGATTCATAACTTCGAAGACGTTCTCGTCTTGCCGCATGGTGTCTATCAAGTGCTCACCAACTCTCTGAAATAGGCGTACATCGGCACGGTGTGCAAGCCTAGAATAGTTTAGCTAACGATCAGGAATGCACCAAAGTCTGAACGTACTTGTCGCACAATGAGTCAATATCAGCGGTTTCATCTTGATCCCACGATATGGCATACCATGGGTGTTGACCTTCCGTAACCATCGCCATAAAATGTTCGGCCCATCGAATGTAAGACTGGCTATGAGGAGCGGCCAGAAGTCGATCTTCCTCAGACAGGGTTCCGAGGAATCTTTTGATATAGAAATACAGGATGCGTTCCAGCTTGCAGGCAAGTTCGGCATCTCCTTCGGTTGCAAGTTGATTTGCGTCCTCGAGGACTGTATCGGGATTCAGTGCTCCCCAGTCCCATTTCGAAAAAAGGATTTTGTCATCTGCAGCAGTAGGTGGAGTGAAGGGCTTGAAGCTGATTTGCTCGATCTGGACGATAGTTGACCTATCACCTGGAACGAAGATCTCAACTTCGCCACCAATACTGTTGCTTTCATCTTTTGAAATCGTTGAGTTGAAGAGCACTTCAGTGGACGATGATTGGGCGATGGCGCTGAGCCACGGATTCACTGCGATCCTGCCAATGGACACTGGTACATGCAATGATCGCAAGCGTCCGTCGCCGGGTGCACAGAATGCACCGATGAACGCCTGGAAGGCAACATCTAGTGTGGCAGGATGCAAGACAAGAGAGCGTTCGCCCTCGCCAGACTTGGCGAGGTTGATTGTACCGCACGACCGTCCAGTCGTACGCCTAATGCTCGTCAAACCTCGAAAGTCTTTGGTGTACCCATAGCCGACAAGCTGAAGTTCATTGTAGAATTTATCAACACTGGCTTCAGTCATATGAGCTGGTTCTTCTTGAGCAGTGGGTAAAATATCGGATGAGCTTGGCCCGCAAGTCAATACAACAACGCCACCCGCAGACCACGAGAGCGAGCTTTCTTTGGACAAGCAGGAGTCACAGTTGAAACGGAGTACAACACTCTCTGTGTCTCCAGGCTCGGTGATTAGATCCAGTGTCAGATTGATCTCGACCAGGCTGTTCTCGTCATCGAAGGTGATTGCCTTCCCAATCTTGAGATCTAGTACTTCCAAGAGCTGGACTTCACGATCACCAGCCACGTATTTAGAGGCCTCCATTGCCATAACAGCATAAGCCGCGCCTGGGAATACTGTCTGACCTTGGAGTTGATGCCCGTCGAGCCAAGTGATATCTCTAGGCCTGATGAAGTTGTGCCACTGGAGGGTGGAAGCCGTGCTGTGAGGTGATAACTTGCCCAGTAATGGGTGCGGCACATCCTCACCACCTAGGAAAGCTCGCGTGGTTCGCGAACTCACCCAGTATGTCTTTTGATTGTCCCATGCATATCGGGGTAGAAACTTTGCCAGGCTCTGAGGTGGGACAAGTGGTGAGATGAGAGCGTTGAAAGAGGTCATGTCGATGCCTCCACAGCCAAAGCGCTCCCATAGGTAGCCAAGAGCGCCGGCAAAGGCTTCGACATCGTCCACACCACGTTCCATACACCCTGTATACGGCAACTCTCCAGCAATGCAGTTCTGAATTGTCGAGAGACACGGTCCTTTGAGCGCTGCATGACATCCAACTTCGACGACGGCATCGAAAGGAGCATGCTTTGCCATAGCAAGCTCAACGGCCTGCGAGAAGAAGACTGGCGATACCAGGTTCGTTTTCCAATAATCGGTGGTCACGTCTTCAGCTGTCATAAGCTTCCCAGGATACACAGAGGAGAGCCAAACAGTCGATGAAACCTGTCTGCTGTCTCCGCTTGCGCAGTGGCAGGCCTCCAGGGCCTGGAGATAACTTCGCGCACAAGGCAGCATATGGTGCGAGTGGTATGCTTTGTCGACCTTCAGACGGCGAGCAAACTTTGATTCGTCTTCCAAGACTACCTTGACTTCTTCAATAGCGTCGACATCGCCTGAGAGAGTAACACTGTCGGGGGCATTGCTTGCAGCGACGCAAATGCGGTCTCTGAACATGTCAAGCGCGCAGAGATCCACAGCATCGTCGAATGTCGTGCCGACCGCCAACATTGATCCACTAGACCCACTGGGAGAAGAGGCCAGTTTGGATACCAAACCTCGAAGATAAGCAACTCGGATTGCTTGCGCAGCAGTGATGTATCCAGCAGCAAAAGCACATGCAATTTCACCGGAGCTGTGACCGACAACAGCCTTGAAAGTTAACCCAGCAGCTGTGAGGAGCTCAACAAGCATAATCTGGACTGCTGTGCAGAGTGGTTGGGAGAAAGTAGCGTTCGTAACGTTCGAAGCATCGCCTTCGAGCATCAATTGCTCGATCAGTGTCCAGGACGGTCGGTACTTTTGCGGCAGAGTGGCCAGGGAGCGATCCAAGTCTTGTATGATGTCTTTTGCGAACGGTACCGCTTCAATTAGGACCTTGCCCATAGCCGGCCATTGAGCACCTGCACCTGTTAGCATACGAGCGTGCATAGTTCGGCCAGGGAGAATGCCTACCCTGTCCCGTGAAGACGCCCAGAATGTTGGGTTTCCTCTTCTTATGCTCGGATTTTGTGGCAAGGCTTTGTTTGCCATTGATTGCTGTTATTTCTTTTTCGAGTGCGGCGCAAGTCGCGTGTACGGTCTGCGCTGTCAATGCACGGCGCACAGACAGGACAGATCGCTTCTCAAGAAGAGTCCAGGCGAGGTCTTGCATGTTTGTGGTCGGTTGCTCCACCAGAAACTTGAGCAATGCTTCCATGGTGGCCTTGAGAGAGCGGTCGGAGTTGGCGGAGAGCACGATTGGCATGAGTAAACGGGTATTCTGCGTTCTCGACGCCTTGAGCTTCTCTGGTCCATTGTAGCTCTCGATGATGGCATGGGCATTTGTGCCCCCAAAGCCTGGCATCGTCAGTCACACATTCTCTCACTCGTTGTTTCCCGTACCGAATGAGTTCACGCTCGCACGACGAGGTACCCCGAGCTCTAAATGAGGCCATTTCCTTGCCGTCGTCAGGATGCGAACGTCCTTGTAGAACGGCTCCACCTTCGGGCTCAGTTTCTCAAACAGCAGATTTGGTGGAACGACGCCGTGCTGCACAGCCAGCGAAGCTTTAAGCAGTCCTGCGATACCTGCTGTTCCTTCAGTATGACCAATAACAGTCTTCACACTTCCAACATATAGATACTCCTCGTCAGACGCTCGCGCTCTGTCACCAAAGAATGCAGAAGAGATGGCCTCCGCTTCTTGGGGATCACCTGCGGGAGTACCAGTTCCTGGAAGGTCAGCGAGTGAATGAGACTGGGTGATGGCACTAACCGTGAGCTTCGAAGTACTGGCAGCGATCGCTAGCTTTCCTGAGATCAAGTCCAGCTTTGGTACTAGTGATGTGTCAGAAGCAGTGTCTGAATAGCTTGCAAGGCTAGGATGTGACTATGCTGAGCTGGAAAAAAATCAACTTACTAGGTTTCGCGTATGAGTCTCTCCTGCATCGCGTGGCTTGGCATCGTAATTCTAAAGTGTGTCACTCCGTTAGACCTCACGCCGTCGATGATTAGGGAAGTCGCTCAGCGATTGTCGTATAGAATAGAATTTGCGCAACACGTACCCGGCAGATCTGCCATCCTGGTTCACCCCGGTTTCGCGAATGACGCACTCAATGTGATCTCCATCACGCAGGGCTTGATCGAGGGTTTTGAGGACCACACAGGCGACACCTTCCTACAAAGGCAGAAGGTATTAGTCAAGCTACGCTGCGAATACTTTTTTTGTTCCACTTACTCCACGGGCATAACCATCTGCTCCGGCATCCCACATTCGGGATCTGCCATCGGGCGACAGCATACCTAAGCTGCTTTCTATCACATAGTTCACTGCAGAAGATGCCGTGTCAGTGAATCCTTCTGCGCGTCAACATTTGGATGTCGTACAAGGACCGAAGATAAGGTTTGCGCCAGCAGCGATGGCGACTTTACTGTCGCCGCTTCTCAAGCATTGCACGGCTTGATGAACCGCAACCTGGCAAATGTCAGAAGCTTCGGTGTCACGATGTCTCTCAGACGCACCAGGGAAGAGCTGCATGCAGTGTCTATCGTCATCTATGTGCCCATGTCAGCTTGGACAAACAGAGTTTAGGCAAGAAACTCACACTTGGTCCGTGCCAGTCGAAGAAGTATGAGACTCTGTTGGAGAGGATGCAAGCAGAGGATCCGGTGGCGGTGTATGCTGGTGCCGAATCAAGATCGTGGGCAAGGACATCGGCATAATCGCCACACATGAGGCCGACATAGACAGCGGTGGAGGAGCCCTGAAGATCTTCGACCTTCAGACCAGCAGTACCAAGCGACTCGTATACTGTCTCCAGAAGCAAACGATGTTGGGGGTCGACGCAGTCTGCTTCAGTAGGTGTGATGTTGAAGAATGAAGCATCGAAGGCTCGTACATTCTCCGATAAGAAGTAAGAGTGCTGGACATTCGTGCGCCCGTGGTGAGTTCCGTCGGGATGGTAGAAGGCATCCACATTGAAACGATCTTTGGGTATCTTGGAAAGAAGATCTTTCGGTTCCTTGAGAAGCTCCCACAACTTCGAAGGAGTGTTAGCACCTCCTGGAAAGCGACAACCGCTGCCAACGACGGCGATTGGCTCTCCGCGAGCACGAGTGGGAATGTTGCTAGCCATGGGGATCTTTGATGAACGCTTGAAGAAAAACGAGCGTACAAGAGACGTTGAGGTCTCTGAGGTCAGTGTCACAGGTAAGCATCAAGCCACAGGGAAAGGAAACGGGTGTATAAGAGACGGCCTGTTGAGTGCCCTTCGGGACTCAGACGCCGGAAGTCCATCGTACAGTCTGTGTCCGAAGAGCCGCACCGAGGGATGCCGAACACATGGTGGACAGGGTTTTGGGCGAATTGAGCAGTATGCGACGGCACTGAGTGAGACGAGCAATGCGGACAATGGAAGCTGCTATTGCGATTTGCCTGACACTCCTCGAGCGCGTCAAGCGAGGGATGTTTCGCATCTTTTCTTGAGAAACGCAATTCTGCGCCTGTGCCCACGCAATGTGATAGTACTACAGGACCAGGCACGCATACAAGGTCGTGTAGAACATCATAACAACTTGAATTCGGTCTGCGTTTTAAGGTTGGTGGAAGCTAGCCTTGTTTTGGCTTAGCGCATCGGTTCTCCTCTTCCTGGCTTTGGAGCGTCTGAAGCTTCATTTCCCGGTCACGTTGCTTCTTCGGACGTCGACACGAAATACAAAGACCGAGAGCAGCCTCCGAAACAGTCCGCAGAAGTCCACTCTACACTCACCAGCTCTCGGTGAGGATGGCGGTGCTTTGGTCTTCGCCGAGTCTCTGGGGCTGGCGTGCCGGCACTGCCCAACATCCACCTAACCCGGTAGGTACCCTCCAAGCCTGTGTACACCGAGCAGGTTCGAGACTACCCAATCACGTACTTTGCATGATCAAACTCTGGACATCTGGTGAGAGAGGCGCCATGTGAGGGCCATCGATGGAGTGACGGCGACTCCGCGCCAATTACCAACTTACGGTCCTGCGGACGATACGTATCATACAGGAATGGACTCTAGCCTCGCTTGCGTATGTTCGCAATTATTGGAGCGGAAGAAAGCTTTACAGCAGAAGAGTCATACAATTTTATCAGGTCTTTGGTAACTTCATCGTCACCAGTAAGTCCGCCTAAAGCTCCTCCTCCCGTCCTGGCAAGCGCACTTCTCAGGCTAGCAGCCTTCGGTCTTCTGAAGTGCTATTTTGGACAGCTTCAGGATCCGTCGCGTGACTTCTTCGCAATCAGAACGCGTGTTGGGGCATTGGTGTCCACCGTCGAATTCTAGCACGTCGGCTTCTTCCGTATTGAAATGATCCTGTACCATTTTCTTGCCCTTCTTCAGGAAAGGATCCTGGCGGCCGTGAAGGTGCAATGTCGGAAGAATTAGCACGGCTGTCTCTTGGCCGCGTCCTTTCGCTTCCGCATGCATGTGCGCGGCGAGCTCTTCCGCAAAATCACAGCAAATCAGAACCGCGAAGTGCATGACTGGGAGCCAGGGCAGCTGACCCTGCTGTTTTTGCCATAACAGCATCGTCGCCGCTATCGCCCCCTGAGAGAACCCCATGATACCCACAATTGTCGAGTTCCGGTTCTTCTTAGTGGCTTCCCATACATCGATGGCTGCACGGACTGCAACGTGGATTCTAGCTATTTCTGCATTGCCTTGATTTCTCTCGAGCTCGAACCAACCATGAAACGGCCCTGCGCCTGCAAAAAGCGGCAGAATGCCGGGACCGGCAATTGCTGGGTTTGGTGCGTCCACGAAAACAAATTCAAATTGTGTCTTCAAGGCGAAGCGCAATCTACCAAGCTGTAGTCGGAAAATAGCCGACGATGCACCAGACCCGTGAAGGCAAAGTATTGCCTTTGTTGGTGGTATGGACTTTGCCTGGCTAACTTGAACGACCATCCTGTGTCTTGTTGCTGTGCTAATTAGCATGGAGAAATCTCTTGCCCTGCGAGCTGTGGTTCAGCAGTCACGAACCTTAGCTCCTTTTCAGCTGTTCACTGGTCAAGGGAATATGTTCGGCGAAAGGTGCAGTTGAGAAATTTGTGGTGTTCGTGTAAACTGAACAGAGTGCGTGCGGAAACGCGCCCTCGGTCATATTTCACCTGTTCAGAAGCCATTGACAGTAGCACACACTGAATCGATGTGGTCATGGTAGCCCCTCAACGTCGGCTTTGTTTGCTCCTGGCCAGGTTCCGCAGCACACACCATCTCGTTGGACACCATCTAAATGCTCGAGTGGCCCTGTTAAGGTCCACGCCGAAGCGTTACGAAGGCTCACCGAATGGCGCCGTATCTTCCGATGACCATGCGTTGCTCTTGAAAGAGTTGCTACACATGGAAGCAGATGCAGCCTTTTTCAGCTGTGCAAAGGTCGCATATCGCAAACTTCGCCCTTGCTGAGCTTGCATACAACATCGATATCTTTCGTATCCTCACTATGGGTCTACCAACCAGCATTGGGGACTTTGAGCCTCCAGGCACTCAGCGGGCTATAGTCGCCGACAAGGATGGCACCTTCATTGTCTGGGACGATGCGCCTTGTCCGCCAATCACGCCTGACCAGATTTACGTCAAGACAGAAGCAGTTGCTATCAACCCCAGCGACACGAAGATGGTGGGCGACTTCCAAAGTCCCTACACTGTCCTTGGGACCGATTTTGCAGGAACAGTAGTCGCTGTTGGGTCCAACGTCAAACACGTAGCGGTTGGGGATCGCATCTGCGGAGCCAGTCATGGCATGAGTGAGCTGCGACCAGATCGAGGCGCGTTCGGACAATACAACGTCACCATTGGGAATGTCTGGTTGAAACTACCAGCGTCGATGAGTACCGTCGCAGGAGCATCCCTCTGCGCTGGTCTTTGTACTGCTGGACTCGCTATCCGCTCGTTGGGACTTCCCATGCCCGACGCGCCTGTTGACAAGCCATTCAAGGTCCTGGTATATGGCGGCAGTACGGCAACAGGCACATTAGCCATCCAGCTTTTGAAGCTGTAAGGCATCTTGCGAGTTTGCAGAGGTGTCGATACAATCGCTAACAGCTTCCAGCGCAAACCTCATCCCCATTGCTATCTGTTCGCCAAAGAACTTTGAGCTTGTCAAATCTTGTGGTGCTGAAGAGGTCTTCGACTATCGCCAGCCGGACGTCGCGCAGCTTATTGTGAGACCCCACTCTGCTCCTTCTCAACCGTTCTTAGCGTTAACGTGTGATTCCCCAGCGTGCTCATACGATGGACAACCTGAACTTTGCTCTCGACTGCATCAGCACAGTGGAATCGACTACAATCTGTTACGCTGCACTGGGTCGTGGCGGAGGCCGATACACAGCCCTAGACCCAGTCGCGGAGCATGCTACCACCCGCAAGGCGATCAAGGCAGACTGGGTCCTTGGTCCCTCGATCTTTGGGGAGGAGATCACATGGCCAGCACCGTATGCAAGACCAGGCTCAGCAGAGGCAGTGGCGTTTGCTACAGACTTCTTTACAATGCTACAAAAGTTGCTTGACGACAGCAAGATCAAGATCCATCCTCTACGAGTGATGGAAGGAGATCTGGGAACGGTCTTGGAAGGCATGGAACTGCTTAAGAGTGGGACCATCTCTGGGGAGAAGATTGTGGTCAAGCTCCAGTAGAAAAGGACGATCTGGTCCTCACGGCCGTCATTGTCACGGCTACAAATCTCATAATGTCCACCGCACCCCTAATTCTCTAATTTTCTCCTTGCATGATAACGTGAGGTATCTGGCGGGGCTGGGAGCTCGTTTGCGCACCCGAAATACGGGAGTCATTCGATTTGAGGTTGACGTTCCTTCTCAATGTCTCTGAAGTTGCTGCAATCTATCCCCGTCCGTGCCATGCCAGCTAAGCTTTGACCTACCAGGATTTCCGATCAAAGCACGAGAAGCACCGACACCGTGCACACCGGTCGCCCCAGGCTGCAATAACCTTGAAGTGCTCAGCCGTTCACCTGCACCTCCACCTCCACGGGTCCCCAGATAAAGTCATGACGTCGACGTGCCGCAGACCAGGCTCGGCTTGGCAACGTGGACCTTACAGTTAACTTACCTAGGAACCTCTCACAAACATCCCTGTCCCCATCTTGCTTTACTCAGGCGTACCAAAAGTACCGTACTCGAGTACTGCCCGTGGGAACCAGCTGTTTGAGGCGAGGAGTGAAGTGAGTTCATCAAACACCGAAGATGACCGAAGATTACCGACTCCCGCTCCTGCAGCCCCTGCATATTCGCCAATCCTCGGTCCTTTAGCGGAATCCTGTCTTCCTGTCCCTTCTCATGCAACATGTGTCGGCGCAGTGCCGACCATGTAAGGTCTCAAATACTGCCGCTTCCAAGGATCCAACCGTCTCCCCCACCAAATCGTCCTCGTGCCTGAATGCTGCTAGCTCTCTCTTTCCTCCTTGCCGCCCGTGTCACGGTTTCATGAGCTTTCAGAGACTTTCATCGCCAGTCGCTAACCAGTGGACATGTCCACAACTGCTCAAGCAGAAAAGCACGTGGATTCCCTGAGCACGGGTACACCGTCAAACAGGTTCGATATCGAACCGCAGATAGATGCATCCGACCCAGAAAAGCAGTCACGTGTGTCGGACCCAGAGGCAGTCCCGCATGTACCACATGATGGTTCAGCAGCCACTGGAGCCCCCGGCATTGAGAGCTCGAACGGTACAACGAATTTACATCTAACGGGATGGCGTCTGTACACCGTACAACTTGCGTGAGCATGCCTAAGACCCTCTCGACACGGTGGGGTTGTTGTTAACCACGTGAATCAGCCTGTGCCTTGCCCTCTTTCTGGGCGCGCTCGACTCGTCGATAGTCGCTACGGCATTGATTACAATCGGACGCGATTTCAATAACTTCATTGACCTTCAATGGATTGTCCTGGCTTATCTCTTGACAGAACTTGGTATGCATTCATGACCCAGCCCGAATGTTGTCGATACTAACAGTCTCAACAGGCTTTGCGTTCATATTTTCTCGGATAAGCGATATCATTGGGCGAAAATGGGCGTCTGTAGCTGTATCTATCACTATCCAGCCAGCTGTTGGTATCCAGAGAACATACTAATCACGTTTTCAGGGTGTGGCGATTCTCACAGTCAGCTCGCTAGCTTGTGGACTGTCTCAGAACTTGATCCAACTGATCATTTTTCGCGCATTTCAAGGTGTGGGTGGCGCGGGAGTCTACTCAATGCCCTTTACCGTCTTGCCCGAAATCACACCTCCGAGCAAGTTTGCCCTACTAAGCGCCATATCAGCTCTTACGTTTGTGTGTTCGTCAATCCTGTAAGTCCGAGTGTTTGACTCTGCACGCCGTGCGACTGACAAGCATAATATAGAGGACCCACGCTTGGAGGTGTCATCACCACGCATTCCACATGGCGATGGATCTTCTTTTTCAATGTGCCCATTGGTGTCTTCGTAATAGCTCTGATGGTTTTCGCATGGCCAAAGCCTCCATCCCGCCCAGCAGGAAAGATAGCATGGCGCGAACTAGACGTGATCGGGTGCCTCTTGTCTACCGCAGCTCTGGTACTACTAATATTCGCGCTGCAGGAAGCCGGCGCCGCAGCCTATTCATGGTCTTCTGCAATCATCGTCGCTACTCTAACCCTGTCAGGGCTGGCTGCAGTGACCCTGTTTTTCTGGATATGGTATCTCTCCAGTGGGAAGCGACTCTTTGCGCCTTTGTTTCCTGCCAGAGTCATGGTTCACAGAGTCCTTGGCGCGAACGCCATGTGAGTTGCTGCTTGTCAACCTTCTCACTCGATACTGACCCAATAATGCAGAGTTTCGACATTGGTCGGCTATGTCCTTTTTACAGTCCTGATTGAACTCTCCGAACGGTTTCAGCTCGTCAACGGCTCGAGCCCGCAGACAGCGGGAATAGATCTGCTTCCGTTCCTCGGCTCTTCGGCCGTCGGTAGAATTTTCTCCCTCACGTTCTGCTCCTTATCTAACCCAACCTTCAGCGTCAGGTCTTTGCGGCTCGCTGTCGCGCGAGAAGAATCGATCCTTCTACACCCTGACCTTCAGCAGCGCTTTCACCATCCTAGGCGCCGGTCTGCTCTCTAGCATCAATTCCAGCTCCACCATTCCCCGCCTCGTCTACTTCTACGAAGTCCTTCTCGGCCTCGGCGTCGGCGGGACCCTCGTAAGCACCATTTTGATGGTAAAGCTCAACGCCAGCGAAGAAGATGCCGGTACGCCCATAGACCCCAAACCTATCCCTCTCCTTCCTTCCTTTCCGTCTCATCCCCACGCCTCTCCCACTCACACTCACAACCCCCCCTCCTTAGCCTCCGCCCAAGGCATTCAGTCCCAAGCACGCATCCTAGGCGGCAACATCGGTCTCGCGCTCGCCACCATCATCCTCAACCTGCACCTGAATGCCGACCTGGACGGTGTCCTCACGCCAACGCAGATCGACGACCTCCGCCGATCCCTCAACGCCATCAAACAGTTCTCGCCCGCCCAGACCGCCGCGGTGGCCGACTCGTTTGCCGACGCCTTCAGAACCCAGCTGCAGGCGTGCGCGGGCGTCGCCGCGCTGTCGCTGCTCGTCGGCTTGGCTGCCTGGCAGAGACATCCGCCGACCTTTGTGGACTTGGGCAAGACGGAAGCGAAGCAGACGAAAACGAAAACGAAGAAGAAGAAAAAGGCGAAGAACGAACAAGGCCACCGCGGAGAGGAGACCTTGTCGACGGTGTAGGGTGGTGCAGGGTGCAGCAGGACGTGGCATTGGACGATTATGACCTATACCCTAGGTAGCTTGCTTGTCTAGGAGCTGTTCGATAACTTGGATCTTGCTTTCTTCTCCTTCTCCTCCTCCTTCTCCTCCTTCTCCTCCCCAGCCTACACCCTCTCCTCATCCCCAACCAGAAACCACCGCAGTCCAATCCGAATTTCACCAGACAAAAGCTGGTTCCCCCCTTGGACCCAAAAACCCCGCGTACCGCCGAACCATGCCATTTCTCGTTTTTAAAAAAACTCAAAACTCGAAATCACAGTCAAGGCTCCACCGCCCCCCCGGTCCGGCCCTCTCCCACGAAAGAGGAGAAACATGTAGAATGGAATCAAACAGACAAAGCCCACATTTAATAATCCAATTTTTCTTCTTGGCCGGCCGGTCTTTCGGTGAAAATCGCAAACCAGAAACCCCTGGTGTGTTCGGTGACTCGTTTTGGATTTGGCTCAGTATCCGTTCTTTCTGCAGATTTTCCGTGGTGGGCAGCTAGAGTAGAGAGAGAGAGTGGGAGAAGGAAGAAAGAAAAGAAAGGTAAAAGAAGAGAAAAAAACGTGCGGATAAAGGGGTAAAATTTGGGC